>Ga0213868_10003002_pt1 | contig 15888 bp, 8 predicted proteins | sample PICome_9_FD_160087 | JGI IMG/M metagenome (GOLD analysis project Ga0213868, IMG submission 160087) | Coastal seawater microbial communities near Pivers Island, North Carolina, United States - PICO127 | ecosystem: Environmental > Aquatic > Marine > Coastal | place: USA: North Carolina | collected...
CTATAGCAAGTGAAAAGCCGCTTCCACAAGATATTGATGTAACCTTTATATTCTAGTAAAAAATGATTACTGTCGGTTTCACCAATCTATAGCCCCCGTTTTTCCGCGCTAGTCTCACGGTCACTCAAAAAACAGTAGAAAACGTGGAAAAATCAAATTCCACTCTAAATTCTATTTCGTACGATAAAAACTAGAGCTTTATCTGACGCTTTGATCAAAAGTTATCCTAAGTAATTTAACTAAAAAAGGTATGCTAAAAATATAAAGATTGTGATCAGGAGTCACACTCTAATAATCCTTATCGTTCAATTCATCAACGTCTTCCACTTCCACTTCCATTTCATCCAATTCCAAATACTCCCTCACTACACACAACTCTCATGACGAGATTTCTCCATCATTTGGAAAGAATTTTCCTCGTGTCTTTTAAGTTTGAGCAGTTCATAGCTCGTGCATTTCATTCTTGATTTTTTTTTCTATCCACATCCATGTTCCTTCATTGACACCCGTCTCAATAGTTCTAAAGTAGGTTTGTACTCTATTTCAGAGTTTCCAATCCAGCATCACCCGAATGGAAGTCGATTTCAATACTCAAATAGCTTATAGTACTATTAAATATACTCGATGTCAACATCAATAGAGTTCCATTCATTTTTCGACGAAAGAAACTGAGGATACGCCCGTCATACGAATCATCAATATCAACCCATAACTTCATACGAATGCATCCATATTTTGCCTATATCTTGTACTGTATGTATTTGATTTATAAACATGTTTGTGGACAGATTAGCTTGTTAGTTGTTGAGTTGTCATCCTCTTTTTAAGCTGCAGTCTTGTATCACATTTTTTAGAAGAAAAATGAGCCATGCACCTTTAAATACGTTTATTTGAATTCAGGTAAGCAAGGACCATTCTCATCTAATATTTCAGTGAAACCTTCCAGTATATGATTATAGTATATCTTGAATTTATTGTTTAGTTTAGATCAGTTGTTGAAGAGATATACTTGGGTAACTGAAAGTGAGTCGTGAATCGCTAAAAAAGGATACTCGTGAAACCGAGAGTAAGTATGTTGGTCATATATATACTATCTAGGCCTTGATGAATTGTCGGAATGGATTGGACATTGGACGCACACCGGACACCGGGACAGAAACAGAAGGTAACGAGAACACAAGACATAAATCGAGAAGAAAGTTGTTTACTGCCGATAGAGTGAATTTTGACGAATCATCTAACTACATCAATGAGATTTTGCAGTCTATTATTGAGTGTTTGTATCATCGCCAATTTAGCCTTTGTAGTGAGTGAGAAAGATGATGTTACAGAGGATTGCCATGTCGGCGAAACGGGAGAAGTAACTTGTACCTCTAGAAAAGATGGTACAGTTTCTGAATCGCAAACTTTAGGTGATGACGACGAGGAGTATGAAAGTAACGAGGAGATGGAAGACGATGATGAGTTTTTGGAGCTTGCTAAAAAGGGTGCCAATGTGGTTGGAGTTCAATCGGAATGTAACGACGGGCATGAATTATGTGGTTTTTGGGCTGGGTCAGGAGAATGCCAAAAGAATCCTAAATACATGCTTGAAAATTGCAGAAAGTCATGCAATACTTGTCCAGATGCAAAGGTTCTTCGTGGACAGTCTCCTGTTCAGCATGCTGAAAATCAAAAGCTACTGAAACTAGTTGAAAGATATGGAGAACCGCAGACGGTAGATGATCCGAATCTATCCGATTTGACATATTTAGTAATTCGACAGACGATTGATTATTTCGAGAACTTTATCCACGCAGCAGACCCTACCCATACCATACCCGAAGATGTCATCAAAGAGTGCACAAACAAACACAAATTATGTGCCTTTTGGGCTGCAGAAGGCGAATGTGATAAAAATCCATCATACATGACCACGAAATGTGCCCCCAGTTGCAGAACATGTGCTAACATTGATTTTAACTATCGCTGTCCGCCGCGTGATCCAAAGGCAATTCCTGCCCTTCGCCCAGGAGAACTGAATCATATGTTTGAAAGAATAGTTGAAACTGCTCCAGGAAATCAGAATGATGAAAGCCGTCTTGCTTCCCAGCAGCGAAAGTTGGACGAGAATGGGATGCCCATCTACACAGTTACTGTCCACTCGCGTCCTGAAACCAAGACGATTTGGTCGGATACTTTGACTGAATTTCCAGCAAATAGAGAGCGGGATCTGAAAGAGGACCCGTGGGTGATTACATTTGATAATTTCCTTACAGATGAAGAATGTGATTATTTGATTGAACTTGGTCGAAAGGAAAAGTACGAACGCAGCAGAGATGTAGGTTCAAAGCTCTCGGATGGGTCCTATGATGGCAAGATTAGTTCTACTAGGACAAGTGAGAATGCGTGGTGTTCAGAAAAAACTGGATGTCGCAATGATGCTGTTGCCCATCGAATCATGGAACGTATAGCTAACATTACTCGGATTCCTCAACAAAACTTTGAAGACTTTCAAATGTTGAAATATGAAAAAGGGCAATTTTATCGAAACCATCATGACTACATTGATCATCAGCGCCATAGACAGCCAGGACCAAGGATTTTAACATTCTTCTTGTATCTTTCGGATGTTGAAGGTGGAGGGACGCATTTAGATAAAGTGAAGGGTGGTCTCACAATTAAGCCGAAGAAGGGTGGAGCGTTGCTGTGGCCAAGTGTGACTAATTTTGATCCGATGTAAGTGTTGCCATTTGATTTTGATGATTTGCATATCGTGCACTGTTTGTTCTAAGGCTTTCTGCATTTTTATATCACAGGGCGAAGGAATGGAGAACAACTCATGAGGCTCAGGATGTAATTGAAGGAACCAAATATGCTGCCAATGTGTGGATCCACATGTATGATACTGTTGAACCAGTAAAGTTAGGTTGTGCTTAGATGCTGATTTATTTGTTTATCGATCTTAACTACTAAATAGATGAAACGTTCGAAGTTTTTTGAATTTCATTCATTTTCTTTGCTAATTTCCTACTTCTACCAGTTATAAGTGTATGACTAACAAAGGCAAAAATGAGAGTTAGGATGAGGAAGTTTTCAAAATGAAAATTTACATTCTACTCGTATGATGAATAGAAATTCGCTCAGTGCTGGATGTTCAGTCCAAAAAAAGCTATCTGCATCGCCATTTATGGCTAGTAGTGAGCTGGGTAATGGTTCCTCATCGCGACTTTCTTCCATGTAAAAACTTAGCAGTACTCACCATGACGAATTGCTGAGAAAAGACTTCACAAAACGAACTAAAAGTGGAGAATCTTGTCAAGTGTGCAAAGAAGAAAGTTGTCCTATCGAAAAAGGAAAATGATGAGAAAACAAGGAGCGACGACAAAAATAAACACGTTCAGTGTATATAATATGAGCGATCATGTCGATAATTTACTTGGGTGTTTATCTTCACCAGGAAGTCCTTCAGTCTGGGGCGGCATCCACGCAAGGCGTATAATCATTTCGCTCTTTCGATATGAGTCTCCAAGAGTTTCAAACTCGAAACTTACCTTTGGCCAATCGGATAGAGACACTGAAGAGGGTGAAAAGAGAAAGGATGTCAGTCACAGTGTTTGTAAAATAGGTTGATTTTCAGGTGTCTCAAGTAGAGAGAAACATGCCTTAATACAACTTGTAATAGAGTCAGTGTAACTATGACATTAAAGCCTTCATCGCACGGTACAATGTAAACCATTTACCAGACTGCTTAGCAACTTTTATGCAGTGACTGCATTTCTTCATCCTCTAATATGTCGATCAGTCTATAGAGTAGTTTAACATCAGAGAGTCAAGGGCCGATAAGCCACAAGACCTCAAGAAGGGGAATCCGAATCCATCTCATATCATCATTTCGACATTTTGATCGACATTAGGTGTGTTCCTGATACAGTATTTTAACATTCATGTTACGAAGACTTACATTTTCTACTTCTTTTCCTCATTTGCTTTCGCACAGCATTCAGTCCAGGCTGCTACAACTGGTGCTAAACATGTCTTTGGGGCAGACGCTTCTGGGTTGGATCTTATAGTTTCCATGCACGCTACCAGAGAAGCTTGCTGATCTTTGCATTCGATTTCACATGCAGAAGGACCATTTAATTCATCTTGTTGAATATATTTGGCATTCTCCACCAAAGTTTCAATCATAATTGTGATAAGTAGTCATATTTTGATTCAATAGATTGTATCAAAAATTGTGAGGAAGGAAAGTGGGTAAGGATTTTTGTGGCTTTGAAGAAACGTCTGAAATTTGCGCGAAACATTGATTATGTTATTAGGAACTTGGCTTCAGGTTTTGCTGATTGACATTTTATGGACAACATACAACACTCTATAACGACTGATAAGCACTTCCCTCTTCATATGAATAATGAAAGAATTTACTTGTCAATGTCACAGGATGAGTTTTTGGTTGGTGCTACATGGCTGTGCGAAAAGTTGAAAGAAAATCGAGACAAGGAAGGTGGTTTGCAGTTGCACAATTGGAAATTGACCAACTCTACTCTACTACTACTAGAGCATTCACCTGTAGTTCAAAGAGTAATTCACAAAAATCAGGAAATCTTAGCCGATAGGGAAGAAGTATGTGTTGGAGATGAGAACATTATAGTAGAAGATTCTATTGAAAAGGCAGAAGCACTGCTTGAAAATGACGAGATTTCTCTATTGGAATGGAAGTTCACTGTGGTATACAGTCACGTTTGGCGCATTCCAGTATTATATTTCCAAGTTTATACATCTGAAGGATCACTACTGTCTAGAGAAGAAGTACTATCACTGATATTACCGGATGAGAGTACATTGAATAGTGATGAATCATGGACATTTCTTTCTCATGAAGAACATCCAGTGACTGGTATGCCATCCTTCTTTCTTCATCCTTGTCAGACTGCTGCACGACTTGGGACACTCATGCATACCTCTGATTGTCGTGGGAACGAGGGGAAAATAATGTTGTGCTGGCTATCCATGGTATTGCCTTCGGTTGGTTTCCGTATATCACCTCGCATTGGATCGTGAATCAAATGATACGACGAAAAGACTTAGGATCTGACACATGATGAAAAACAATCGCTTACGATTTACTCTCCCAAACTTTCAAGTGTGTGTCCTTCACGCGATAGTTACCATTTTCGTCAAAACGATAGTCTACTAATGCTACATTTCCATTTCTCATTCCTTTCGTCGCAACCAAAGCGTAATGACGACCTGTCGCTGCTGTAATTTTTACACTCGCATAGTGTTCTACTAGATACTGTCTTATATCCTCACAACCATCTGCGTATTCATCAAGATAAGGCTCTGTCGAACGAAGCAATGAAAATAACATTGCATTTTCCCTTTGTGCAGCATACGCTGGAGAATCAAAGTCCATTTCCGATATCCATAATTGTCCACCAGGCTTCAAAATTCTCAATGTTTCTTTGCAAACTTGAATTGTGGAAGAAATGGGCAATTCATGAATGACCAAACTTAGATTGACCACGTCAACACTACAATCCTCAAGACCTGTAGACTCTGCATCACCAACTCTCAATTCTAAACGGTCATCTGATTCAATGGTCGTCACCCAAGTTCCACCATCCTTTTGTCCCTTTGGCTTCAATTGTAAAAGCCGCTTTCCAACAGAAATAAAGTAAGGACTGAGATCTATTCCAATCAATGTGCCAGCCTCCTGAAACATGGCAGCAAGTCGACGAGTGCTTGTCCCAGTTCCACACCCAAGATCACAAATCACGCCACCTGTGGGACAAGTTCCACCTAAACTCAAAATTGCACTTTCAAAAGAACCACGAAATGCATCTTCACCATCGGGTCCATAGTCAGGGAAATTTCTTGCGCCAACGGCTCTCGATGCTAATTCTTGTTCAAATGCTGCATTCCAACTTAAATTTCCCTCTTGGTACGCATGGAATTCTTTTGTGTAGTATTCTGGGTATTGCGCATAAGATCGATCGACTGCGAATAATTCTGTTAGTAGTTTATCATCGTTCCATGGTCCATGTTGAGTTTTGATCCAATTATAACTCTCTCCCCATCGTATACCATTGGCTTCTGCGGTTTTGACAATATTTTTTCTTGCTTCTGGGACGAGTATTAATTTCCACAATGGAGAATTCAAAGCCAAGTCTAGTAGAGTTTGTGCAAATCCTGTCCTTGGTTTTGCCTTGTTTTGAATGACTGAAGAAGGTTGATTTGTCGATGTCGATTCAAGTTGAGTTGATGGGAGATGCTGATTTGTTTTTCCAATGATGACGAATCCTTGTCCCAAACGAACCATTGAAATGAAACTAAATAAGACTCCAATGCACTTCATTCTCTCTTTTTGCTGTGTTTTTGTAATCAATAAAGGATTGAAACACTGTCAAATGATGATGCTGGATAGATTATGATGGATGATGGAAAGAAAAAGGAAAACGTAAAACGTCATCTGTCGCATCACGCGCTAAATCTTCTCATGTGTCCTTGTTAGTACCGTCATATCTTTTTCATGGTTCATGGTTCATGGTGCCTGAGTTCTGTGTTCTGTTTTGATCAAATGTGGATGGATCGAAAGGACCAAACCTATTTATTTCGAATCCAATCATGACATCCTTAATATCCTTTCGATCAAGAAAGTTAGTTTCTCTTATACTCACAAGATTCATCCCGAATAGGAGTGCTCACTCTGATCTAAGAAGTCCTTTCAGAGGCGACTATCTCGTCGTCAAAACTCGAATGCTAGTCACTAACATACCCAAAGGAATCAATGAAAAGGAGGAAGAACCTGAAATTGAAATTCATGTGAAAGAACAAGAGAAGAAAGTGATCAAAGAAGAGACGATCAATTTAGATGACTATAACATTGAAATCAAGGTGGAAATGCCTGATTTAGGAGAATCAAAAGGAAAGATTCTTCGATGGTATAAAAAGGAAGGCGATATAATTCATCACGATGAAACTATATGTGACATCGAGACAGAAATGTTCACATTTGGAATGGATGTTGAAGATGAAAATGAAGGAATTATGAAAGAAATTTTAGTCAAGGAAGGTGGAGACTATGTCAAACCAGGAACTCCCATTTGCACCATTCTGCATAAACCAATGTGAGCTGTTTTTCATTACATTTATCTTTTAAAATATATATATATATATATAAACAAAAAACGAGATTGAATTATTATCTGTGATTCAACTTCTCTATTGAGCCCACGGATCAGAACTCATAGAACTCTGCATCATCTTAGATTTCAACTGAATCAAGAACTTAATACCCTTCAGCCAATCCTTATGTTCCTTCCATACTGAGTTCACCAATTTAGTATGAACTGTTGTAGCTGTAATATAATCACCCTTCTTCATCATATCCACAATTTGTTCCATCTTGTCGGCAATATCTTTCTCAATATCTGCATTGGCCAAACGCTTGGAAAAAATAGCTACACCCTTTTCACTTTCAACGATTAGCTTCTTATCCGATGAACTAAAATTAGCAGCTGAGAGGGATGTCACTGTAGATAGAAGATCTTCAACTAAAGATTTGTACTCAATGCTATCCGCAATCTGAGCAAGTTTCTGAAGATTGAAGGTACCCGACACAGGAGATTTCTGAATTCGATTAAAGACAGCAGTTCCAGGACGAGCTGAATCGGTGTAAGGATTGCTTGTTCCGACATTTCCATACTGTGCAGCTAACTCAGGATGTGAAGCAGATGTCACAAATCCATCACCATACTTTGAAGCAAGTGCAGTTCCTACCTTTGGTTGGCTGGGCATCGTATTGGATGGAAAGGCTGGTTTATCCCATGTTGTCTCACCAGTGCTAGAGTTAGCATAGTATGGTCTACCGCTTGATGGATCTTGTAAAACAATCCAACCATGAGGTAATTGACTACTGTCGGTAGTAGTAGTAGGAGTTGATTGAGAATATTGAGCACCATGCTGCTGCTGTACAGGATTATATTGCACAGAAGCCTGTTCATTGTACACATGTGGCTGTTGTCCGTAGTTTTGTTGTTGCTGTGTTGTCATGTACTGCTGAGACTGTCCAGTGTTGATTTGTGAAGATTGCAATGTCGTTTGAGCTTGAGCTCTGGAGTAAGCAGATGGTCCCATTGATCTCTGGGTACTGCTAGAAACAGCTGCATTTGAAGTTGTAGACTTGGGCTTTGGTGCTACTCCGACGTTTGTGTAATTGTAAGGAAACTCCGGTGCATATCCCAATGCTTGAGTACAGAGTTGGCTATCTTTACTGCGATATAAACGATCAGATAATTCTCTACATTCTTGAGATTGTGACTTACAATACTTGGCAGCAGCAGGAAATAAACCTTGATCTGCCAATATTTTAGCGTATTGGAACAGAATTTTGGACGTTTCTTCTGAAAGCGTGTGGTTTCTTGAACCAGTCTGCAGGAAAATAGCAACCTTCACAGCAAAATTATGAAGAGCCACGTGGTCATACTCTTCGGCTTTGCTCAACTGCATTAACCAATACCTTGCAGCCTTTTCGAGGTTAAATGCGCACATGTAGCATAGTGAAGCATCAGCATGATTTCCAGCCATTTCTAAATGATCGGCCAATGCAGAACAAAGCGATGTGAACTCATCTTGATTGGCATAAGTACAAAGTACAGCCAAAGTTTCACGCCACTTTTTTACATCAGATCCAGCAACAAAGTCACTGAGCTGACCTTGTATAATAGCTGATACTAGCGAAAGGTACGGTCTCTTTCGTGTTTCACTTTCAAAGTAGCGAGCTTGCGTCTTTGCCCAAAGCTCAGCTCCACCACAAGATGCCAAAACTAAAGCATCTGCAAAATTTCCTACGCGAATGCAACACTCAACTGCGGCATCGAAATTGCCGACCAAAAGCGCATTATTTACCACGACTTCTGCATCAAGAGGCATTTTAGGAGTTCCTCTCTGAACTGCTGGCTCAGATTCTCCCATCTGATACTCATTGGCTTTGGTAGCAATCAATGACGGTTCAAAACCCAAAAACTCAAGTAATTTCGATTTTGTGTTAGGCTCAAATAGCAAACTCATGAACCCCCAAAGCTGCTCTTCGTAAACGTCCTTTTGGTACCCAGCATTGGAAGATTTTTCTTTCGCGTATCCAGCAAAGTCGCCCTGTGAAATCGAGTTTTCAAATTCCTGAGCTATTGCCTTCACGTCTGGCTCTTCAATGTGAGTATCAATCGTAACAAATGTATTTTGGCAACCAAATTTGACAACTGTTCCGCCAAAGCCACAAGACACACCACTGGATGGTTTCATCCATTTTGGTGGCCTTCCACACTTGTCAGCAGATCCAACAACGGAATGAATTTGAACTTTTCTATCAAAGGAACATGTTGAAATGATACCTCTTCGAATAGGTGACCATTTAATATCATATCTCTTCTGTTGTGAAGAACTTAAGCCGCTGGTGCCATATAAATCAGAACTAGTTCTATCAGCGTTGCTTCCGACTGATAATGGATCGTCGTTTGGAATTTCAGTCACAGGTTTCAATGTCTGGATATCCCACAGATACGTTTTGTTATCTTTGCCACTGCTCACCAGCAGACTATCATCGTGAGGACACCAACTCATACTCAATATTCCTTGTGTATGACCTTCCAGCGTGGCTAGTGGCATACTCATGGACGCTCTCAAATCCCAAAGTTTCATAACTGGACTTCTATCATCTGCAGATGCGGTAATGAGATGCATTCCATTGATCGGGTTCCATGCCACATCTGATACGGGTGCACCCGAAACTTCACATCTTAATTCACACCAAGGCTTGTTTTGCTTCAAATCCCAAATGATTACAACTCCATTTCCAGCGGCGGATGCAACAATATGAGGAACTTCTGGATTCCATGCCATTTGTGTGATTTCAGCTCCAGATGGTGCAGTGGTACTACTAGGAACAGTCACTGTTGGTTGGGCAGGGTTTTCAAGAGAGGTAATTAGAATTTCTCCTTTGCTGCTTCCTGTAGCAAGAAGGTTTTCATTCCCTTGATGTGGATTAAACTGCAAAGCTGTGATTGCACCATTATTCCCTTCAATCGATGCTAGGAGAGCTGCATCGTTTAAACCTTTAAGAATCTTTTCTGGGTTGTAAATATTAATAGACCCATTGTCCATTCCTCCTGCTATAATCCCCATTGGAAACTGTTTGGCAAGAGAATTCGATCCTTTAGTCCATCCAATACTAGAAAATCGAGATGTGGTTTTGATACTTCCGATAAGAGTGGGTTTTCCAGAGGAGGAAGTGATGCCCGTATCGTAAAGTTCTAATTCACCCCCAGTCGCATCAAAGCCAATAGCACCAGAATCCTAAAAGACAAAGGATGTTTGAGAATTGAAAATGAGTATAAACAATCGAGATACGAACAATTATGCGCATTATGTGTGCCATTTTTTGAAACATACCTTGGACCCAACTGCAATTACATCGGCATATTGTTTCATGGGACTCCATGCCACGGAGGCTCCACGGTCTAATATTTCAGCCACCTTTGTCATTATCTTTAGAGAGTGCAAGGAATAACGAAGTAAGTCTTGGAATCAAAGTGTGTATAATAAAGAACTGTCTGTCGTTTAGTGACTGGAGTATCTCTTTTGCCATCGAATGAATGAATGAATCGAAATTCGAGAGTCGAAAGGCGAAAAGGAGTCGTTATGTTTTTAGATGTTACCTTATTGCATTACTTTCAAATCATTTTTTATCTGCTGGTTGCGATTACTCGCAACGGACATGAAATCAGCTAAATTAGTACAACCCAGATACACATTTGTGTTCCGTCTTCCACTGATCCATTGAGATCAAGCTACCTTCTACCTTGCCATTGATGAACGATGAGACATGTATAAACATGCACGAGTAAAATATTCAAATGAAGAGCATGTTGCATCCAAACACAAAAGCCAACAGGCCTTTCGATCATCATCGTAAAACAAACGTGATTGTTTTTTCCGAATCTGGAAAAGTTATATTTCATCGATATGGAGATGAAGCGAATATAAGTTCCGTATGTGCTGTCCTACAAACCTTGCGCGCATCCACCCGTATTGATGAACGTTTAGGATTTGGAGACATACAACGAATATCGACGTTGACGTCCAAAATTGTATTCATGAATGTGGGTCATTTAACGTTTGTGGCGATATCTTACAAATCTTCCGATGGAGAAGATTGCATAGACACGGATGACTATCTTCGTTTGCAACTAGAATATGTGTATTCAGGCATTTTATTTACTCTGACGGAAGAAGTGCAACACATGGCGCAAAATGATCTTGATATAGCACTTATGTTGGGGTCATGTTCTAAAAAATTACGATACGTACTCGATGAAATGGAATTGCCATGGACGATCGACACTCCATGGTTCATTGGAGGTGTGAACATTCTAAGTCCCATTCCAGGTAGGATTCGAGATCATTCATCCAAAATTCTGGCGATGGAATGTTCTAAAACACCATCTATAATATATGCATTATTAACAATCAAGAAGCAACTCATCACCATCGTGCAGCCGAGAGATAAGATGTATCAGCTGACATCCCATGATTTGAATTTATTGATGGAGTTTCTTGATGGGCAAATCCATGAAGCATGGTTTCCTATTTGTCTACCTCGCTTAAGTACAACTGGATTTGTGCATTGTTATCAATGTGATCTAAGTAGAACATCTGACCTGAAACTAACAATCATTAGTCAAGAACCTTCCACTGAAGAATTCTCGACACTGCGATCTGTTGCAGATAAAATACGGTACCAATTAGGTTTCCATTCGCAACTAGAAGATGAAGAAGATGTTTTACGAATATACAATTTAAATGATAAAGGTTTGAAAGGAGACGATAAATTACTGTGGGAACGAATCCCTTCAAAACATAATGAAAAGAGGAGTGATTATGTTTCTCATCATAATAAGGCATTGTTCAACCATCGCTTCTTGAATAGTATCAAGATAGCAAGGGATCATGATCTGCAAGGGACAAGGATGAGTGAATATTGTGATATGAGCTTGATGCAACATTTTTTGTTTAGATGTAATATTCCGATACGTGACTTCCAATCCGGATCTGTAGTCGGGTGTCTTCCACAAATCGTCGGGCCATCTTTTGAGCAGACGTTGGATGAAATAGAATTAGCTTCCAAATATTGGAAAATATACCAACGCCTTAGTCTGATCCCAAGATTAGGCTCTACGGCTCACATGGAAGATGCATTTGGTGGATTCGTTAACGGGAATATTGACGCCAATCAGGATGCACAAGACTCTTTCGAATCAAGCCGTGTTTCTCAGTCTCTTCATGAAAGAAACAGTGATACATCTGAGACTACCTTGTATTATAAAGAAGATAAAGATGAGGCTTACGTAATATATTGGAGCAAAGATTTCGAGCTGTATGGAATCATGAACGGTGCAATGAATACTCGTGACAATGCGCTGATCTTGTGTTCTACTTTGGTGGAGACTCTTCTTCATAAAAAGAACGATATCTTTATCAGGCTTCCACTGGCATTTCTTTGATATGACTGAGACAAACTTGTTTTCCTTTACTATTTTAAACTGAACATCTATCATTTTCCCCACATTGTAGTATTAATGTGTCGATTCTGTTTAGTACATCTGCATCATTAGTTCTTTTCTTTGCCCTTGATAAAACTTGTAAAGCTCTTTCGAACTGCTTTTTAACTATGTAAATATATCCCACTTTGATATCAATATCCAATGCAAGTGATCCCTTTAAACGTGTACCGATCTGTTTGAAAATATTCAAAGAAGTATCAAGTTCACCAACATGAAGACAGGCTTTGCCTATTAGTAGCATGAGATCGACGATTTCGTCACTTTCTTCTCCGAGACGTGTGTTAAAAATGTGCAGAGCATTCTGGAATAACAAAAGAGATTTTCTGTACAGTTTGAAATCTGCGTAGATTATCTCTCCAACATAAACTTGAGCCCTTGCAACCTCGAGGTTGCAGTCTCCTAAGGCAGTCTCGAGACAATTAAGTCCAATTTTCATCAAATAATATGATTCATTTCTCATTGTTATAGTTTGAGATATTGCCGCACCGAAGAAAATAAGCGCTCGACCACATTTATTAGAACCGTCGCATTTTGAATCAGAAACGCTTTTTAATAGCTTTTCGTCGAAGTTAATAATTTTGTGGTCCATTTCACTTTGGAGCCTCGTCCCTCTCCGTATGACGTCACAAGCCTTCTGAATTAAATGGTTCTGTAATAAAGAGAAGGCAAGCTTCCAAATACACCAAACGATATCTTCTCTATTGCTTGACTGATCATTGGCCTTTGCCTCAAGGAATTGGACAAAGTTTTCATAACATTCCGCAACTATTTGTTTAGTGCCGTAGTTCTTGTTTGTGCCCTCTGATAACATCGATAATATTTCAGTATCTTCTATATATTTGTCGCATGATTTGATGATTCCAAGTTGATCAATGCGATTGCTTATAAAGCTCACATCTTTCAGTATGGACGCTGCCTCTTCAAACTGATTGGACTTCATACAATGAGAAGGTAAGTAATTCAGCATGTAATAGTCAATTTCTCGGCATCTGGAAGAATGATTACTTTCGGCGAGGGACGGTATGTAACTATCTACCAGAAGCTTGTTCAAATTTGAATATTCCCTGTTGAGGCTCATCGCATATTCTTGATGCATATCGCAACTAACTTGGTAAAATATTCGAGGTATTCCGTGGTCATCAAAACCATCAGCTTGAGTAAGAATTTTATTTTTCACCAAAAATTCAATAATATCATCAAGTCGACTGCCGTCATCGTTAATGTGAGATTTATAAGCTCGATCCAAAATTGCTTTGAAGAGAACACGGACAGGTGCTCGAGGTACAAATGGTCTAACACAATCCTCTCCAGTGAATACTGCAGCAAATGCTGCGAAGCACTTAAATGCTGTTGTAGTATCTGATTCACCTAATGATGAATGGGAAAAGATAGATTCAGTTATGATTGCAAGTTGTACCTGGACATCACAAGGAGCGGTTGCGAATTTGGTAGAAAACTCATTTAGATACTTCTCAGTTGTAGCCTTCTCAAGTTTATCATCTATCAAACAGCTCAATGCTTGTAAGATACAAGGATTTCCTCGGCACAAGAGATGAGCATCACCGTACTTTGATATGAAGCTGGGATGATTAGTAGATTTGACTGACAACTTTTCGATGAAAAACTTTTTTGTTTCAACCACATTCATACCGCTCAATGTCCATATTTTAATGTGGGACGATTGTTCAGCTGATCCGTGATATGTGACAAGCAATTTTGTTTTACTCAAAATTCGATTGATCGTAAAATTGAAATATTGAAAGTCGTTCCAGTCCTGGAGACCGTCAATGCAAATCAAACATGATTTGTTCCCTAAAAAATTCGCCATGATATCTCTTGCTTGTAGCATGGCTCTTTTTTCATCGTTTTTGTCTTCAACGGTCTTGATATCAGTTTTAGTTTCCATATATAAGATATTTCCAAAGTCAAGCGTCGGAATGTCATTGCTAATATCTCTACTTTTGTCACCAAAAAGATCGTCAAAGATTTTATTGTATATTTCAATCAAGTCGCTGTACTGAAGAGAGTTACGTTTACTTGTTCCTATCCAAACAATACCATCAGAAAATTGGAGCTTACTTAACGGAAGTTGTGCGATCTGATGTGCTAACCATGTCTTGCCTATTCCAGGTTCTCCATGGATTGCATGTGTATGACAAGTGTCATTTTTGCATATATCATTTACAATCAAATGTGCAGTATCAGAATTTGCCACGAGTTTTGCACTTGTATTTCTTCGGACTGGAGTTTGGAATGATACCGTCTCTATTGATTTTAGCACTGATGATGCTGGTTTCCTCGGTTTGCTCCTAGGCGTAGAATACTGTGATGGAGGTTCATTTTCATTCTCAGCCAGTGGAAGCTTTCTAGTCTCGTCTTGTGTTTTCACCTTCGCGTTGTTCTTGCGTAGAAATATCCTTCTGTTCTTTACATTTCCAGTTGGTTTATGCTGTTGGTTCTCCATATTGGTGAATGAATCTATGAGGTTTTGAATAAAATACTGAATTTCTCTTTTGGTGCTCGTGATTCGTGATCGTGTGATGAGAATTTGGCGATAAAAACAAACCGTTAAAAAAATAACGCCTGTCCTCCTTTTTGGCACATTCATAAATAAATGGTTGAGCTTGTTGATGATATTATGTTTTTCAAAACAAGTTCCTTTTACAACAAATAATATTTTAAAAAATAAAATGAATTTAGTTATTGTAATACCAGAGGATATCACATGGCAGTATACAGTACTGAATGAATCTTTGAATAAGAAGTATACACCATGAACCATGAACTAAGTAACTTATCAAAATCCTGCAAAAAAGAGACATTTACAATGTGTGAGCAATTTGAGTTTCGAAATGGAGATTCATTTGAAATATTCGGTATTTGTAAATAATCGCTCAGCAAAAAGTGTGGGCTTCAGCTTGAATGAACAAGAGATCAGATTTCAGCAACGTGCTTTCCTCGAAAGGAAAGAACGAAACATCATGGCGATAATCAACATCTTTCTTCCATAATAGAAGACACTTGAATAACTTACCAGATAAACTTCCTTTCGGAGGATTCAAATCTCCCAAATCAATAGAAGTATTCGGTTTGGCTACAGTATATTTATCGTACCCTTCTTGCCCTGCGGGGATTTGTGATACGGCGATTGATGCTATGAGAAGTATAGCGATACCTACAAGATTCTTTATGAAACCTCCGCCATCTACACTCTCGGTCTCTTTCTCTTTCCACTTTTCAGTCAACATTTCATCAAATGGTTCTTCTATGGTAACTCGGGGGGTTG
>Ga0213868_10003005_pt1 | contig 15878 bp, 14 predicted proteins | sample PICome_9_FD_160087 | JGI IMG/M metagenome (GOLD analysis project Ga0213868, IMG submission 160087) | Coastal seawater microbial communities near Pivers Island, North Carolina, United States - PICO127 | ecosystem: Environmental > Aquatic > Marine > Coastal | place: USA: North Carolina...
GCCACAAGGTCACCCACGCCCTTGAAGGCGTCGAGTTCTCTCATTACTGAGTCAAAACTCAGTTCACTCGGTTGATTCTTCAGCGTCTGCCGCTGGTTCATCAGCCGATTCTTCTTGAGGAGGAGCAGCCTCGAATGCCTTTTCTGCATCTTCTTCACCCATCATCTTGACACCGAGGCCAAGACAGGCGATTGCACCAATCAAGAGAAGTGGCGCAAGGAAGTCAGTAGGGACGTCGAAGTTTGTCCAGTAGGTCAGTGCCTTCTGGTTCGTAGTGACGCTTGATGCAAGGTCCTCAGCATCTGCATCCCCAATCTCTGAACTGGATGTAATCATGAACACAGCTTGCAAGTGACTTGCGTTAGGAGCGGTGTGTTGGTCGGTGATTGGGCGCATGTCCAACCAGAAAGTCGATTCCGAAGAACCGGCGATGATGGCTCCACTCAGTTGCTCTGCTTGGAGAGAAACTTCGCTACCGAAGTAGACCGGTAGAGCACCTGGCAATGCATCAAGCAAGGTATCTGTATCGAGGAGCTTGGCTTGAATTGGGCGTTCCAATGGGTCAAGTGATGCTGAACAATCATCGACAGCGATGTCTTTCAAAGTCGAAGTGCCATCGCAAGTAATGGCTGCTGTTGCGTATCCTGAAAGGTCGACCATGTCACCAGAGCCCGTCAAGAATCCGCCGGTTGTTCCTATTCGGGATTCTGCGGTAATGAGGCCGAGGGTGTTCACCGTCTTTGCAGGGTCTTTCCATGCGAAGTAGGAGCTTCCGTCAACGGCCATCATTTCGCCCTTATCACAGGTCGAGACTTCACCGGTACAGATCATGTAATCTGTTCCAGTGTCACTGACAATTCCGCCAGAGCCGTAGAACGTTGCGTTGGATTCAAGGCTGGTCCATCCAACGGTCATATCCATTGGATTTCCACTTGCAAGGAAAGCAGATACTGGATCGTGCCATCCGAGCAACCAATTGTTGAACTCTTGAGTCAGGTATGGAGTGGTTCCAAAAGAACTCATCAAGAAGCCTGGTACGAAATCGGCAAAGATTGGTGAAGAAACAAAGAGGCTCATTGCTTCAGCGGTGTTTTCGTCAACACCATACAAGAGGCCAATCGTGCTTGCATTCCACGTCATTGGAGCAGCAGGCTCCATGGTCATCAAGTTCACAGGCGGGGTCATACCGCTTAGTTCACCGTACAAGAACAAGGTTGCTCCAGTCGAAGTTGTCAATCCGAGTGGGCCATAGAGCATGTTTCCGGCTTGTGCCTGGGTGATGGAAACTGGAGTTGCATCAGCGTGTCCTGGAATCATTCCAGCACCCCATGCGCCACCCATGTTGAGGGAGTTGGTGAGGTAAGGGTCGCCAACAGGACTCATGCCACCAAAGGTTTGGTTGACAAATTGCTCAGCGTTCATTGTGCCTACGCCACCAAGAAGACCCAGTTGAACCGAAGTGGCTGAGGTTGCCCATCCGCCGGCCCAAGTAGCCACTGCGGTGTATTGCTCAACGGTGAGGTTGAAGGCAGCCATAGCGTCAGGGACTTCCATGGTAAGGAAAGCAGCAAGGCCGAAGCCTGTTGCATCGGCGTTTGTTGCAATCAATCCTGTAGGCGTATCTGTGAGGTGTCCTGCGACCATGAGAGCAATACCGTTTGCACCAGTAAAGTCGGCACCGAGAAGGTTGTGAAGTCGGCTGGTGATGTCGTCGTTGTTTGTAGCGTTGAAGTCTGCACCGCCGCCGTAGCCGGCGAAACTTGTTCCAATTGCCGCATACAGAGCCCAGTCTCGAACGAAGGTTTGAGCCATATCAGGAACTTCGATGTCATCGGTGGTGCTAATCCCATCATGATCGAACATCATAGTCGCATTGTATCCGTATGTAATTGCACGAGCCATAACTGTGGAGTTCGCTGGGTCTGCTGTTACATCAGAAAGCATGGTTTCTGGAGCGCCGAGTCCCATGAATGCCACAACACCAAGTGGGTTTTCAAGAGAGATGTTGAATGCAGGGTCGGCAGGATGCATTGTACCGGACATAGCCATGTCGAGTGTTCCATCTGGGAAGTCTGCAGTTGGCAAGGTATCGCCATTAGCAGCATTAGCACCGGTGATGCCGGCTCCAGTATCGGATGCCATCCAAGCAGCATATGCGCCCATGGCCCAGTTCATTCCCATTGCACCGTCGCATGGAATTGAAATTCCGCCAGCAGCACAAATGTCAGAGACTGTGGCAGTTCCTGCTTGTGTTGTGTTCATGTCTTGGTTGATCATTTGGGCAGCGAATCCAACCTTAGTGAGGTCCATGATTCCGTTGATGGCCATTCCGGTTGCACCGATGACTTGCGGGGTGAAACCGATGTTCAATTGTGTGATTTCAACATCACAAGGAACGACGGTGTCCACAGAACAGGCATAGGATGTGTTCTCGTGGTAGGTGATGGTACCTGCAGTTGAATCACGAGAAACAAATGTTCGGTCTGAGGTGATGGTGTAGGTTACAGGTCCAATCTTTTCGTGGGTTGGGGCTGTTCCATTGGCCATGACGTCGTCAAGATTCGTTACGGTCCAGCCGTAAAAATCTCGGTCGGCGGTTGAAGTTACCCAATCGGATTCAAGTTCAGTACAGTCGTCATTGGCACAAATATTGTCCAAAGGCGTGGTCTTTGTCGCTTCCAGTACAGCGTCTTCAACACCACCGGTAGAGAGCACGGAGAGGCCTCCACTCAGCAGTATGAACACAAGTCCAGCAGCAAGCATCGTTTTGTCTGTCATCATCGACATAAAGCATGAATGCAAACCCATAGCACATAAGTGTTGGCAAGAACACCTAGTATATTCGGCCATATCTCTTTGATTCACCAAGAGCCAAGCATTCAATCGGTGCGGTCATCAAGTTGAAGCCGTAGCGAGGGTCATGGCCGAAGGCAATTCCGAGGGTTCTCACCCGGATGGATGGCCTGGGCAACTCTGGCTTGAAGGCCGCACAGTCGTCCATTTGCTCGAAGAACAGGAACGCCCCACCCATATGCCCAGAGGGCCAGCAAAACGTACTGGGCCTGGTTTCCTCAATCCAGCAATGGCACCTGCCAGAACCCGCAGCGTTCTGTTGCTCAACGACGCATTAGAACACGATTGGCTGGTAAACGAGGATAAATCTATTCGAGTTCTTGACGCATTGTGTGCAACTGGGGTGCGTATCCGCAGATGGCGCAATGAAATTCCATCGCAGAGTCAGAACAGACTTCGTATTACCGCCAACGACCTTGATGCGTTTGCCCTCAATTGGGCTCGACAATCGCATTCGACTCATCCGCCGCACCAAACGATTGAACACGAGCCTGAAGACGACCGTTACGGTAAAACCTCGAACCAAGTTTTCGAGAATGGACTTGATTTTAGACAAATGGATGCGCGTATTGCCATGCTTGAAACCGGGTATCAATGGATTGACCTCGATCCGTTTGGCTCACCTGTACAGTTCCTTGATGCCGCCTTACAGGGGCTCTCAAGAACCGGCGTGTTGGAAATAACCGCAACCGATACGGCTGCTCTAACAGGTTCATCGGCCTCAAGTCAAGCACGCCGATACGGTGCAAAGGGAATCGTCGATGTGTACGCTCATGACGATGCTGTCCGATTGCTCTTGGCTACGGTCGCCACAAGTGCAGCACGGCTGGATAAAACCGTCATCCCACTGTTGGCGTTGTTTGATGGCCATCACGTACGCGTTTCCTGCCTTATCAAAACCAGCCGTGAGAAAGCGAGTCAAGTCGGTGAGAACATCGGTTGGAGAATTCGAGAAGACGATGTCCCCTATCGCTTTGTTCAACACCCGACCCCAGAGCAAGTGAAGCGTGGAAGTGGCCCAATGTGGACAGGTCCACTTTGGAACAAGGAGGTGGCTGAGCGAATGACGGTCGAAAAAGCGCTGGAACTGTGCCAGCCTTCATCGAAGGAATTGGAATCTTTACGACGGTCTGGACTCGAATGGAGTGATGATGATGTCGAATACTCAACCCGTGAACTCAAACGAAGCGTCCGATATATTTCGGATGCTGCTGACCTCATGAGCCGAGAGCATCTGCTCTTGAACCTTGACGCATTGCCAAAATGGGCCGGAGTCGGTGGCGCTCCTAAACTTGAGAAACTCATTGTCAGTCTGGTTGAGAGCGGATATGCTGCTGCTCGATTGCCAGATATTGAACCTTTGATGGTCACCGATGCGCCGTTTGAGACGGTTCTTGAGCACGTTCGTAACACTACAACTTCAACCAAATGACGGGTCAATGTCTTGATCGTAGACTTCGGATTCAGGAGCCGGCAGTAAGGTTCGCGAATTTTCAAGGACATCTCGGACGCTGTCCTCAATGTTTTGCGCATTCTCGAGTAATTCACTCAGTGGAATCTCAATTCCAGTCAGTTCAGCAACGGCTTCAACAGCCAAAGCTGCTGCACGTGCGTCGGGATACATTGGGCTTGCTTCTGCAAGCAAAGCGGTAACATCGATTCCCAGACGATCGCCCTCTCCAAGAAGGAAACCCGTAATTCCTGCAACAATTCCTTGCTGAATCGGTTCAATGCCTGCCCGATGAAGGCGGTCTCTTGCTTGTTGTGACGAGCCTACACCAAACAAGGCTCCAGTCGAGACTTCCTTACTCGATTGAACCAAGCCGTCGATAATGATGAGTCGGTCGAAACCTCCTCGTGTGAACCATTCTAAGACCGTCGAGGCGAACATGATGTCTTGTTCATCTTTGAATTGAATTTCTGAGGTGAAAACACCGATTCCATCGCCTTGATAGACTCGAACTGGATGCTTGGGCACTTCGTTGTGAATCAAGGCAACCGCTGGAAATTCAGCGTTGAGGACCGTGCCAAGTTGATTCAGCTGGAGCGTCTGTATTATGTGAGAGGCAGCAATGACACCAACCATCCCTGCGGTTGTGAATCCTGCTACTGCGACACCACCGGTCGTCAAAGGGTCGGCACCGTCTTGCAAAACCAAAGCATAGCCCTTGAATTCATGCTCCATATTCATCCCCTCCAAGCGGTCGTAGAGCCAGTCAATGAAAAGTCATACGGTGAGATTATTCTTCCCAAACCGCCCAGTCTTCCCAGCCTTCTTCGCGGTACCACCAAACGCCTTCTTCGTCTTCCCACCACTCAGTGCCGTCCTCATCGACTGAGATGCCGGCATCTTCGGTTGCTTCCTCGGTATTGTCTTCTGATTCAAACGCTTCTTCGTGGACATATTCTTCGGTAGCTCCACGGCCATCAACTTCGTCAAACAACGTGCGACGGCGTTCTTCGGGTGGATCTCCGGCAGTGAATTCATCACCTGGACTCCGAATATCATCAAGGCTGCGACTTGAACGAGGAGCTGGAGTCGGTGCTGAATCTTCGGTTTCGTCGAGTTCGTCAAATGCTTCGAACCAATCATCGTCCTCTTCAGTTCGAGAGCGAAGGAGTACCAAAGCAATACCGACGCCAGCTAAAACGAGAATGGCTATGATTCCGCCAACAAGAGCGCCTGAGCCACCCTCCGTACTGTCTTTGGTCGTATCTCCGTTGCCCGAATCAGGGATAACGATTGGTTCGCTCAATGTCCACTGGAGTTCACCCACGGTTGTGGCAGAAGGCGTAGTCATCTCAGTGCAGCGGCCTGTACCGTCATCCAAACACGTTAAGATCAATTGATAGCCAACGCCTTGTAGACCTGGGAACAATCCATCGGATGGACCGTTTCGTATTGGAGTAAAAGTGACTTCAAGAGTTCCATTGGCGTTCATTGTAAGGATTGGCCCCGAACTGGGCAGAGGGTCGGGCTCAAAAGAAAGTGGCGGAGGTGTAGCCGGAATGACTGCCCAGCTAAAGGCAATTTGAACCTCAAAGGGATTTGGGTTGGTAAGCGTACATGTAATCGGGGCATCAGTCGAGTTCTCTTCCCAAGCATAGGTTGCTGCTTCGCAAGAAAATGTGCCTGCGAGGGTAACATCAGGGAAAACAGGATTTTCGGTCTGATTATCGGTTTGATTCGTCGTTTGATTTTCGGTATTGTTCACTGTTTGATTCACCGCATGACCGGCAAACGAAAACGAGTAGGTTTCCGGGGTTACTGAAAACCAGCCTTGACCTTGGGATGGAGTGAAACTGAGCGTACCATGGGCGTCGGAAATCCCTGTAAGCGAAACTTTCCCACCTTTGACTTCTACAGTTCCGTTTTCAATGATATTGCCCGTCTCATTGCTAAGGTGCCAATCGTATCCCACGTTTGCTAATACTGAAGATTGTGAAGGCAGTTCAGGTGTAATCGATGCCTCGACTGAATAGTGGCCTGTCTCGTTCAACTGTACTGGTTCGGAAGAGTGTGAGACTGTAGCCCTAAGCACACCCATTCCCGAGAAGGTAACGGATGATACGTCAGCCGGCTGAATTGTTGCTGAACCTGCTGTTCCCGCGTATTCTACAGAGATGGTTGCCTCACCAAGGAACTCTGAGAATGATGCCGAGAGTTCTGTTAAATCGTCGATAGATACAGCGTGCCAAACGCCGTTTTCGTCGGTTGTGCCCTGCATTGAATAAACGAAATCTCCGGCTTCAAACATCATCGATAGGTCCTGGGATTCAAGACCTGCTCCTTCACTGGTGAGTGCCGCTGTGACATTCAATGAATCAAGAGCGCTCATCTCGAAGAACGTTGCGTTGTACGTGCCTGAAGATGAAAGACTGAGGGTTAATTGCGATTGCCGGAGCGAATTGTTCAATGTATGAACTGGACCAACCGATGAAAACTGTTCCGAAGTATTACCGTATTCGTCATAAGCCACGACAGCGATCCAATAGTCCGTACGATCGACCAGCGGAGTACCGTCGCCGGTGGTTGTAATGTTCATGAAAAAGGAGCCAGGCGTTGAAGATGTATTCGTGATTGCGAACTCAGTGAGGTTATCCAAAGTTAGAATTTCAAACGCTTCGACAAAGACCCTGTATTCAGAAGGTGCATCGAAAGACGCATTCCAACCCAAATCAAACGAACTTCCGTTATCGTCTGGGGTATCGACGACTGACAGGCCTTGTACTGCAGAAGGTGGAGCTGGGTAAGGAATTGTAACGGAAAGGCGAGTTGAGAGATTGCTGGTCACTCCGTAGAGGTGCAACGAGCGAACAACATAATCATAAGAGTCGCCGGGGGCAAAATTTGGGTCTATGGTCGAGTTTATCTCGGTGGTGAAGGTCGGGTTGTTGAGGTCCAAAACGCCCCCAGAAACGACTCTAAACACTTCAAATTCTATGAAACCATCACCAAATTCAATCTCGTCTTGCCATGAGAAGGACACCATTTCATGCGTCAGGATTTCCAGTTGCAAAACAGGTGCAGGCGGTAAAGCGAGATTTGGTGCACCGGGGATGTAATCGGCACTGAGGTCCGTAGCATACAAACTACCGTTCTTGGTAGAGGTGAACGGTAAATCAATGACGATTGTGCCGCTGCCGGCCGTTTGAAGTTGATTGATGATGTTGGTAAGGTTCCCTTGTGCTGCAGGGTTGTTCTCTACGATGAAGTCGATATCGTAGCCAATGTCCAACGAACTCATGTTGAAAGTGCCATGGCCCGTACTGGTGAAATCAAGCAGGAGAGATGCCATTTCAATGTCGTAATCCATCAATTGTGACGATTGTGCAGTGAGTTGGAGCACCAGTAAATTTTTCAAAAGGCCGAGGTCGTCGATAATCGAAAGTGGACTTGTACCCAATACGTTATCGCCAGCATAACCTTCAGCAGTCAAGTCGTTCTGCCCGTCAAGGTCAATGTCAACGCCAATCGATTCCCATGAACCGATGAACAAACCAAACACCGTATCTTCGCCTGCTGAAACAACATGCTCCATCTGTCCGTCACCGTTCAAATCTATGAACAAGGAATCAGTGGGACAGGTCCACGGCTCAAGTGCGTCCATGGTGGCGTTAATTGAAGACAATGTGATGTTGTACATGGTTAGGTTTCCATCTAAGGTTTGAGCGTTGCCGTCCGGTGAATCAAATTGTGGGACAAAGAGCGACATAGCCCCGTTGTTATCATGGTCAGCCAACGTGGTGTTTTCGAAATTCAAATTGGAGACAATTGATGTTGTTGACCAACCTGAAGCGGTATTCTCCGCAAGAGTATAGCCTTGAAGGGTCGGGGAGAAAATATCGATGTCGCCATCAAAATCAATGTCACCAAGAACAAGGTCATCGCTCAGACCATCCATCGTATCGCCTGTTGGCGAAAGGGCTCCGCTGTTCCATGTGATTTGGCTTGAGTGGCCTAGGGAATCAACGACAATGACTGTAAAAGCACCTTGGCTTCCTTCGAAATAGTCGCCTGTCAGGCCAACAAGTTGAGCAGCAGTTGCAGTGCCGTTTACGTCAATGGTAACCGTAGAGTTATCGGAAAAGGTGTTTCGTTTCGTATCGTATTCACGAAGCGATACAATTCCGTTCTGATGTACAGAGACAATGTCTGCTCCACCGTCTCCGACAATGTCCCCTGCAAGTGCTGAGATGAGTCCAGAACTTAGGGCGATCGGGGTCGCATTGCCCAGAGTGCCGTTGGCAGCATCGTAAAGATGGACGCATGCAAGATTCATAGAAGGAGCGACTGAAAGAACATCTGAATAATTGTCATCGTTGATATCTGCGACTGAAAGAGCGTTGCTTGAGCCACATGTAGGCGTCCATGAAGTGGAAGTAACGCCCGATGTAGCGTCCCAGTCAAGGATTGAAATCGCCGCTTGGGAATTCGTTACGGATTGGACTGTTGACAATACCACAATCTCATCGCGACTGTCGTTATCGAAATCTCCGTACTCATAGGTTGTGAGTTGGCCGGTTTGTTGCAGCCCCGCTGATACTTCAGAAGTGAAGCTCATCGATGCAACTGCCGTCTCAATCGTGGATGTTTTAGGTACGTAAAACGGCATAGAGGAAGCGCCACCGTTCGAGTAGACATCTTCGGCAGTATAGCCGTTAAAGAAGGTGTTTTGATGGCCTATGTCGCCAAACCCAACGCCTTCAAACGCCCATTCCTTAATCCCATCTTCGTTGACGTCCAGTGCAACTTGACCGGGAGATACGTCGTTATGGTCGACATTGATGTAAAATTGGGCGGATTCAAAGGTTACATTTCTCGGGACTTCGAATGAAAAATTCGTGTCCGTTTGGTTCGCAACCAGAGGGACGGTAATTGACGCCGAACCGTTCGAAAAAAGATACACTGAGCCAGCTTGACCGTTTGCGCTCGCAGACAATAATGCCCCTGATTGGGAAAAAACAAGCAAAAAGAAAACAAAGAATGTTGTGAATCGTTTCAATTCCATTTTGAGGCCTCACAGTGGAGGGCACAGCCCTCTTGTATTTTGCAAAGGAAGAGATGAGGTTTTCAAGCCTTGCTTCATTCATGGGCTAAATTGGCGGATGCATCCCGCTAAAGGATTAAGAGAGACGTATGGATAGAGTCTTGTGAAGAGGGGTCACTTTGGACAGGTCTGCTAAGATATCTGTAACTGCAAGTGACGTCGAATTTGAGTTGGATGGCTCTCCAACTGAAATAGAAGAAAGACTCTCTCACCTACGCCAAGATGATTCTTGGGGCATCATGATTGGCCGATTGAAAGTGGCACGCGAAGAGGTGCTCAGTGCAGCAGTTGATGCTGCAAAAGCGTCGGGATTACCTGGCAGAGGCGCTGATTTCAAAACGCTGATAGAAACGTATTCTCTCAAGAGAAAACCGGACCAAGTGCTCGGCGCCATCCACTATCTTCGAGATGTAGAGGGCATCATGGACAGCCCTCCACGCGTCATCAATCAACTGTTTGAAGATGCTGGGATAGAATCGCCTGGAAACCTTTCACTCTATCTCAACCGATTGCGAGAGCGCGAATTCTTGATTATTCCAAGCGGCAGTGAAGATAAGAACCGCTATGCAGTTCTCAGCCCAGAAGGTCAAGAACATCTGAACAAGCGTTCAACCAAGTGAGGCGTTCAGATGGTCATGTCAGGCGGCGGAGGGGACGACCCTCGTGAATCAGAGAGCGAGGCTGCTGAAGTATTGGATTGGTCGTTTCAAAATCACAAAGAAGCGATACTGCGCAAGGGAAGGCATTCGGGTTCGGACTTTCGCAGGGCGATACTCGACAACGCTGACTTGACTGAGGGTGACTTCACCAAATGCAACTTCAAGAGAGCATCAATGGTCGAAATCGATTTGATGAAATCAGCGTTTGACGGCTCAGATTTCCGTGGAGCAGATTTGCGAAAGGCGAGACTCAATCTTTCAAACTTTAGAAATTGTAAATTTGCGGGAGCCGATTTACGAGGCATACGCGGAAGATACGCCATTTGGCAAGGCAGCGATTGGTGGAATGCGACAATGGATGATGATTTGAAGAAAGTTCTCTCGAAAAAATGGCCACGGCCCAGTTCCGACTAACTATTCTTCATCGTCTGTGGTTAACGTGACTTTATTCGCAGGATAGAGTGCAAGCCGTGCTCGGGCATTGATCATTGGCAAGGCTGCAATACCGAGGCACATCACCATGCACACGCCGCAGAAATAGGTAGTAATTTCATATGTAAGTAACAAAACTCCTTCCAAATGTGCATCTGCCGCTCCTTTAATCATGAGGCTTCCTGCTGTCCCAGTAACCAGTCCAGTTCCTGCTCCGCTGATGGCAAGTTTAGCCCCAAGTCCGTTAAGAAAAATCAGCATGATGCCGCCCGTAATTAACAGCAGGCTCGAAAAAACCATTCCATAGCCCCTGAGGGCATAGCCGCCTGATTCACGAGCTGCATCATGGAATGTTTGGTACTCATCAACGGTGACTTCATTGCTGCCATCTCCTTGGCTGTTTGGAACATCAAGTATCGCTCCCACCTCTTCGTTTGAAAGGTCTGCAGCATTGTGAAGGCCAATATCCCCATACGCCTGACCCAACAACACCAACGCGCCGAAAAGAAGCAAAATGCCTACCGTTCGAGGGCCTTTGGTATCTGGGCGGACCGCAAACAAATCCGGAGGCATTTCGGATTCCGGTTGACTTTCGTCCATTCGCATGGAAAACCCGAGGTCAACTCCCTCGCTCTCCTTCTTCGGCAATATGTCTACGTTGGAATCACTCATGCTGACCCTCCAATGTGTGGTGAAGTAAACCTGCTCGAATGTCTTCAGGAATAACCATGGGGGAAATCGAATCCATGTCTACGCATACGGTGACATGAGAAGATTCCCAAACGACTTCTTCGTTTTGGTTGTGAAATCGATACGCCCAAGTGCATGATTTCGAACCAACTTTCGAAAGCCAGATGGTGGCATGTACGGTGTCACCATAGCGTAGAGGAGTGATGAAATCTGTTTCAATATGGACGATTGGAAAGCCAATTTTTCTTTCGAGTAACATCGTCGGGTAAGGGATTCCACAAATGGGCTCCCAACACTCTTCAAAAAACCGGTGAGCCAAATCGTAAATGCGCGGGAAGTACGCAATCTGGGCGCTGTCAATCATTGGGAAATCCACACGCCGAGAGAGTTGAACCGCCATGATACGACCAAGGGCCTTTCTATCATGAAGGCTTGTATTCAGTCCATCCAAAACCCCCGAAAAGCAACCCGTTGCGCTTATATCCAATCGGTTAGTGGCCCGACTACAAGGCCCTATAGTGTAGCTTGGATATCACGCCGGCTTGCGGAGCCAGCAACCCGTGTTCGAATCGCGGTGGGGCCGCTCTTGTCCTGTTTGAGTGCAACCGCTGCCTCAGGATTTGAGTTTCCAATCGTGCATATCCCAATTCTGGTCCTCAGCAAATTGTCGAAACGCACCTTTGGAATTGATAGCGACTGGATGGCCGGTCGTCCGCATAAACCAAGAGTCGGCCATCGTGTTGCCGTATCCATAGCATTCCTCAAGTTCATGGCCATGCTTCAACGCATCTGCTTCAACAATGGCAATCTTGCCTTTTCGCCGAGGGACCGACCATCCACGTTCTGAACCGCTGAGAATTCCTTCTCTTACATCAGGACCGCAGCCGTATACTGCATCCATTCCAAGGACTTCGGCCATGGCTTCAGCCATTGGAGCGATTGTAGCGGTAACCAAAACGATGCGATGTCCTTGGGACTTGTGCCAGTGGAGGGAATCCCTCGCCTCTTGTGTGATTTTTCCCGAGAGATGCTGGTTGGCGATGCGTTGTGAGAACGTTTCAAGGACGCTCCATGAAGCGAGGGAAAAATGCCCGCGGTTTCGGGCAGCATCGTAGAAAGAGCGCCCCCGGAGTAGGTTTGAAATCAAGCCGAAGGACCATGCGACTGCACCGTATGGAATTCTCCACGGGCGCTTTCGTCCAAGATAAGCGGCCAGGGTTTTTTCACTCGAGGCGTCTAAAAGCGTCCCATCAAGGTCAAAATACGCCGCAACGGACTTTCCCATGCCCTGCGCACATCGCGCTTGATACATGAGTTAAACCCCGATAAAATGTCTAATTTTGCTGAATTTTTGGCGCTTCGGTGCAACCTGATTCGCCGTAAACGCGCCGACCCGCAGTATGGTCTTGCCACCATACGAGGTATTCTGAGAGGTGGCGGGGGATAAAGAATCCAACTTTCCGTGGCGTTAATCCATGGTTTCGCATTGCGCGGTCGTGGCTTAGGTTAGCCACAATCGATTGAGCAGAACAACCGGGGTTTGCCCCAACGAAATTGAGAATTTCTATCTTTAACCGTTCAAATCTTGCTTTCTTTTGAGAACCCTTGCCTTTTTTCTGGGGAGACATAAATCGAAAAACTCTGTTAACCCATATCAAAGAAACCATGGCAGTCCCATGGGGCAAAAATCACTCAAATGAAACGTTTTGAGTGGTTTTCCAGTTGGCAGTGGCCAGTTTCTTTGCCTTACCGTCGGCAAGAATGGGGTGGATGTCTTTCAATCGGCCATGCATGCCTTGCACATGGAATTTAACTCGAAGTTCTGCTGCTTGGTCTCGAACGACCGCTTCCATTTGAGCCTCATCAAGTTCAACAGATGCAAGCGAAGAACCGTCGGATTGGCTGCTGATGGTGAAGGTCGTTCCAGAAACGGAAAGGGAGGGGCGGAAATCCATGTCGTTTGGATGGTTCATCCAGACTGAAACATCGACTGAAAGGGAATCGCGAATATTTACTCGGCTAATTTCTACGGTATCGACCATGGCAATCAACTCATCCGAAGTGCTCCCGCTTCTTACACCTTTTTATCGAGCAAAGTGGTTACTCATAAGCAATTTCAGTAAGTTTTGGAACAAGAACGGTGATGGTGACGGTGAGCGTCCAATCGTTCCCGGGGTCTGGGTCGGGGGCCCCCTCAAACAACGGGTCTGGATCTGCTTGTTGAGCGGTAACCGACCAAACCCATGTCCCCTGCCCTTTACGTGTGCCCGAGGCCATCAGTAATTGTTCGAGAAGGAGTTCTGCTGAATCCGAATCATAGATTCCGTCTTCTCCTGAAGGGTTCATGTTGTTGGCGGACAATGCAGCAGAAGAGGATTCGTTCGCAGTTAAATTTCCTCCATCGGTCTGAGCGTTCTTTTCGTAGTTATCGTTGACAATCAAAACGCTAAGGGTAAAGTTGTCTTGTGGAGCGAGGAGGTCTTGTTGGAGCTCAAGAAGGCCGTTGAAACTGATGACTCTTCCCTCGGCACCAGGAGTGATGTTGCCTTGCCACTCTTGGCCTTGGTCGAGGTATTCATCCCATGTGAACTCCACTTCTTTCGACTCCCAAGACACCTCGTACTTGCGAGACTTAATCTCGAGTGAAAATAATTCCTTGACAAAGGCGTCAGCTGAATCTGTTACGGTTAGACTGCATTGAACAGTGCCCGAGCGGTTGGTAGGCAACAGTACAGTTTCTGTTGAAGCATCGATATCGTTTCGCATATCGCCATCACCATCGCTGTCTTCTGCCCAATTCAAATCCCAAGCATAGCGGAGAAGGTCGCCCTCGGGGTCCAAACTTCTGCTCGCATCAAGCATGACTGAATCGCCGGAGCGAATGGATTCGGGATACGTAAGATTGAGAACCGGGGCCCCGTTGACATTGATGGTGGAAGTTGCTGAATCTTCACCCCCTTGGTTATTGACCACGGTCAATTTAACCGTGAAAATACCGAACGTTGAATACCGGTGTGAAGTAAAACCTGTTGCCGTCTCACTGGTCTGCCCGTCACCAAAATCCCACAAAAATTCGGTGATGATGCCTTCAATGGGTTCTGACGACCGTGCATCGAAAGTGACCGTTTCGCCCTCCTGGATTTGAAGAGGGTATGCGGTGAGATTTGCACGGGGGTCGACGGTCGAGCTCAGCCCACCGGTGCAGCCAGCAACAAGACTGGAGCAGACAAGTAAAGCGACCATGGCGAGAGAACGGAGCATACGCCCGGAATTTCCTTGCCACATGGAAATTGCTGAAAACCCACCCTATCTAATTCTTGGGGCGATACTCTCGGCCCGATTCGGTTTCGTAAAGCGGGAGTTTGCGGTCAGAGTTCAACTTCTTCAGGTAAATCGCCAACAATCTGAACCGATTCCAGGTGGTCGCCCAATTCTTCTACAGATTCGTGCTCAATTATGTTCAACAAAGAGTGGTCAGATTCGGTTTCTTCTTCGGTAAACAAGTCTTCGAGTTCAACCTCTCCAACATCGTAATCTGGTGGTGAATCTGAAACTTGCTCAGGCTTAAGCTGCTGATTCTCACGTTCAAGTTCAGACATCGCTTCATCGATGACGGTTTGCTGACGGGCAGCGTGTTCTTTGGTCATCTGTTGCTCAAGGGGATCTCGGTATTCCGACGCCGTCGGCTCTGAATTTTCAGCCTTCACGCCAAAGGCTTGTTTGAAACGGTCGAGGAAACCCACACTCCCACGGTAGTGGAGACAAAATATGGCCTTTACTGTTGCTTGAGAATACAGCGAGATGTTCAAGGGGGGTCAGCGTTGTTGATTCTTTATGGCCCCGAATATCCTTGACGGTGAGCGCGTGCTCGCCTTTGATTTGGAGACAACGGGCATCTCAACATCTTCGGATAGAATCGTACAAATTGCCCTCATTGGTGCTGCACCAGACGGCGAACCTATTCATTATGAGCGGATGATCAACCCTGGTAGACCAATCCCCTATGGAGCAAGCAACGTCCACGGCATCTACGACAGTGACGTGCGAGGAAAAGGAAGGTTCTCATCCATCGTTGAGGAAGTCGCTGAACTGATTGATGGTTCAGTCATCGTTGGGCATAATGTTCGTAAATTCGACCTTGAGATGCTTGAAGGTGAATTTCTACGGCTTGGGAAGCGTATGCCTCGTCCAAAAGCAGTCATGGACACCTATGAACTGGTTCGACGACTCAAACTTCCTCGGCCGCACAACCTTGGAGCGTTGTGCGCACGGCATGGTATTTCGTTAGAGAACGCCCACACGGCTGCTGCCGATGCTGCTGCATCACTGCTTCTGTTTTGGCGACTTTCGGTCGACCATGCGCCATCGTTTCGACATTCGCTCGAAGAACTCGAGCGTTGGGCTGTTCATGGAAGCATCTCGTCTGATGCAAGCCAATTGGGGCGGGGATTAGGGGATTTAGAACCGGTCGACCAGATTGGGAAAATACGCAAAGATGGAGAGCAAATGATTCTTGCATTCGGACGACACAGAGGCCGAGACATTGTAGAAGTCCAAGCTGAAGACCCGCGTTACATTCACTGGTTACTGTCCGCGAAAGGTATTGAGGACGATGATGCAAGAGAGCAGGTTCGCGTGTACTTAGGCTTGTGAATGAAGAGATGGCGGACTCGAGGGTACCCATGTGGATGTG
>Ga0213868_10003006_pt1 | contig 15877 bp, 7 predicted proteins | sample PICome_9_FD_160087 | JGI IMG/M metagenome (GOLD analysis project Ga0213868, IMG submission 160087) | Coastal seawater microbial communities near Pivers Island, North Carolina, United States - PICO127 | ecosystem: Environmental > Aquatic > Marine > Coastal | place: USA: North Carolina | collected...
AATGCGAATGCCGTATTTTTGAGGGTACGGACGCCATTGTCGACGTTGCCCGTACCCCATTCTTGAGTATCGATCTGCGCGTCGTCTCTGATCAATGCCAATCGGGTATCGATCTCGGATCGAAAGTAACTGTAGTCTCCTGACAAATAAGTATCGATTAGCGTGCGTAATCGTCGCAGATACATCTGACGCGTAGGGTTATGATCGAGAATAGCATCTAGAAGGAAGTTCTGATAAATGGCCTGGTTAGGTGCTTGGGTGTGCTGCGAGTCTCCATACAAAGGGCTGGCATAGTTCTCATTGGCGAGTCCTGAACTCGTGCTGAACGCTCCATCCATGTCCCATGGGAAACGCTGCCAGAGATCCGTTTTGGGATCGCGGTACATGTAATAATTTTTGGTCAGTCTGTCCGCATTGCGGATCAGACTTTGGCCAGCCATTTCATTGACCATGGCTGGCAGATTCACATGATCCATGATGTAGTGAAATCGATTCGGCCCATTGATGCCTTCTACAAATTCAACAAGATCATCGTAGGGCTCATCCTTGCGAGTTTCTTTCTGATATAGCGCTCGAGTGACCCCCTTGGCTAAAGTGGAAGGGAACCCATTGGCTTTGTAAAGAGCCCCTCCAGGATCGAGATCCTGCTGCTTCAGGAAATCTTGATCCACTTGCTCTATGTAAGAGAACAGGCCATAGAAATTGCTATTGAGCCTGATATGCCAGTGGCGCGTGTCGGAGGCCGGTGTGCCGATATCATTAAAGAATCCAAAGGCGAGGTTCTCACGCATGAACGAGGCATCGTTGAAGTGAGATTGAAGATTAAACTCTTCCACCAGCCGTCTATCAGAGTCATACAAGAAGTGATGTTGTGGATTGAAGTCGAACTTCAATTTCGGTTTGGCCCATCCAATGGCGCCTGATTGTCCTCGACGCTTCACAAAGATGTTATCGTAAAACCGACCGTCATAGAACGCTGAAGCTCGAGTGCCGCTCGTACTGACAGCGTCACCAGGATTATCGGTAAACCAATGCAAGATTGGAAGTGAGGACTCGATGGTAGGGGCTTCTACGATCGTTCCAAAATACTCGGGTTGTGAAGAGGCCTCTTCATTGAGCGGCGGTAGACGCGATTCATGACCTTCGACATCTCGGGCAGCAAAGGACCACCTCAACATCTCTCCAGCTCTGAAACGTTTCCCGAACAGGGTGCTCGCCGAAATCTCGGTGGTGTAGCGGCCATCACCTGCAAGAGCATCCGGAGCCACGCCGTCGTCCTTCATGGCAAGCGCCCTTGCGCCTTTGTACATGATACGCTTACTAAGGGTAACCGTGTCCACCGGAGCTTCGTTAGGAATTGCTCGAACGGAGATGACGTAGTTCGTGCCTTCTGTCGCTGTCAAAGACGCTGTTTTGGGCTCGATCAACGCTGGTCCTAGTGCTGAATCCTCACGGTTCGCCATTCCCGGTGTTGGCGTTCTCCAAGGGCGGTAGTTCATCAGCGAGGTATCAAAACCATAGGCAATGTTTCGCCCTAGTTTGGGAAACGCCGGTGATAAGACGGAAATCGCTTCGTTGCGAGGATTGGCGAGAGCGAGATACTCGCCGTCGCTCGCAAGCCTGAAGTTCGTATGCAAAGGGTCCGCACGGTCTTTACCCGAGGCAAAGATTACCACATAGGCAGCGGGCGCGACGATTAACGATGGAAAGGTCCATTTGTTAGGTTCGGCGATGTTATCTGTTAGGGTCCAGCCAGCGAGATCGATTGCATCCGGCCCTTCATTGTAAATCTCGATCCAATCGGAAAGCTCGCCGTCCTCATCGGCTAGGCCAGATCTGTTTGACGCGACGATTTCGTTGATTCGAAGACTCGCCTCGACAGAACCCGCCAGAAGCAAGAGAACGACGAGAAGATCCGTGGTGCGATGGCTCATAATGCCTTTGACTTTGGAATAGAGGATAAGGAGGCTTAGACGAGCATTTTAACCCGGCCTCCTGCATTGATTATGAAAGCTTTCTTGTCATTCGTCACTCTCTTTACTCTATCCAGTTCGCCTTTGCATGCTGAACTTGTTCTGCACTGGCCACTCGATGAAACCGATGGCGCGGCCAACGTCACGGATGACATTGGCGGTCACTCTGGAGCTGTCGGCGATGGCGTTAGCTTTGGCAAGGATGGCGCCAACCCGAGCACAGGAACTGCCGCCGAGTTCGAGGGATCTGGCGGGATTCAAGCGGAATGGGCTGAGGCCATCAATCCCGAGAGCTTCACTCTTACTCTCTGGGCGAAATCGAATGGTGGCGCAGGCGCTTGGAATTCCCCTGTCACCAGCCGTCATGATCTCAACCCGGATAGCCAAGGCTATTTGATTTACGACAGTGAGCCGAGTGGCTCGTGGACGTTCTGGAGTGGCAACGGCGAAGAGCCTGGAAACTGGCAGGTCATGGACGGCCCTGAAGTGAAGCTGGACGAGTGGCAGCACTTGGCCATCACCTATGATGACACCGAAGAGATGAAGCGGCTCTATGTTGACGGCGTTCTCGAAGTCGAATCGCCTGATATCGTCGCGCCCAACGATACCACGCCATTCAACGTCGGTGCTGGGCAGGACTTTGGAGGGGGCTTCTTCTTCATTGGGCTCATTGATGATGTGGCCATTTTTGATGAAGCACTTCCAGGGGCAACCATCCAACAGATCATGAATAGTGGTGTGGCGAGTTTGTTAGGCGATCCTGGTATTTCGGGTCGGCGTTCCTACGATGTCGACTTTTCATCGACTGGTGGGCCTATCGTTCTTCCTATCACGAATACGGGAGCAACCCAAGCGTTGCTCATTAGTGATGTCACTCTAAGTGGGGACGACGTTGCAAACTTTACCGTTGCCGAATCACCTGATGACATTGCTCCGGGTAGCGAGCGTGAGATCTCGCTCGTCTTCGATCCCAAAGGTGAGACCGGGGCGTTTCGTATTACGGTAGATGTGGCTAACAACAGCGCTGTCGAGCCTAACTTCAGCATCGCTGTGCAAGGAATCGTCCGAGATCCGTTCCTTGAAGCCCCAGCCGAGATCAATCTTGGCGAATTCCAAATCAACAGTGGCCCTCACCATGGGCAAATTCCAATCCAGAACGCGGGAGTTTCCCAAGATCTAGTCGTAAGTGAAATCACGTTCTCCGGGCGGCATGCCAATTTATTCACGGCAGCGGCACCTGATCCTGTAGCCCCAGGTGCCCAAGGCCTCCTCGACGTGACATTCACCCCCGAAGGGTTGTTCGGATCCTTTACGGCGGTGGCGGAATTGGCCACCAACGACCCTCGCACACCCACCATCCAAGTGCCTCTCCGAGTCAAGGTGATCAATCCGAATCCGCTCGTTGCCTTCTGGCCGCTGGATGATCCTGCCGGAACCAGTGGTGAGGACTCTGTCATCGAAACTTTCGGGAGCTTTAACGGGACCCCCGCTGACAGTGCTGTCAGCTTTGGTGCCCCAGGAGCAAATGCAAGTACTGGCACTTCCGCTCTCTTTGACGGTAGTGGTGGCATCCAAGTCCCCTTCAATGAAGCCCTGAATCCTGAGAGCTTCACCTTAACGCTGTGGGCGAAATCTGACGGTGGCGCTGGGGCTTGGAATTCGCCCGTGACGAGTCGTAATGATCTCAATCCAGATAGCCAGGGCTTCATCATCTACGACAATCAGCCGGCTGGTGCCTGGACGTTTTGGAGCGGCAATGGCGAAGAGGCAGGAAATTGGCAGACATTGGATGGCCCCGAGGTGAAGTTGGGAGAGTGGCAGCACGTTGCCATTAGTTACGACAGTGGGACAGAGATGAAGAAGCTCTACATTGATGGCGTGTTGGAGGTAGAGGCGAACGACATCGTTGCGCCCAACGACACCAAGCCTTTCAACATTGGCTCAGGTCAAGACAATGGCGATGGGTTCTTCTTTGTTGGCAACCTCGACGATATTGGCCTCTTTGGCACAGCGTTGGAATTGGAGGAAATCAATCAGATCATGAACAACGGAGTTTTAAGCGTCATCGGTGATCCCAACCTATCGACCGCCTCTGTGTTAGATTTTGGCGCTTTCCCTGGTAATCCTGGCGTCCTCAAGCGCACGCTAGCAATCATCAATAGCGGCACTGAAAACACACTGAATATCGCTGGCTCAGCAATAACCGGAGAGAATAAGGATCTCTTCAGTGTCAGTGCGCTTCCCACCACGCTGGCGCCTGGTGAGTCAGCCAATGTGGAGGTGACCTACACGCCAACTGGAGCAACGACAGGGACTTTCCGCGCCACGTTAGAAGTGGAAAGCGATGATGAGAACGAAGCGACCACCCTGGTGCAGTTCCGGGTGAAAATTGAAAACTCCAACCGTTTGTTAGCCCACTACCGAATGGATGAAACGGAGGGTGCTCAAATGACGGACGCGTCTGGTAATGGATTCCACGGTATTTATCGCGAGAGCAATGGCGGCACTGTCGAGCTGGGCGCTGACGCGCTTGCTGGCGGAACCGCTGTGCGTTTGTCAGACGCGGGAGGTATTGGTGCTGGCTATGGTGAAGTGCCTGCCGAGCTGGATCTGCCTTCTCTTGCGCTGGGAAGTTACGCCTTCTGGATACAGTTAGACGCGGAAGATGTGGGCACGACGTCAGGCCTATTTGGTCGGGGCGACGAGACCCCAGGCGATCCTTTTGGCGTCGCTCTGGCCGTCTCAGGAAGTGCTGATTCCATCCAGTGGATCAGTGATGGCTCCGAATCGCTTGTCTCAGATCCATTCCTAGCTCCGGGGGAAACCTTTCACATTCTATTCACCTATGCAGATGAAAACGGCAGCGAAGATCCTACCGTGGACCGGATTCGCTTGTATGTGAACGGAGAGCTTCTCAGTGAGGCGAACGGATCGGGTGGTTATGACGTGCGCAAGGGAGGCTCGTTCCAAATTGGTGCTGTGGCAGGGGTGTTAGGCGTCACCGGCTTGATTGATGATTTCCAGATCTATCAGAAAGAACTCAGCGCAGAGGACGCTGCTTTCCTATTTTCCCATCCCGGGGAGGCACTGCCTGGTGATATCGAACCTCCCATAGTGATGCCTGGAGATTTCCAAGTGCAGTCTATTACGCGTGAAGGCGATGTTGTTAGTTTCACCTGGCCAAGTATGGAAGGTGTTACTTACACCATTCAGGTGAGTGGGGATCTGATTACTTGGGATGACGTGAAGACGGGTCATCCCGCTGACGCCGGCAATTCGACCACGTTCATGGACTCGCCCGACGCGAGCGCTCAATACTACCGCATTGTCATTGAGCCTTAAGCCGTAGCTTTTCAAGATTGGGATTGCGAAAGCCTGCGCAATCCTGGGACCTTAGGCCCATGCAAACGTTTCTAAGGTACTTTGCTTTGGCGCTAGCGCTCTGGACCAGCGCAGGCACAAACCTCACAGCGCAGCTAGAAGCTCGATCTCTGAGGCCCGCTCCTCCCAGAGGCTCGGGAGAGTTGAGGTTCCAATCAATTCCTCCTAAACAGTCTGGGATCGACTTTGTCCATTGTTGGAGTCCGCCGCCCCAGCACAGGGATCAGCTGACAAATGCCTTTTCCGGCGCGGGTGTGGCTATTGGGGATTATGACAAGGATGGCCTGCCAGATCTCTTCTTCTGCGGACAAGCCAAAGGGGGGCAGCTGTACAAGAATTTGGGAAAATTTCGCTTTGCCAATCGATCGGCGATCCTAACACCTGCCGCGCCTTCCGGAACGTGGGCGACCGGGGCGACATGGGCCGATGTTGATAACGACGGCTGGCTCGATCTCTATGTTTGTGGCTTTGACTGCCCGAATAGGCTTTACTTGAATCGTGCCAAGGGGGCAGGGCGCGTTCTAGTCGAGAGTGCCAAGGCGCTTGGTGTGGATCATCGTGGCGCGAGCATCGTCGGCACCTTCGCGGACTATGACCGCGATGGTGATTTGGATCTCTTTGTCGTGACCAATCGACTGCCTGCTCCCCAGACACTGCGGAACCAAAAGTTCTCCCTCAGCCGAGGCCCAACTGGTGAGCCTGTACTTCCTGAAGCCTTCCGCCAATATGCGGATGTGATTGTCATGCCAGATGGCAGCCTCAAGAAGATCGACGCTGGGCAATACGACCACCTTTATCGCAACGAAGGCCCTAACAAACCGTTTGCTGAAGTGACGCGAGAGGTCGGCATGAGCGGCAACCACTATGGCCTCTCAGCCACGTGGTGGGACTGGAACAGCGATGGTTGGCCCGATCTGTATGTGGCGAATGATTTCTTCGGCCCGGACCAGCTTTGGACGAACAATGGACCGGACGCGAACGGAAAGATCACCTTTACGGACATGACCAAGACGTCCCTACCGCACACGCCGTGGTTCTCCATGGGGGCAGACCTTGTCGATATCAACAATGACGGCTTGTTAGACTTTTTCGCGACAGACATGGCGGGGAGTACCCACTACAATGAAAAGATGCAGATGGGCAACATGTCTGGTCCTGAAAGCGATGCCTGGTTCCTGAACTTTCCCACACCGCCGCAGTACATGCGGAACGCTTTCTACCTGAACTCGGGAACGGACCATTTCATGGAAGTAGCTGCCATGCTAGGCGTCTCCAAGACGGATTGGACCTGGTCGGTGAACTTTGGCGATCTCGACAATGATGGGAGCGAAGACCTCTTTGTCACCAATGGCATGAGTCGCGATTGGCTTAATAGTGACCTTAAAGCCACGGCACCTTCACGCGATGGCTGGGACACCTACTACGATTTCTGGTATGCTCAGAAACCTCTCAAACAAACCAATCGTGTGTTTCACCATTCCGGGCACCTGAAGATGGAGGAACGTGGCAAAGACTGGGGGTTGAATGCTAGTAGCGTTAGCTTTGGGTCCGCTCTCTCGGACCTCGATGGCGATGGTGCGCTGGATGTCGTGGTCAACAACTTCGATAGCGCACCCTTCCTCTATCGTAATGGCGAGGCCTCCGCGAACCGGATCGCCGTGAGCCTTGTCGGAAGCAAGAGCAATCGCTTCGGTCTAGGCGCCACCGTACAAGTGCGGCTCAAGGATTCTAGCGAAATTTTCACAAGATACCTGACATCTGCACGAGGCTTCATGTCCTCGCCGGATCCGGTGCTCCACTTTGGGCTCGGGGATCACGACAAGGTGAAGCAGTTGACGGTGCGCTGGCCCAGTGGGCATGAGCAAACCTTTGAAGATCTGAAGGCAAACCGGCATTACGTCATTAACGAGCCCGGTGAATCGCCTAGCCGCGCCAAGCCGAAGAAGCCGCAATCCTTGTTTGTGGAGAGTGACGCCTTGCGGGCCGTTGTCCATCGCGAGAATCCTTACGATGACTTCGCGCGACAACCTCTCTTGCCTAGCAAACACTCACAACTTGGCCCAGGCATTGCCTTTGCCGACGTGGATGGCGATGGTCTAGAGGATTTCTATCTTGCTCAGGGCGCTGGTACTGCCGGTCGTATCTATGTGCGGAAGAAGGCACCCTCGACAGGGGCAAACGTCTTCGCTGAACACGCCGCAAGTGAAGATATCACGCCACTCTTCTTCGATGTAGAAGGCGATGGCGACCAAGATCTCTTGGTCGTGAGCGGCGGCGTTGAAGGCGAACCTGCTAGTCCGGTATTCAAGGATCGACTCTACCTAAATGACGGCAAGGGTGTCTTCACGCTTGGAGTTGACGCTCTTCCTAACATCGCGGCGAGCGGCGGCCCTGCGGCTGCTAAAGATTTCGACAAGGACGGTGATCTGGATCTTTTTATCGGAGGCCGTGTGGTTCCAGGCAGCTATCCCGAGGCGCCTCAAAGCCAACTTCTGCGAAACGATACTACCGAGGAAGTCGTCAAGTTCACCGATTTGGGCATCGGGGCCATCGGGATGATCACATCTGCGCTTTGGGCCGATACCAATGGTGACAGCTGGCCCGATCTCGTCTTGGCCACTGAATGGGGAGCGGTGCAAGTCCTAGAGAACAACAGTGGAACACTAGCAAAGCCTCGACAGGACGATCGCACCGGTTGGTGGAGCAGTCTGGCTGCAGGAGATCTCGATGGGGACGGCGACATCGACCTGGTGGTTGGGAATGTGGGGTTGAATACGAAGTACAAAGCCCCCGAACTCCTCTACTACGGCGACTTCGATGGCACCGGCAAATCGCGTATCTTGGAGGCGAAGTTTGAAGGGGACACCTGCCTCCCACATCGCGGCTACAGTTGCTCTAGCAATGCCATGCCCGCCTTGAAATCAAAGTTTCAGACCTTTCATGCCTTCGCCAGCAAATCGCTTGAATCGATTTACTCAAACACGCGTTTGCAGAAGGCGGTGCGTTACGAAGCGAACACGCTTGAGTCCGGCGTCTTTCTCAATGATGGCAGCGGCCGCTTCCAGTTCCAACCGCTCCCTCGGCTCGCTCAGGCCTTTCCCATCTACGGCATTGTCATCGAAGACTTTACGAAAGACGGCGTCCCAGACGTATTCGTCATCGGGAACTCCAACAGTCCGCAGCGTGAGACCGGCAACATGGATGGTGGCCTTTCCCTTCTACTCGCCGGAGATGGGAAAGGCAGTTTCGAGCCCATCTGGCCCAAGCAAAGTGGCCTCGTCGTCCCTGGTGATGCCAAAGGTGTTGTCGTGACCGATCTCAATGGCGATCAGAAGAAGGATCTCGTCGTCACCGTGAACAGTAGCGGCTTGCGCGCCTTTCTTGCTCGGTAGGGTAGAGGAATAGGCGATTGAAGGGGCGCTTTCGATCTTTCTACAGCCTTTCTTTGCAGTCATGCTTAAGCATGAGATTCTTCTACGGCCCTGCGCTCGTTTGGCTGCTGCTCACCATGGGGATGAGCCATGCAGAGCGTCCAAACATTGTCCTCTTCTTGGTCGACGACATGGGCTGGCAAGACACCTCGGTGCCGTTCCACACCGAGACGATGGCATTCAATAAGCGCTATCGAACGCCCAACATGGAGCGTCTGGCAAACCAGGGCGTGAAGTTTACCCAAGCCTATGCTTGTAGCGTGTGTTCGCCGACACGCATCAGTTTGATGACTGGGCTCAATGCGGCACGTCACCGGGTTACCAATTGGACGCTTCACAAAGACGCGACCAATGATCGCAAGCATCCGGCGCTTGCCTTCCCCAAGTGGAATGTGAACGGGCTGAGCCCTACCAAGGGCATCGAGCGGACCCTTCATGCCACGGCGCTGCCCGCTTTCTTACGCGAGGTGGGCTATCTCACCATTCATGTGGGAAAGGCGCACTTGGGAGCCGTGGGGACGCCTGGGGAGGATCCTGGTAATCTGGGCTTCGATATAAACATTGCCGGCCATGCTGCTGGCGGCCCCGGTAGTTTCCTGGGAACGCAGGACTTTAGTGCCGTCTGGCGCAGTATCACGGAAAGGATGTCTTCCTGACAGAGGCGCTGACGAGGGAAGCGTTGAAGGCAGTCGATCAATCGGTGTCGGATGAGAAGCCGTTCTTCCTCTATCTGTCGCATTATGCCGTGCATGCGCCCTTTGCGGAAGATCGCCGGTTCTATCAGAAGTACCGCAATGATGGCTTGGAGCGCACCGAAGCTATGTATGCGGCGATGGTCGAAGGGATGGACAAGTCGCTGGGTGATGTCATGGATCGGCTTGCCCACCACGGTATTAGTGATGAAACGGTCGTGTTGTTTATGTCTGACAATGGTGGGCTCAGTGCGGTCGAACGCGGTGGCGAGAAACACAGCCACAACCAACCTCACTGCTAGGAAATTGCTTTTCGTCTATGGGGTCAGATTCGCCGCATTGCTGGGGATAGGAGGGGGTTCAGTGAAGCTCTATTTCCTGAGAAATGGCACGGAAGTTCGAACTGTGACCTATGAGATCGAAGAGCGCCCGAAGTGGGCTGTTCCTCAGTAACGGGACGAGGTTGTTAATGATAGCCGCGTTCTCTTGCGATGGCTTGCCCAGGCACGAGGGAGCAACAAGAAGAAGGGGAATGAAAGCCCGTCGGCTGCGTGGGCATCGCTGCGTGCGTAGACGCAAAGAAGCCCTCGACGGAAGACGGCGAGGGCTTCTTCTCTTAAGATACAGTTATTCGTCCGTTAGGACTTCGCAGGAGCGCTCTCAGCCGTCTCGGCCTCTGCTTTGGCAATGGCCTGAATCGCGGCCTGGTACTTAGCAACAGCTACGGTCATGCGGCTTGTCTTGGCGCACTCGGTCTTCTCATCCGCGACGGCGTAGGTGACTTTGGCACCCGCTTCTTTCGCAGCCTTTCCGGCCTCCTCGGGGCAGCAGTATTCCTTGCCGGCGACGATGTGTTTCACGCTCACACTGTCCATGGCCTTCTTCGCCACGGCAGCCACCGTGTTTGCATGCTGGCCGCACGCATAGCCGCTGGTACCGACATAGGTCTTGCCACTCGTCTCGCAGCTTTGGGCCGAAGCAAAGCGGCCGACGAATTTTTCCACTGCGTCGACATGGGCGTCTTTCGCCATTTTATCGCAGCAAAGCTCTTTGTCAGCCACGACGTATTTCACTTCTTTGCCAGCGGCCTTCGCAGTTGCAGCGCTCTTGGCACAGGCGGAAGCTTCACCCGCGATGACATAACTGATCTTGGGGAGGGCTTCCATCGCTGCGGCGACAGGACAGGCCTGGCAATCGGATTTCTTAGCCACTTCGCAGGTCTTCTCACACTTCTCTTTCGCTTCTGCAAAGGCGAAGGGCATGCCGATGAGAGTGGTCGCAGAAATGATGGATAGGGCAATGTATTTCATTGGGTCTATTTCGTTTTGGTTGGTTTGATGTTTGGTTATGGCTGACTGTTGAAAGGGTTCAAAGGTCAGAAAGGGTGAATCCGTGGCAGATCCTGGCGGTAGCTGCGGCGATGGGCTGCTTCCGGTCGACCACATCGCAGATCTTTCCTGAAGCCGTGGAGACGAGGAGGATGTGGCTCAAATCTTCCGCCTCATGCCGGTTGCGGGCGAGAGACAGCGCGAAGCGGTAACCCGCCTGGACGATTACTTCCTCAGTGGATGAATTGGGCGCTTCAGACATGGTGAAATGGGCAACAAGCAGTCACATAGGAACTAACGACTAGGAAGGGCAATTGATCCTGCGAATCCTGCTTGGGTCTCCGCTTGTTCATCAAGACCAGGTCTACGCAGTCAACCGAGCTGTACGGTTTTCGCGTATTCGTGACTCCATGGTCCCTTAGCGAATCAATGAATCGCAATGTGACAGGAGATTCGCGGAATCCAATGACTTGGTCACTTGAACTTCTCCCAGGGGCCAAAGGTCGCCTCTTCTGGACGCGCCGGAGGTCATGATCAATCGGGTGGGTTACTGCTAGGAAATTGCTTTTCGTCCATGGGGTCAGATTCGCCGCATTGCTAGGGATAGGAGGGGGCAGATGGCAGTAGCTCTGCTCCTGCAAGAAGGTTTGTTCAACACAACTGTTTGCCAGTATGAGCATCCCTATCGGACTGCTTCTGCGAGGTAGCAGCCAAAGCTTTCCAACATCGAAGCGCGGAGCTGGTAGTACATGAGATCCCTAAAAAACGAGCAGGCGCTTCGCGACTGCCATCTACAGCTAGAAATTCTTATTCCCCTTCCATTCCCAACCCAATGAGCTCACAACCATCCTTCGCAATCATCCATTCCTTCTCGCCACATACTTCCCGACGATGATGCCCACGATCACCACGGAGTAAAAGTGGCTGATCAGTCCGTAAAAAGCCGTGATCTTTTCGGCTAGCATGGACTGAGGGGAAATGTCTCCAAAACCGATGGAAGTCAGGGTGATGAAGCTGAAATAGATCATCTTGTTGAAGAGGTTGTCCTCAGAATCAATATTGGTGAACGCATTCGGATCCATGACCATCAGGAGGGAAAACAGCATCGCCCCAAGCATGCCCAGTAGCAGATAGCAATCAAAAGCTGCGAAAATGATACTTGAGGTGATCTCTTTTTCGTTGACCATCTGCCGGAACACCTCATTACTCAGGACCCCAAAAAAGAGGATGAAAACCTCCAGAGAAGCGATCCTCACCTGAATGTGAAAATCGGTGAAGATCCGAAGGAGCATCATCAAGAGAGCTAGGACCGCAAAAGTCCCGAAGACCAGGCGCAAGCTCAACTTGCGGTACTGAACCATGATCACTGATAGGCCCGCTGCCAGAAAAATGATCAGCGGCAAGATCACTTCATCGAATATCGTGAAGGGGAAAATCCCCCCACCAAAAACGATGGCAGTCAGCAAGAGCGCCAGGATCTCAAAGCGGAATTTGTACAAACGAGACTGAAGTCGGGAAGCATCCATATTTTCAAAGTCGCAAGCCCAAGGTACAAATATCAGCTTCTTCGTCGGGCTATTTCTCAACATATGTTGAAGGATGTAACGAAAAGCAGAAACTACTTTTGTGGCCGAAATCGGCTCTCACTCTCTACCCCAATGAACCAGCAATTCTTCCATATCCTCACCTTCGGACATATTTTGACAGGTTTTGCCAGCAGGGGACATGATTGTTTGCGCTGCCATCACCAGCAAAGACAACTGCTAGGAAATTGCTTTTCGTCCATGGGGTCAGATTCGCCGCATTGCTAGGGATAGGAGGGGGTTCAGCACTTTAAAGAGACTTAAGGAACGTGACGAGGGCAGAGCGGTCGGCGGCGGAAAAGTTGCGGAAGGCTTCTTTGGAGTTTTCGGCTTCGCCGCCGTGCCAGAGGATGGCTTCTTCGAGGGTGCCGGCGCGGCCGTCGTGGAGGTAGGCTTCGCCGTCGTTCACGCCTGCGGTATGACCGATGCTCCAGAGCGGTGCGGTGCGCCACTCGTTGCCAGAGGCATCGCCCTCACCGAGGTCGTCGGCGAGGCCGGGACCCATGTCGTGGAGGAGGAGGTCGGTGTAGGGCCGGATGGTCTGGTTGCGGAGCTCGGTCATCGGGTGGTAGGGGCCGGTGGTGAGTTCGGGGGTGTGGCACGCGGTGCAGTTTGCGGTGGCGAAGAGCTGCTGACCACGGATCACTTGCGGGTCTTCGATGTCGCGCTGTGCGCCGATGCCAAGGAGGGCGACATAGCGGCTGATGACAACGAGATCCGCGTCCGATAGCTCGGGGGAAGGGGGGCGCGTGCCGTCATCGAGGGTGGGGAAGAGGGTGGTGGAGACACCCATATCGGTATTGAAAGCGGATGCGATCTGGTGGCTGAGGCGGGCCCGTCCAGCTTTTGCGGTGAACCGGCCTAGCCTCGTCTCATTCGTCTCGGGATCGATGACGGAGTGGGCACGCCCGGAGATGCCATCCTGGTCGCTATCATCGGGATCGGCGAGAGCGACGATCGTTGATTCATCGATCGCTTCGAGAAGTCCCAGTCCGACGAGCGGCTGTGCGCTGCGGACGGAATAGTAGGAGGGAGTGGGGCCGGTGAAGGAGTATTCCGGTTTCCGGAGGGTGTAAGGGGTGCCATCGGCATACTGACCGGTCGTGGTGGTGTAGCTGGCGATCGTGATGTCCCCTTCACTGGTGGCTCCCTGGGGTTGCAGGACGGTGCCGAGATCCGGGTGTGGATTGCCGAAAGGATCAGCGCCTACTTTGACGATCCCTTGCTGGAGTGGTTCCCCAATTGCAGGAGGGAGCGATCGGCCATTGGTCACGTGGCATTCGACGCAGCTCCTCGCGATAAACCGGGAACCAAGTTTTCCGACGTGTTCTTCGAAGATTGGATTTCCGCTTTCTGAGTGGCCGCCGTCGCCGAAGTCGGTGTGGTGGAGGCGGCGCCCGAGCATGAAGGGCTGGATACTATCTGGGGAGATGTTTCCAGCAGTCTGCTTGAAGAGGTGGTCCGGCTCGTCCGAATACTGGTAGTGGATGGTGGTTTCACCGCCGCTCCATGCGTGCTCTGGGATGGGCACGGAATCGAGCAGCTCGCCGACTCCCTTCCAGGGGACAACGCCCTGTCCGACGACGTAGAGGAAGGTGGTGCCGTAGTAGTTATTCCTCCCGTTTTCGGCATCTTCCAAAAACTGGCTGATCTCGACTTCGATGAGATCGCCGATGGCAAGGCGGGTATTTTCCGGCTGCTTATGGGTGATGGTGACGGTGTAGCGGTTGTCTCCGAGGTAATCCGCGATCCGGTTGTCGTAATATTCGGCGACCGTATTAATACCCCGGAAAAAGGTGCGGAATTCGGCGGCTCCGAGTTTCGATTGGGTCTGGTAATCGAAGACGATACCCTCGCCGCCTTTGGCGACCCGATCGGTGATCGTAAGGCCTAGGGTGCGCTCTTCCCAATACCAGCTGAGGTAGTGGTCGTAAGCTTTGAAGTCACTTTCGCGGGCGTGGCGATCGCGCGCTCGGTCGCCGAGGCGGGTGATGAGAGCATCGTCGGTATCGATGGAGAGCGCTGCCTCGAGAGGGGTGTCCGAATTGAACAACGGGACGATGGGGCCGATATCGACGGGGTCGATCCGGCTTAGTTGCACGAAGTAGCGGGGATTCTCGAAGGGGATCATCACCGAGATGCCCTCGCTTCTTCCGGGGAGCCGCTCCCCGTGGGGCGTCCAATCTGAAAGGTTGGTCGAGATGGAGGGCTGGTAGTTATTGCCTGGGGTCGTCTCCCAGGTGACGCGTGCGAGCCTGGAGCCTTCGAGCGGGGTGTAGACAGTTTCACCTGGGACGATGGAAGCTTCGCCGCCGGAGAGGGCAATCTCATCGATAAGCACCTCGCCTTGCTCGCCATTCGCGGCACCGGTGACGAAGCGGAAGCGCACCGAAACGCCGGCAGCGCCAGATGGAGCAGTGAGGTCACCGGATGAAACTTCTCCCCAAGTCCCGTCGCCCCCCTCGAAATTTTCGGAACCGGTGCCAGAGATGACGGACCCGGCAGCGTCGCGCCACTTGAGCTCGTAGTTTTGAATGTACGTGTTCGTGCCCTCTGTGATCTGCTTCGCACGGAAGGAAAACTGGTAGAGGCTCCCGGGGGTGATCGGATCTCCGTCTGTGGAAAGGGTCTGGCTGAGGATGCCTTCGCCTGGGGAGGATCCGACGTTTTGGATTCGGGCGCGGAGTGAATAGCTGCCGGCGAACGCGTCGGCATCTGTGCGGGTGGGTTGCTGGCTACCAGCGGTGTTCCATTCCGTAGGATCGGCGCCATCACCTGATTCGAAGCTCCCGTTTGCGAGGAGGTTTTCCCCGGTGCTCGTGGGGGGGAGTGTGATGGCTAGACGGTAGATTTCAGGAGCACCCGTGTCAGGGAGGAAGACGGACGAGGTATTCCCATTGCCGGGGAGCGATTCACCTATATTCAACCACGGACCGGTGGCTCCGGGGGCGGACTGCAGCTGGTAGGTCAATCCAATTTCGGTCTCCCAGACGAGCTGCGTGCCAGGCGTGAGGCCGTCTGATTCAAATTCATTTGCGGTCGCCAAGGGAGACGCGGTGATGACGACGATGCTGGTCGCAGCGCAGAGGATCTGGAAGGGGCTTTGACGCATGGGGCTGGGGAAAATAATCCAAGCAACCACCGATGGAAAACACCAAATTCCGATGAGAAAAGCTGCCCACGAAAGAGAAGCAGCGAAAGAATGGGCGCCTGCTCCAGGGACGAAACAGGGGATGTCGTGCGGCTTCTCTCCGCTACTCGAAGCCGAGGCGGTAGAAGCGGCGCTCTACGTTTCCCGTCGTCGTTTCAGTCCAGATACCATCGGTCGAGGGCCAAGTTCTTCCGGGCGCATTCGACCAGTCATCCATGGACGGGCTGGAGATTTGGACGGAAGCGGGGGTGCCGGGTTCCCAATGTAGGACAGGCTGGTTGTTCGAATTAAAAGTAATGGTCGCATCCTGAACTACGACGGGGGGGCGGCGGAATTAC
>Ga0213868_10003007_pt1 | contig 15875 bp, 20 predicted proteins | sample PICome_9_FD_160087 | JGI IMG/M metagenome (GOLD analysis project Ga0213868, IMG submission 160087) | Coastal seawater microbial communities near Pivers Island, North Carolina, United States - PICO127 | ecosystem: Environmental > Aquatic > Marine > Coastal | place: USA: North Carolina...
TACCGATATATCCTGTTGCTCCTGTAACTATGACTTTCAATACTTTGTCTCCGCAACATAATCTCTGTATCGATTAGTATCTCTGCGCCATTGTTCACCATTGCCTTGCATAATATCAATATAACGATCAATAGTAGCACTTGTCCAATCACTAATTTTACCCATATCTTTATGAGGTCCTTCTAGTAGAACATCTAGTTTATTTGCTGCATCTTCAATACTCCACGGAATATACATACGCTCGTGACAGTTAGCAAAGATTTCAGGAAAACTACGATATGCTGGAAATAGCACATTACATCCTAATGCATCTGCTTCACTTACTGTATTGCTAGTCCAATCCTGTAACGCACAATTAAACAATACTTTACTATCGTTAACAATATGATAATACTCTTCTTTTTTAAGATTTTCATAAATTCTTAGTACACCTTTGCTTACTAAGTCGTTTGCACGTTCAATATACTTAGGATTATTACTACGTAAAGGTCCGCCTTGTAGTACAGCAAACTCAACATCTGTGTCTGCATACTTCTCAGCAAGATCCATATAAAAATCAGGTTGTTTTTCTTGATCCCAACGTGCTGCAAACACAACACGATTGCTACGTGACTCCCAAAACGTTGGTGCTTCACTGGATCGTTGTACAACTTCTTTTTTGTCAAACGCTAATCCACTAATATTATAGAGCGGCGCTTTCCAATTAGCTACTTTCATATTAGCAATCATTTCTTCATTACTTGCTAATACTCCTGTAACAAATTCGTTGCACATTTCTTCGTACAAACTCATCCATTTACCCATACCCCATACATGAACAAAGTCATCTGGATCTACAGCTTGTGCAAGGCATCTAATAAACACCTTTGGCTGTTGGCTTGCTGGAATTTGATCCATGATGTACGGCAATGACTCCATACCAGGCTGAAACATGTCTTCAAAGAAAATAACGTCTTCGGCTGTTACTTCACCGTTGCGCATCATTTGCACCAAGTTCATCATTTGCGACATAGCAAAGTAACTACGTCCGTGTGCATCAAGAACTTGTCCAACACTAATAGCTTTAGTGTCATCAATTGTTGTACCAGGTACAACTACATAGTCAATACCACGTCTTTTGAAAGCACGTTCACTCCAGTCTTGCAACTGGAGTGTATAACGTCCTTCATATGGCTCTAGGCCCATATAAAATAGTTTACGCATGGCGTCTCCGAGGTTTACCACCACGTGCTTTTGCACGTAAGTAATTTTGATACTTCTGATACGCCTGCCATACAGGGTCAGATTTTTTATAAAGTGATTTTTCATCAAACACTTTACCTTCAAAGCGACAGTAGTCGCGGAATTCGTCCAGATCGTCGAATACTTTCTGATACGCATCACGATTAAATGTGATATTCATTTACCTTATTCCTTTATGCTGGGTAAACAATTTGACAGCCGTTTTCGCCATCTTCGGCAACATCGATAACAACAAACCGGCCGGGGTATTTGTTGTTGATGTGTAGATACAAATCATCTGCAATCATTTCACATGACTTGTAATCCAGTTCGAGAATGTCTTCTTTGTAAAGATTCTCTAACCAACGTTTGAATTGAATAAATTCAATATCTCTATCGTTGTGTGTTACTTGTATTTGTACTTTAAAATGAAAAGTATGTCGATGTGGGTATCCTAAGAAACTTACATCGTATTCATCACCTGTCGCCAGCGCAGGATCGTCAAGTGCTGCCGGATATTTGTGAATACCTTCTTTAGTAAAAGTTACCCAAATACTACGTTTTGCGTTTTCTAGTGCGTTTGCCATTTTAGCATCCTCTTCTCTCATGCGCCGTTGCATATATGTATAATAACGTTCTTGTGTCATATTGTCAAGTGATAATTGTGTCTGTAGTGTATTTAGACCAGTCTGTAAAAACAGCCTTCTCTTTTAAATCATGTAGTCTATGAACCCATACACCAGGGTTACTTGCATCAAAGTCTTTATCGTCAATTTTTAAACAAGCGTTATATCCAAGTTGATCGATATATGGAAGTTTTACGCTAATCATTGGAATAAAGCGGTTGTGTTCTGTGAATCCACTTTCTAGCAACCCTTCAATTTGGCTTGCATCAGCGTCTAGTGTAACCCAATAACCTTCTTTCAACAATGGAAATATCATAGCTTCCCAAGGTTTCCATTCGCTTTCTGTATTGCTGGTGACATTGAAACTCATATTAGCACCACAGTAGATATGTTTACATCCTTGCATTTCGGCCATGGCTATTACTTCGTCTGGATCCATAGCACCTACAACAAATAGTGTTTTCTTTCCAAACTGTGGTGTATGTTCAACTTCTGTTCCAACAAAATATTGAACACTTTCAATATCAGTTCCTTGATCGTAAACTCTTTTCATGATTTCCTCGTTTTATATTGTTCTTGCCAAAGATCCCAACGTTTTTTATAGTATTCGTTGATTTCTTTTTTAGGGTAGTTTTTTTCTTCCATGTTAGCAATAATAGTTTCGATATCTTCTAGTGCCATTTCAATTGTTTCTAAACGAATTTTTTTCTCATTAGGATCCATTTACTCCATTCTCCATTGCATCAATTTTATTTTGTATTCGATGTAGTTCGTCTTTGTAGAATAACTTTTGTGTTTTTAAAGATCTTACTTCTTGATCTACATAAAGTCTTTTTTCTAGTTGGATAATTTTTTCGTCTAATGCTCTATGTTTTTTTGTAAGTTCTGTAACATACTGTTTTAAGTTTTCTACTGTAGTCATTATACTTCCTCGAAAAGTTTATTATAATTTGTTAATGCATTTTTTGTCTTCTTACCAATATTTAGGCGTGTTCCAATTACATGCATCCAATAGCGATCATACTTTTCAATAAGGTCGAGGCTCTTTTGCCGATCTTTTAAACTAAAGATTTCGTCTACTACTTCTTTGAATTTAACTACACCCCATGCTTGGAAGTCTTTATCGTTAATTAGCATGTACGGAAATTTGCCATTGTCATATTCTCTATTTGCACGTTGTGTGCTTTCAATATGCATCCAAACATTATGGCCCATTTGTAGTGCATAGCTAAAACTATCCCAGCTAGTACTATCTTTTGTTCGAACGATAGGATTTTTGTCTTTGTCTAACAGAGGATTGCCTTCTTTGTCTAATTCAACATCTCCGGCTTTTACCTTAATAGATCCAACTTTGTTTTTATCGCCTTCTGCATAGATACAAATGTCGTTCATCTTGCAATGTTTACTGATAGGAGAGTCTTCAAATGCTGCTAGTATTTTATCAGTTACAACTGCATCACTAAATTTGCGTGTATCGGTAGCATACTTTAATGAATCGGCACCTGGAGACATCATATAACTCCATTTGCCACGGTCTTCAATACGAATACTATGATATACTTGTCCGTTAGCTGTAGCAAGGAAAGGCGAAGCACAATCATATGTAATCATAAAGTTTGGATTATGATATTTACGTACTGCACGTTGAATGTCTGTAAGCAATACAGCCCATTCTAGTTTACTAGTACCAAGGAAGTGCATAACATCATGCAATCCTTCTTCAAGTAGTCCGTCGTGAATCATATGCACAAGACGTCTTAGGATAAGATGCACATCGCACATGTTTTGTCCACCCATTGCCCATCCGTTAAAGTGTGTGTCTGGATACTTAGCAGGATCGCAATAATCTTTAAACTCCTCGTACCAACTATCAGCATCGTCGTGTGTACTGCCTTGTAGAACATTTAATACTTTAAAGTTGCCACGTCTATTATCCATATAATAACGTGCATTAATATGCGTTGCATCTACTGCATCTTGATAGCTATGAATATTTGCTGCTTTTGCTGCTTTTTTGTCTTGGAATGTCCATGTCGGAATATCAAGCATCATGCCATAATCCATATATTCTTCCATCCAGTTGACAACTAGCTCACGCTTCTTTGCAGCATGTGGACAATCTGGATTAGTCCAATCGCCGGGCCATAATCCTTTGGCAATCTGGAAACCACCCGAGTCGCCCAGCAACCATGAATTGTCTCTATCACGGTTGCGTAGCATATCTTCTTTTTCGCTATGCTTATTTACGTCAAGCTCTGCGTGTCCTGCAGAATAGAGCGCCCATTTGTAGTGGAACGCTCCTTCTTTTGGATTTAAAAAGTTCATACCTTCCATGTTGTTGATACCAGAAGGAATTCTACCTGGTTCAACATATTCCTGGAAGCGTTGTTTGCCTATAAATGTGGCATAGAAGCCACTAATACTAGGCAAAAAATGTGCATAGTCTTTCTGTGCTTCTGTTAGATCTGTATTCATGTATTACTTCTGTTGTGCTGGAAGGATATAGTCGTATGTTGCCATACCGCTGTCTACGCTAATTTTCATTGCGCCTTGATCAGTGATGCTAAGGGTTTTATCACCATCTAAGTTTAAGATAGCAATAGTTTGTGCAACTGGCCACGCCCAAGTATGTGTTAAGCTACCTTCAATTCCGTGTTCAAATGTAAACGATCCTGCGTGTGTAGCTTCGTCACCAAAGTAAAAGTTTAGATTACCATCTTCTGTTTTAACTTGGAATACATTTTCTTCACTGTGCGCACCAGACATAAGTTTCATACGTGCAATTGATGCCATTGTAGGTTGAATTTCAACATCCCAGCTGTTGCCTTTGAATTTAACGCTTTTTAATTTCTCTTCAATAATCTGCTTGTTCATAAAGCGATAATCATTTTTAAAATCACCAGTTGTGTTTTCAAAGTGAATGTGTGTTGGAATAGTTTCGCCGTTGCGATCTGCTTCAACAACCGCAATGTTAGCATTTTCTTTATACTCTGGGTTGTTCAAGTGATAAGCAAGTTTGCCTAAGTCTGGCATACCGAATGTACCAGCAAATTCGCTTACTGGATTGTGTGTTTCTGCTGTCATAATAACGCTACGATCGTCTGCCATTGTTTCGATCTGTGTATCTTTTTCAGCTGTAATTTTTAGTGTTGTGATAAAGCCTAATTTGTGTGTATGGCTTACGATATCTTGTAAAATGTCGTGCATGTGATTCTCCTATATGTATTATTATACTGTATATTTGGTATAAAGTCAACCAAATAAACTACTAACTGATTCTTCGTTTGTGACACGTCTAATAGCTTCGCCAAATAGTTGACTTACACTTACGTATCGGGTCTTTTTGCAATTCTTTGGACGGCGATTGTTAATACTGTCTGTTACTACTAGTTCTTCTAGCACACTCTTCTCAACTTTTTGACATGCTTCACCTGATAGTACTCCGTGTGTAATGTATGCACGTACACTTATTGCACCTGCATCCATAATTGCTTTGGCTGCATTGCATAATGTACCGCCTGAGTCAATAATATCATCAACTAGAATGGCGTGTTTACCTTCAACATCGCCGATCAAGTTCATGACTTCGCTTTTTCCTGCTTCTGGACGCATCTTATCCACTATAGCAATGTCTGCATGGAACATATCAGCAAACTTTCTAGCACGAACAACCCCACCTGCATCTGGCGATACAAACACTGTGCCTTGTTCTGTTCCGACATTGCGTTTAATATCTTTAGCAAACACCAATCGGCTTGTTAAGTCGTCTACAGGAATATCAAAGAAGCCCTGTATCTGTCCTGCGTGTAGGTCCATTGTAAGTATTCTGTCTGCTCCTGCTGTTGTTAGTAGGTTAGCAACTAGTTTTGCTGTAATAGGTGTACGACTAGCACTCTTACGGTCTTGTCTTGCATAACCAAAGTAAGGAATAACTGCTGTGATCCGTCTAGAACTTGATCTCTGTGCAGCATCAATCATAATCAATAGTTCCATTAGGCTATCGTTTACAGGAGTGCATGTGCTTTGTATTATAAACACATCTTCGCCACGTATGTTATCGTGAAACTCTACAGTTGTTTCGCCATCTGCAAATGTAGAAATTTTAGATGGAACTAACGCTGCAAAACAATGCTCTGCAATTTCTTCTGCTAGAGCTATGTTAGCGTTTCCGGCAATTATTTTCACTTTCGTATCCTTTTGTTATAGTTGTTAGCAGCTTCAAGTATATTTAGATTATTTTCTAAAACCTCTGCCATTTTTAATAATGCACTTACATCCTTAGGGAAGCAGTGTCCTCCAAATCCTCGGTCTTCAGTAACTTGTGTATGGCTACTTCCAATACGTGAATCCAACGCAATAAGCCTTGATACAGTTTCGTAGTCTATATCAGCCGCTTTGCATAAGTCGTATATTTCATTAAAGAACGCAACCTTAGTTGCTAGAAAACTGTTCCTAAAATACTTAGTAAGTATAAGTTCTTCTGGTTGTGCAACATCTATGTTGATATTACCCATTGCATTTAGGAAGATTTCTTGCCAAAAATGCACACTATCTCCACCTATAAGTATTGTATTGTTTTTGCGAAAGTCTTCTAGTGCCGATTCGGCTCTTAAAAACTCTGGAGAAAAACTAACCTTACGAAATGTGCGTTGAATGTACTCCCAACCTATAAGGCTTATAGTGCTTTTAATCAACACTGGCACATTTTTAAGATCGTTTAGTACATCGTACACATTTTGCATATCGCAAGTACCGTCTTTTGCTTGTGGAGTAGATACACAAATAATTACACAGTCGCAATGTCGCAAGTCTGCATAGTGACCTTTATGAGGGTCACTTATAAGTACTTCATAGTATTGTTTAAGTGCTTCGTGATGTGCTTGGCCTACATAACCGTAGCCAGCAATTCCTATTTTAATCATATTCTTTAAGTAGTTCCCATGTATGTTGCCAATTATCAACTTGAATAGCTTTACTAGGATGTTTTAGCAATTTAGCTAGTGGATAATCATTTCCACCTGGTTCCATTTTGTCACCAAAAAAGTGTATTGTAGCACCTTTGCTAAATTCGTAGTATACCTGTCCTTTATCACATCCAGTAGGATAGATATCGATGCCTGTTTCTCCACCTACAGTAGCAGTAATTTCTTTAAAAGAATGGTTAATTTGAAAAGCAATGCTTTCACGTTCACGCATCAATTTGTCGTATTTGATATATTCTTTACGTTCGTCTAGCGTACAGTTGCGTCCTACAATGCTAAAGTTTACAGTACCCGGGCGTTCTTCAATATGGTTTCCGGTACGATATTTGAAGTTACTGCCTTGCAGCCATCCCTCTAGCATTTTTCTTAATTGATCTGGTAATGCCCACTCGCTTTTGCGTACATTAACACCAGTAGTATAGATATCATTTCCTGAACAATTAAACACTACTTTAGCCAGTGCATAAGTATCTTCGCCAAGTTGTTCGACAGTCTTATCTTTATCACTTCCTGTAACAAAATATACATTATTCTTTACACAAAACTCATCAAAAAACTGTTTAAATTCAGGATTAATTTTGCCACGGCTTGGTGTTAGTGTACCGTCAACATCAAAAACAAATTCCATTAGTTCTCCATTACACAAATAGCAGAATCACCTTCAGTAAAACTTGCTTCTAATACTACTCTATTAGTTTGACAACTAACTTCACTAGTATAACTATTGTAGTATGTAACTTTATATTCGTCAAAGGCTGTAATATAAGAAACTACCAATAATACCCAAGTCATACTTCACATACCCTTTTTCTAAGATCACTTGTACTAAATCTGTGATCACGCTTGTTAAAATAAAAATCTACGCCACGCTGTAAGCATATTTCTTTACCAGTAAAGTCTTTGTCTTTATACTCTACACCTAATACTCTAACATGAATATTATACATTGTCAAGATATCTTTTAGGTCTTGTTCTGTGCCGTATGGAATGATTTCGTCTACATATTTTACTGCTTTAAGTTGTGTGTATCGCTCTACAATACTTTGTACAGGTGCGTTTTTTTCTGCTCTGTCTACACTTGGATCCATTTGTAGTCCAACTAGTAAATAATCGCATTGTTCTTTTGCTTCACGTAACATCTGTATGTGTCCTGCGTGTAATAGATCAAACGTACTACAGGTAAATCCTACTTTCATAGTAAATGTTCCTTTATTAATTTGTAATCTTTTGCGTAATATTCTTTAATATTATTAACAAAACTTTTGTCCATTGCTTCTATTATTCCATCTTTAATTACTTTTTGGGTAGTTTCGTTAGTAGAATTAATTTTAGGTAATGGTGGGCTTTGTGGAAATAGCTTAAATTTATGTTTTAATAATATATCTAAACCTCCATCATCCATGTTATAAAAGTATAATTTTCCATAATCTGGTAAAAATTTGTATTGTGGAACTGTATGTTCGTCAAACTCAATTTTTTTTAAATTTTTTAAAATCATCCATAAGGGATAGTCATGTCTTTTTTGAAATTCAAGAACTCCGCTAATCCATCGCTCTAATGGATCTCTTAACACAACATGAAAAAATTTTGGTTCTACAAAACGTCGAGGTCGATGATATTTATCTACAACATAAACCCAATTTCGTGTAAGGCCACACTTAGCTACCAAACTCGAAGCATTTTTTGGTATTCTTACAATAGCATTATCTTTGTCAACTAACGTACAAAGACCAAAATCGTGGTTATATAAATTCAATATAAACTCCTATTAATCCCATTCGAATAAAGTGTTAAATGTTGTTTTTTGTTTTGTGCTTTCTAAGTCATAGTTAAGCACACCAATGAGGTTTCCTAGTTTATTATCAATAATAACCTCTTCCATTGCATCTCCATCAAACGGCAGTTCTTTAAACCAATCTGGAATACGCAATTCATCTGTTGGATACGCAACACTTGTATAGCCTAGAGGATTCTGTTTTAGTTTACAAACAATAACTTTCATACCATCTACAATCTCTTGCGAATACTTGTCACCGTTCATACGCTTCAGCGTGTTCCAGTTAAGACTTGCTCGAACGTGTCCAGGCATGTTTGCTTTGCCTTGCTTTTCTTCAAGACGCCGATAGTGTCCAATCTTGTTTGCACGTTTCGGAGCGCCTTTTTCCCAACCGGGCATTTCTTTAAACTCCTTACGGAATTCACTAATAGCATCAAGTAGTTCTTTCTCAGGCTTTTTATCTAATACCATGTCAAGTAACTCTTTTAAAAAGTCCTGCATAAACACAGGCGTATCACTACGCTTCAAGTCTAAGCCCATTGCTTTTACTTTGCCTCTTTTGCCGTCACTGTCACTTCTAAAGCCTTCGATGTCATACACTAGTGCCGCATAACGTTTCTTAGTAATAAACAATCCTGTTTCGGCAACAATCTCTCTTGCTGCTGCAATCACATCGCTACGTGATCTTGGACAGTGAAATGCATCTAGCATAAACTGTGGAAATGTAGTGTTTGCCTGTTCGCACACTTGATCATACAATGTAATTACATTGTCTTTATCCCATGGAATATTTCCTTTGTTGATATCATCTTTTAGTACAGGATACGCACTGAAATAACAAGAGTCTGTGTCGCCATATATCATTGCTTTACCAACATGATCATACTCGCCTGTAATAACCTTGTTTACTTCTGCACTCATATGCTTAACAATAGTTCTGCCGCTTAGTGTTGTACTCTGTCCAATACGTTTATCAAAGAATCTACAGCCTGGATTAAGAATAGCACCATACAAACTGTTCAAGTTAATCTTCTTTACCAGCTGACGTTTGTCCCAATACTCAATCTCTGCATCATTTTTTGCATCTTTAGCTTTTTTAAGCATTGCTTGCAATTCTTTACGTTCGCTATACCAACGTTTTAGCAGTCCAGGAATAACTCCTTCAATTTCTGTTGTAAAAACAGTACCATTTGAACTAAGCATCCAAGGTTGATTGCTATCAAAAATAAGTTTCCAAATTTCAGCACCACTTAACACATGTGATGTTCCGTCTTCTAGTTCAAGTGTTAGTGAAATGTCTCTACGTTGCTCCATCACTGCATCGTATTCTAATGTAGCAAATTTACCTTCCCAAGCACCTGCAAAACTCTTCTTTTCTAGGGTAGTTGCATTGTGTAAAAACTCATCAGTAAGATCTAAACGTATTTGTCCTACAATAGTTTCGGGTGCCATGTTCATCGCACGAATAATACTTGGATACAGACTGTTTAAATCCATTGAACCAATCCATTCGTGTACGCCTTTTTTTGGAAATGCAACGTATGCACCAGCCGCCGCTGTATTACCTTCGTGATTCTTTCTGTTTGGCACTTGTAATCCACGTCTGTGTGCTTCGTTAACAATAGCCTGCTCTGTAACTGCAACTGCGCCTGCTGTCGTTTGCAATAGCACAGTATTATCATGTGCAATTTCATTAGCAAGATCAATAAAACGTAGTTTTTTGTCTAGTTTGTCTAGTAGCGCAACGTCCTGTCTGTTGTATTCAATAAAACGTTCGAAGTCGTTGTTGTATAACTGATCAAGTGTGCCTTCATACACAGTCTTGTTCTCGCCTACTTCCATTTCACCGATAGCATCTAGTCTATATGTGTGACGTTCTTCATATGTGTACTTACGATACAAGTTAAGATAGTCCATATGTACTCTTCCGATAGTATCATACGTTTCACTTGTCTTGCCAAACTTCTCATATTCTCTACGCTTGGGCTTTTGACCCCACAAGCAAAATCTACGTGTATCATCACTACTTAGAATACGTTTAATTCTGTTTACAGTATACGGAACATCATATCCTTCACTGTTCCATCCGCTGTGAATATCAGCATCTTCAATAAGATCCAAGAATGTTGACAACATCTGTTGCTCGCCTGCTTCACTGTTTGGAAATAGCAAACAACTTTCTCCCCAACGTTGTTTACACATTGCTTCAGCTTCTTCCATTGGCAACCCTTTTGGCGGCATAGCAACTGTTACTAGCATATCTAACCATTGTAGGTGTACAGTAATAGCAGTAATAGGCATAAACGGATCTTCAACTGGAGCAAAGCCACGCTCTGGATCAAAGTCTGTCTCAATATCCCAAAACACTACGTTCAGTTTAGGTGCATCTTGGTTAAGATAGTTTTCACTCAAACACTGGAAGATTGGATTCACATCACTTTCAAACATTGTCTTGCCTTTGTTAATAGCAAGTTCTTTTCGAAAGTCTTTTGTACTCTTGCACACAACTCTAGTTAGTGGATCGCCATAAATGCTTTTGTATTTGCCTCGCGGGTCTTCGTAATACCAAGTATACTTTGACTGATATTCGTGGAAATGTCTCTTTCCATCTTTGCGCTCAACGACACGAATAATATCGGCGTCTCTATCAAAGAATGCATCTACGTATGCCATACGATCTCCTTATTATTCTTTATAGTAACATATTTAGGCAATGTTGTCAACAAACGATTTAGCATAAAGTATGTCATGTCTAAGTTTTTTTGCTCTAGTTAAAAATTGGTAACTTTCGTTATACAATATACTAGGTAATTCCATATTTTTCATTTTCTTTATATGCACCTTTTGATTATGCTTTGCTGTTTTTTCTAATGTATTGTGTAATGCTGTACTGTTATTTAGATCTTTTACTTGATTTACAATTGAATCTATACGTTGCTCGATAGTATTGTGTGCGTCAAAACTATAATCAAATACATCGTGGTGTAATTTATAGCCTTCATCTTCTAAGTGTTTGTGCATGTTTTTACACGTTATAAGTAAAAAAGGCTGTGCTTGAAACAAACAACTGTAAGTTTTTTCACTTAACAATGTAGTATCTACAACAGGTATATCGTAGTAACTTTCAGTAACTAAATTAAAAGCACTTTTGTTCCATACATCAAGCGGTGGTGGCGGGTTATCAAAATAGTCGTAAACTAATACTGGGTCGTGTTTAGCATAATCAAACCATTTTACAATTTTTCCTTCCCAGTTTCTATGCAGCGGCTTATTTTTTACGCTTTCTAAGTATCTTTTATGTAAGCTATCGTTGTCGTCACCTACTGCTATTTGACTGTAACTTACGTAGCCAGTTTCTAGTAGTTGGTTGTCGTATAATTTATCCAGTAAATAGTCTCTATGATATCCAAGCGATTGTTGTTGACAACAAAATAGTCTATCAATACTTTTATTATAGTTTGTAGGCTGTATACCAGTAAGTCGCATGTATCCTGGGAACTCGTAGTGCATTGGTTCTTTAGTAGTGTACGGATCCATATGAGTACAGTGCCACTTTAGTTTTCCTTGCTTAACAAAACGTGTAAATCTCTTGTCTCGAACGTAGTCAATTATCCAGTTTGAGTCGTAACCCTCTTCCATATAGTAAAACAAATGTAGTTCGTCAACTATATTGCATATTTCCGCCAAGTTTGCTTCGGGCTGTTGATCGTTAGTAAATCCTACAACAACTGCCATTACATATTGTCCGCATATTTTTTTATTTTTAATATTTTTTCTTTATGTCGTTGTGCTTCTGGGTAGAACACGTAATCTTCACTAGTTAAAATACTAGGTAATTGTAATCTTTTTACCTTGTCTAAGAATATAGTTTGATTATACTTAGCAGTTTCTATAGTTGATTTAAACATGTTTATTTTTAGGTTTTTTATTTGTTTTACTATTGCTTCAGTTCGTGCTTCTATAGTTGGTAATTTATCAAAAGAATAATCAAATACATCTGTATATAATTTATATCCTTCGTCTTCTATTTTTTTATGTATGTTTTGGCATCCTACAATAATAAAAGGTTGGGCATGTAGTAAACAACTGTATGTTTTTTCTGTAAGTAAACTAGTATCTTTTGCCTCAATATCATAATAACTTTCTGTAATAATATTAAAACAAGACTTGTACCATGTGCTAATAGGCGGTGGTGGGTTATCTTCTATATTCCATATTAAACTGTTATCATGTCTATCACTAGGAAACCATTTGTGAATGTTATTGTGCCAGGATTTATTAAATTTAAATTTTTGTGAATCTTTTATGTATTTAATTGTTAAATGGTCTTCATCAGGTCCTGAGTCTTCTGCATAACTTACAAGACCTTTTGATAATAGTCTTTTTCTATACAAAAGATTCATTAACAAATCTCGATGATATCCTAATGACTTTTGTTGACTAAAATACAAGTGTGTAGGTGATTGTCTTTGTTGTACTAATGGTTGGATACTAAGTAGCATATCAAATTCAGGCCAAGTTATGTGATAATCTTTTGTGCCGACATATGGATCTGAATGATTACAATGCCAGAAATATTTACAATTGTTATTTGTTACTGCACCTTGTAAATCTTTAATATTACGACCTTCTTCTGAATAGTATAAAAAGTGCTGTTCCGTAGGAGTAAGGAGCTGTTTTAAGTCAGACTCAATGACCCCTTCTTTGTCAGCACCATATACTACTTTCATCTATCAAAGGCAGTAACTTGCATTGTAAAACGGTGTTCAATACCCATGTTATATGCAGCATGTGGCGCACTACCTGTCCAACTAATCCAGTCGCCATTTTTCCAATCGCACAAGCATGTGTCTTCTACATGAAAATAATGTCCAAGTTTACAATCTTCTAAGAATACAATATAACGTGTAATAGTGTTAACGTCTGTAATATTGTGCATCTTCATAAAGTTTGCATACATATCTTTGTGTAGAGGAAGAATGTTAGCAGGCGGTGTTCTGTAAATTGCAACCTCAAAGTGATCGTGGTCTGGTAGCTGCTCAACTACACCTTTCCAAAATTCAGGCATAATGTCTTTAGGACCTACATATACATCATTATTGATAATAACTTTATAAGGATCGTGTCCATATTTGATATATTCATCGCCTCCATAGCCTCCTGCACTTTCATATGGTAAACTATAAAATTGTTGTCCTTGCCAACATGGTTCAATATGTCCTTGTTTCATGTATTTTTCCTTTATTAGCTATCAGAGTATTTAGTTGGGGCTCTGACCTTCTTAACATCATTATTGGTTATTGTAGTATACTTAGGCTCTATAGGACACAACGAGCATTGTTTGATTGCATCTGATGTTAGCCTTGATACTTTGTGTGATATATTTTTATCTGTATGCTCTAATGGTTTGTATTTTTTTATTAGTTTTTCAGCACTAGGTTCTATTGCATATTTTTTAACAAGTGCCTGTGCTCCAACTAATGTTCCGCATTTGTAAAGTTTGCCTTTGTAAATATAATGACAATCGTTAATGTCGCAAGCATTGTGTGCATCTTCATAATTGTTTTTATAAAAATTAATTTGATTGTTGCTATGATCTTTTGATCCCCATTGATAAAAATCAAACTCTTCAGCTATCATAGCAACTACACGACCGTCTTGTACATAAAATACAGTGTAATCAGTTTTATAATATTTTGGAACATTTGTTAATTCTGCACTAGTAACTTTTGTTATATTTTTGTTACCAATAACTGATTCAATATCTCGTTCAGCTTTTGCAAAATGTTCGGGTGTATGTGCATTTACTTCAATAACAATGCCTGCGTTCCACCATTCAACAAGATTATGTTTCCATTTATCTATAAGAAGTCCGTTTGTGCATATTTTAAAATCTTTGCAGTACGGAAATATTGAACGTAATCCTATAGCCCAATTGTGTAGATCAGGATTGCTCATAGGCTCGCCTCCGATGATGCTCATATCAATTGGATCTAATATTTTACTCCATGCTATAGCATCGTTTTTGTAGTCTTCAAAAAGATCGTGTCCAGAAATGTTATAGTTATTAAAACTCAAACAACCTGGACACGCTAGATTACAAGTATGACTAATATAAAATTGTACTACACCCAGTGAAAACATTTATTATGCGTCACTGTCATACCCAGTTGTTGCAACAATAGTTTCGAGGTCTTCAAACTCGTCTTGTACACGACTCCAGTCACGTTTTTGTGCTACTTTGATTGCTTTATTAATAAGAGAAGGTTTTACATTTAGTTCTTCTGCTACTGCTTTTACGGTTTCTTTTAGTCCACCTTGTAAATCTTCAATTTCTTGTAGAACAGTTACACCTTCTTTAACTAGTCGTTCTAGTTTGGCTTTTTCTTCTTGACCGTATACTCTATCGCTCATACATTTCTCCTATGTGTTTCTTATACTATATACGATTAGTTGCAGTTTGTCAACGAATAAATGCACCTATACGTCCGTGTACATCAGGATAATCTTTATATGAATATCCAGTTGGAGGAGTTGTGTCTTCGCCTTTCCAGACTGGAATAAAATGATTAATATTGCCGTCAAAGTCCTCGTTGCGTCTCAAGTGTACTTCAATTAGTTTGCCGTCTATAAATTCACAGTTCATCCATGGATGATGTTCGAGTAATTCGTTTAGCAATGTAGGAAACGTAAATTTCTTATCATCTCGTCTCCAATCAGTCCATTTGGTAAATGTATCTTTGGGCTTGTGTCCTTGTACACATAGCATTTGATTACCTTCAAAATAATCTACACTATAATGATCGCCTTCAAAAAACTCACACCAAAAATGACCTACTGGAAGATGCATTGTTTCTTTTTCAATCCATACTTTTTGTACGCCTAAACCTAAGCCTAGCATATTAACACATGGACGCACAATATAAAAGCCCGGATGCGGAACATCTAGTCCGACCGGGCCACTATTATATTTTAATTTACGAGCAAGTATAAGTTTGTCCATTACCCAAATGTTATCTGGGTTAATATTATGCCAAACAAAGTCCTCGGCACTGTCTTCCATACTACATTTTAACGCAGTTGTCTACAGTCTTGCCGCCTTTTTTCTTAGTACCCATACGCTTGTAGCCTTTCCAGCATACTTTGCCGTCAACGCCTTTTTGCTTTTCTTCAGGTAGTGTAGTATAGCTTGGCTTGCCACATTCGTTGCATGTACCTTTAGCTTCTGAAAGTTTTGAACCTAAACTGCTTTTGTATTTTACAACATCT
>Ga0213868_10003008_pt1 | contig 15874 bp, 14 predicted proteins | sample PICome_9_FD_160087 | JGI IMG/M metagenome (GOLD analysis project Ga0213868, IMG submission 160087) | Coastal seawater microbial communities near Pivers Island, North Carolina, United States - PICO127 | ecosystem: Environmental > Aquatic > Marine > Coastal | place: USA: North Carolina...
GGAAAATCAAACGGCACTTGGAATCAAAGTGCCCTAAGTATGGGGCTCTTTAGCGAAAACAATCTATTGATGTTGACGTATTCTTTTGAAAAGCGGGTAAGGAAATAGCTTACTACTCCACCGTAATCGGTTAATCTTATGGGATGGAATTTGTAACCCCTGTCTACTTTCCCACATCAACTTTCATCCTTTTTATGTAGATAGAGAGGTTACTCTTATTCCAAATTTTATTCGTTGGAGTCCTATAACCTCTATCATTTAACTCCTTACATATCTCATTCAACGATAGTGAATCCTCAACCTTCAATTTCGAAATTAACCTATCCAACTCCTCCTTTTCCTCATTACCAACTTTAGATTTATAGGAATTTAGAACAGGTACTACGAAGGTTGAGGTTTTCGAACCATCTTCAACTTGATAGGTTCTCTTACCATCTTTATCAACTCCGAATTGACTTAGTTTATCATCAACAATAGGATACTTAAACTCAAACTCCAGTTTGTGAGATTTTACAGTTTCCAAATACTCCACATTCACCTTTTCAAGGTATTGGTTCAAAAACTTTTGTTGGTTTTCCAAAGAATAACCCTTAACACTTTCAACCTCAAGAAACATTTGATTTAACCAATCTATCCAGTCAGTTGAATTCTGATATACCGATAGTTCTCTTTCTAATTTTTGGATTTCACCATTAACGTCCTCCATCATTTTAGAGATTTTATCAATCATCAACTTCCCTCTTTTCTTTTCGTACTGATTTGTAAGTATCCCGACTTCAATATCAATCAGGTTTTTCTCATAACCCTTATATACTCTCTTCTTTTCATTGATATACTTTGTTCTCTTCTCCAATTCCTTTTTAAGGTTCTTCACCTCGTCAAACTTTGGATTAAGGTTCTTCACCTTATAGTTCTCTCTAATTCCTTTGGATTCCTTTATGATGTTAATCAGATGATGAAGAATTAATTCATCTGTTTCCTTCATTCTCAAACTCTTCTTCAAAGAACAGTTTTTGTGTTTATCTCCCCACTTAATTGGGTCTTTCCATTTATATTCAACACTTCTACAACTGTAGAGGTGATTCGTTCTACTCTTACCTCCTTTAACCGATAATCTAACTCCACAACTCTTACAATAAATCAACCCATCCAAGAGTGATATATTTTTCTTCTCAACATTTCTGTTTCTTTGGTTCTCAATAAGTTTCAGTTGTACCTCTTCCCAAAGTTTTGTTGGTACAATCTGAGGGGTTTTGATAATTATAGTATCTACTACTTTGGACTTTCCCCCAATGACTTCTTTCCACTCCCATTTCTGACTTCCTTTGTAAAGAGGGTTTCCCAACATTTTCTGAATAGTACCTAAATTCCAACCACTTTTACTTCTCTTAGGTAAATACTCAGTATGGGAATCGAGATAGTTCTTTATTTCAACCGTTGACTTACCATCTCTATACATTCGAAAAATCCTATTCAAGACTTTCTTTTCACCATCGTTTGGGACTAAACATTTTCTCTTTACATCGTAACCAAAAGGTACTGTCCCACCTATGAAAGTATTACCGTTTTTCAAAGAATTCCTTTTTCCCATCACACTTCTCATTCTTCGAATTTGATTATCGTATTGAGATATAAGTGATAATATATTCATGTTCAGATTATCCAAAGGATTATCCAAATCGTATGGTTTGGTGGATTGACCAACATAAATTTTAACTCCATGTTCAATGAGTATCTTGTAGATACTCATCCAACTCTGAGTATTCCTCCCCAACCTGTCTGAATTGAATACCCATATATTCTTTAAGTTTCCCTTTTGAACTTCATCTAATAGTTCTACCAATTTAACTCGTTCATTTATTTCAACCTTAAATGAACTTTGAGAACCCTCATTGAATATGATTGGTTTGAATCCCAATCTCTTACTCATCACTAAACCCATTTCTCTCTGAACATCCAAACCTCCTCCGTCAGTTTGTTGAACGTCAGTAGATACTCTCAATAGAATTCCAATATTTTCCTTACTCATAATGGGGTTACATTTTTAGTCTTACCTCATTCAAAGGTACCTAACTCATAAAAAATCATCAAAAATTCTTCCACTTCCTATCGTTTTCTAAAACTTCTTAATACTTATATCTGATACTGATATCCATCAGAGGGTAAAATATCAATCACCCACGAGGGTTCCTATGAATAGTTAGTGGGTTAGACATCGGATAGTATTCTGTGAGATTGAAATAACATCTGAACATAACGGAAGAGGATTCTCCGGTAGTATCAAAAAGGGTTCTACTATAAATCAGATATGGGTGATTCAAACGAACTGGTCTGAGGAAGTGTAGAATTGATTCATAGAGAGGATAATACTTCTAAAGGGGGTTACTATACCTACTTATAAAGTGGTTATATCATTAAAATTTAGACTTTAACACTATTTATTTAAAACGGAAAGAAGATGACACAATCAAGATTAAAACCTGAGGATATCGAATGGATTAAAGAACATCAAAAAGAGTTTATTGACGAGTTTAAAACCACTCTTACACTCGTCAACAACTTTTCTCACTTACTCGAACCATACAGGGTAAAAGGACAGAAAAGAGAGTATGAGAAACGATTTAGAGAACTATTAAAACTAGAAAGGAATAAAGATGGAAGAACGAATCAGTAAACAAGAACTAATGAAACTCTACGGAGTAGATAGAGTAACCATCGAAGAGTGGAGAAAGAACCTCGGTTTACCAATAATCATGATATCATCTCATTCAAAGTATATCAGAAAAGAAGATTTAATTGAATGGGAGAACGGATTGATAGGTAGAGTTAATCAGTTAGTTTAAAACCGTAGTGGGTATCAAATTATTAGATGTACCATATATTGATAGGTTATGTCTCTAACCTTTAGATTATGTATTCTTTCAATAATTTAAAAGATGTGTGTTTATTGATACCAATAAAACTTAATTCTCCAAGTTTTTTTGTCTACCAGTTTTTCATCTTCCCAACCTTTAAAGGTCTAAGTTTCCCACCTTTCTTTTTAACTCGTTCCTCTTGTGGAGGTGTGTAGTGAGGGGATTTCTTATACAAATCGTAGAGAATGTCTTTACCCTTCAGTTTGTACTTCTTATCATAGAATCTATCTAAGTTCCCATCTTTCTTCAGAATACCCAACATCTTCTTCTTAATCACTTCTCCTACATACGATTCAATCTTAGAAGAAATGATTTCTTTGTGTTCATCACCCTCATAGTTCTTAGGATTCATAGAACCATAGTACCCTACGGGACCATCTTCGTATTTGTTATTCTTATTGTAGTGAGGAACATTGTCCTCCAATAAGTCCAAATGATAGGAAACATCACCAACGGTACCGATATAGATGTTTTTTCTTTTTCCTCCAACACTAACCCACATTCCCCATTGAGGGTTAAAACCATCATCATCCAAGAAGACTGAAAATGATGGGAGAAACTTCTTATGGTACTTTACCATCTTATGGAATCCTTTGGTTCTCTCAGATTTCCAGTCCCTCAATTCCTTTTTGAGTTTCTTAATCTTCTCTAATTCGGACTCAATCTTCTTCTCTCTATCCTCAATCTTTCGAACCAAACTCTCGTACTCCAACTTCTCATCTCTTTCCTTCTTAGGAATGAAATAGAAGTCATCTCCAATCTTATTTATTCTCCACTTGTCTTCCATATCACAAAGTTAAAAATTTCCCTCACCATCATTCTTACGAACACTTCATTGAGAAGTTGTGTGTAGGTAAAATATTGACTTTCTAAATAAAAGGAAATGAGGGTTAAGGTTCTCCTCCTCTTCAAAGTGAGAACCACCTAAAAAGGTTATGAGATGGAAAATCACTGACAGTAAAAATAAAATTAGTGTGTAGGTAATCCATCGACTATTTAAAGGAATGTAAAAGGGGTTAAGGTTCTCCTCCCCGTAAAGGAGACATTAAAATAAATGACATAAGAATAATGAGACAAAAATTAAAAATGAACGGTGTTAGTGTTGAAGTAGAAATCAACCCACCCAAACTTTATGGTAAAATCTTCTCCGATTGGGTAGAAGATAAATACAGAGGTGTATTACCTAAATTAACTATTAAAAAGGTATCTGATAAAATAATGGATGGTGGATACCGAGGAAAACCAAAACGATACGAATGTTGGGAGTTGTTTTGGAGATACGAGAATAGTTTAAGTATTGGAAATACTAAAACGATAAGAATGAAATCAATTTACAACCACGATGGTTCAATTAAGTATATCTCATTTAGTGATGGTTTGTTTGATAGAGGTTCTAAATCACATATCACTACTGAAAAAGGATTAAAAATTAGTATAAGAAACCTAAAAAAGAAATTTTTAGATAATCCAAGATACAGAGGTAACCCTTCCTTCTACACTGATGAAGAAATGTGGAGTTCAGAGTTTAAAGACTAAAAATCACCTACAGAGAAAATAAAATTAGTGTGTAGGTAATCCATCGACTATTTAAAGGAATGTAAAAGGGGTTAAGGTTCTCCTCCCCGTAAAGGAGACAGAAAATTAAAAAGTTAAAATTATTATGGAAAATATTCAAAATGAATTAATGGAATATGTCAAATGTGAATTTCAAAGAAATAGAGTTGAAATTCAAAAGATTGAAATCGAATTCCGAAAAATCTGGAATACCGATGAAAAAGAACTGAGTGATAGAAGAACAGAAATTGATGAGATTGAATCAGTTCTGTCTACTCAGTTGAAAGAATTATATGGGAAACAATCTGTACTACTACACTTGATGTCTAAGTTTGGGGATAATAGTTTAATCACTTGTCCCAACGAAACTTCAGGGATTGGTGGAGATTGTTATTATCACATTAACGGTTATCAAATTGAACATTTACATCATGTGAGAACGGTTTAAGAAAAATATGATAAATTAAAATCCAACTAAGAATGAGTTCTCGTGATATATTCAACATATTCACGAGGAGAAATGAAGGGTTGATTATTCAACCCTTCGATGTATTCCTTATTTATCTTTTCCAAGTAGATTTCTCGGAGTTCCTTTTTTCTTTCTTTACTTGGTTTCGTCATGATTGTTGTAGTTTAAGGTTCTTCTTAACCTTTGTAATAGTATTAAGTGAAACACCACAGAGTTTAGAAATCTCAACACCCTTCATCCCTTTTTCTAAATATTCAACCACTTTAGAATGTTTAGTCAAGAACTTCAATGTAGATTCTTTCGTATTTTGTTTTCTACCACTGTACTTCTCAGGATTGGTCCTTTGAGTAATTCGAATTCCTTCCATTTGACGAGACTTTATCATTTCTTTCTCGAAAGAACTCATAGTAGATAAGATGTTAAGTAGTAATTCAGAGAAATAATCCTTTTCACCTTTATCGTTGAGATTTTGAAAATTAGGGTTTCTACAAACCACTCGAACACCTTTTTCTGTCAATTCTCTCCAAACAGATAGAACAGATAATGTATCTCTTCCCAATCGGTCAATAGAATGAACTTCAATATGTTTTATCGTTCCGTTATTGACCAACTTTTCAATTTTGTGTTTTACCACGTTCGGTCGTTCCCATAAAGGGATTAACCCACTACATTTATCAATTATAACCTTATCAAACCCTTCAACATTTTGAATCTGTCTCAACTCACTTTGTTCATCAGTTGAAACTCGAGATAGGAACACTTTCATTATTACAAATAATAGGGTTAAACATCTTACACCCTTAATTTACGAATTAATTCATTATTTAACAAGTTTGTAAGGGGGTTTTCACTAAAGTTCAATTCGAAATATGAAGTGTACCCTAAAATTATGAAAAGGTTTCTTGTAACTGAGATTCGTCTTTAACCTAAAACCTGAAACGAGGTCATTTTATTGTCGAGGTCATTTTTTTATCAGTATGGAATGACACACGAACTTGACAAGGATGTTTTTAAGAATAAAGTTTGGACCAAACGTCCTTTTCTCTGATTTGGATGTTCTTCATTTCATAACTATCTATTGGACGTATTGATTTCCACCTCTCGGAATTCAATAAATCATCTTCAGTTTTACTTATTAAAACAACTCTGTAGTTATAATGAATAATGTTCTTCCAATCATTCATTGTTAAGATTATTGGATTTGTATCTCCGACACAATTATCCATTAAAGATGGTTTGTTCTTTCTGGTTTGAGTAAACATAACCAAGTCTCTGAAGAAAGAAATGGGTGTCCAGTGTTCATAGATAGACTTTTCTTTTGGACTATACCTTTCAGAGTGAAATACAACATCTTTTAAAGGGTAACACCTTACAACCCATTGTCCTAAGAACTCCCTAATCGAGTTCATATTAGTCCCATAAATACTTTTACCTTCATAAAAACTTTCATTGGATACAAAATCGTGGATTGTAAAAACTATTTCAGAAAGGAAGTTTATCCGTTTCTCATAAACATTATTACATAAGTCATAATTCTCTTCCCAATTAGAGACATGTGAAATGTTTATCGATTGTAAGTTTCTTTTTGAGACTCTTATTTTTTTATGTTCCCATTCCCAAACCTGATTCAACCACTCGTTAAATCCATCATCCTCTGTTTGAATCAACTGGTATACCAATTCATTCTTTTGACTTCTGTACGGAAACTTTGATATGATTCCATTAAAGACCCATTTATTGAAAAAATCCAAATTGTGAGTTCCATTCAACGAAGAACTAGTCCGAAACAATTCCCCACTACCGTCTATATGTGAGTAAATCACTTTTAACAATCGAAATAAATGTTTCGAACGAATTTCATTAACCTCTTCATCCAACTCTGAATCCCAAAAAGGGTCTATCCCTAGACCTCTTGGTAAGTTCTGACGTTTTTCAACATTGTTCTTAAAAGTTTCCCAATACTTTCTTAATTCGAAGTGGGAAACCCCCTGATTTGAGTGTCGGACTACATAGTTCATAAATCAATCAACTGAAAAGTATCCTTAACACTGTTTAAACCTCAATAAGACCTCTGAATTTTCTAGTAATTTCTTATCTACCTTGTGAATGTAAGGGAGAACCTTATCAAAAAAATTCTGAAGTCTTTCCTTCTTTTCTTCAAGTGATAATGATTCGAATTCGTCATAATTAAATTTGATATTTTTTTGAAATGGGACTCTCCACTTTTTACCTGATGGGGTCTTGAATCCATCTATTTCTAATAGAAAGTCCAGGAGTCCATCAGAGTTATACTCAGAGTCACTTGGTGATAGTACAGGTACATAAACTAACACTCCACTTTTAACTCTAATACGAAACTCATGAAGAAACGATTCTCTTTGTTTCCAACCATTTTTAACCTTTCTATTTATGTATACCAACGGTTGTACCTCCGGAGAAAGGAATCGAACATAAAATTTATTCTCAGAACCAATTTCGAACCCATTTTCTCTCACAACCTCGGTTAGTAAATCCCTGATTTCTAATGTCTCATCAGGTTTGTTCTCCAAAATGAAGTCCAACAACTCTTTGTGATTCGAATATATCTTTCTTGACATATCGACTAATTTATCGGTTCCCATAATATCTTGTTTTAAGGTAGTCACATAATCCCTAATGTATTGAACAACTTGAGTTTTCATTGAATCAATGTATACCTCTAAAATTCGTTCTAATGTTTCAACTATAAACTCATACGATAATGGATAATAGTTTTCTACTTCTTCTGATGATTCTTCACCTTCAGGATTGAGATACACAAATGTTTGAGTCTTATTTGGAAAATGTTCCTCGATTATTTTTCTGTACCTAAGTAATTGGTTCGAATGGTCTTTAGAAAAGACTTTATTCTCAACACAAACAACTAATTCAGAAGTAGATATTAATATATCGATGTTATTCCATTCTCGTAAAACATCCACTCTTGTAAAATCTAACCCTTCTACGTCTACTTGGGATATTCCTTCAAACTTATCTGAGGAAAATACTTCCCTCAAGAACCTCTTTAGAAATATATCTCCCAATCCATGAGACTCCTTAGGATTGAGTAACCAGGATAAAAAATTTGAATGTCTAATCTCATTCCTACTAATTTTTAGAATTGAGAAAATGTTTGGTTTTTTCAAACCAAGGTCTAAACGGTCAAAATCTACATCATCTAGTAAATTTGAATACAATTCATTTAACCTTTCAATGGTCATAATCCTTTCAGTGGTCATATAACTTACTTAATCGGTTTCTTGATTTCCTTAATCAACTTAGAGTTGTAAGACTGTCTAATTAAAAACAAGAGGTAATCTAAGTCTGTGGTTTGATTGACTCTTACTTCGTAATCTCCGTTACCATAATGACCCACATTACTTACATCTCTCGAAACTTCCATTGGGTCTTCTAACTCACCCTCCTTCATATTTAGAAATAGTTTCAGTTGTTTCTTTTGAAACTCAACATCAAGGAAATTGGATTTGGTCTTAAACCCTATGTATTCTTTTCTGGGAACAATTTTGATATCATCTCCTATTTCAAAAACCCTTTCTTTAATCTCTTCATAGATTCCTCTTATCTCATCAGTTGTGTAGTCGAGGTGTTTTTGTTCCGAATAAACTTTCACTTCCCTTGTTACCTGACTAATCAATCCATTCTGTTCGAATGACTTACCATCGTTAGTTATTGACTCGTTAGAATCAACCTCTATCTGAGAGAAACCAACCAACCCTCCTTCAAAACGAACCACCTCGAATAACTCAAATGGTAAATCCTTAAAATTGATAGACTCTTTTTGGTATGAGGTGAACTTCGGTGAAATGAAAATCACTTTTGAAGAAGACCAATCAATCTCATTCTCTTTTACGTGACGGTCGAAATGTTCTCCCAAACGATGTAGGAAGACGGGTTTATTGTTCAGTAATCTTGATAGGTAAGTAAACCCTTGGTCTATGACACTCCCTTTCTCCTTGTTCTTGTATTCGATAATAACAAAGGAATTATTGTCTTCATCAAAACATAAAGAATCGAATCGTTTTCTTCCCTCCTTGGTGACTGAAGGAAACTCACTTTGAATTAGAGTGAGACTAAAAAGGTGATTTAGATTCTCTTCTACTAACTTCTGAAGTTCTCGTTCAACCTTAAAGTTTGAAGTAGAAATAGAGACCAACTTACCTCCTTGATTCTTATACAATTCCATAATTAAATTCCCTTATACGTTCTCCCTCCACTTGTTCTTGGGTCTAACAAGAACTTGATAAGTTCGAACTTGATTTTTTCTGAATCCAATAACTCATAGATATTTAAGTGTCTATCGATGTTATCCTTATTCAGATTATCATACTCTTTAACCAACTCATCCTCTTTATTGGAACGAGAGTTATCAGACTTCACAATATCACTGACCCTTTCTGACTTAGACAACTGAGTGACCAGGGAGACCACCTCTTCCTCTTGACCTTCAGGTATGTTGATTCCGTGAACCTCGTTGATTTTCTTAATGAGTTCGGACAAAAGGTCTTCCTCTTCCTCATTCAGTGTACCACCTGAACCATAAGTCGAAGGGTCTAAATATGAGTCTTCAGGTTGAAGAGACAAAGATACTTTGTTCTTGATATCCAAAGAATGAGACTCAAGGTCTACCAATCCCGTTATATCGATTCTCTCAATCTCATCTACAGGAAACTTCTTGATAAGATATGGGAACATCACATAGTGTTTGAAGAGGTCGTCATTACCGAATTGGTAAATCATTGAAAGGAATCCATAGAGTTTATAGTAGTTCTTTATCTGAACTCTAATCTCATTTCTTTCCTCATCCGTTTCAAGATGTAACCATCTATCGACAATTGTATTTAGAATTGGTTGAAGTTCCCCATCGTTTTCCCTTTTTGGATTGAAGAAGATTTGATTCCATTGTTCAACTTCTTCTTGGTAGAAAATCTCTTTGTATTTGATTTTATCTAACAACTCCATCACCAGTTCAGGGTCGGTCTCTTCGGATAGAATAGTCGTCTTATAGAACCTCTGAAATGACTCTCTAATCTTCTCTGTTGTATTTACAAAGTCCAGGATGAACGTATCCTTTTTGTCCTTCGTTGTTCTATTCAATCTTGAGAGTGTCTGAACACATTGAACCCCATCCAAAGGTTTGTCTACGAACATTGAGTGAAGTAACGGTTGGTCAAATCCAGTTTGGAATTTATCACAAACGATTAGTACTCGATATAATGGGTTCTTGAAACCTTCAGGAATGTCCGTAGTGTCGAATCCAACGGTTTCGTTGAGTGAGTGTTCATTTACCTTTTCTCCTTCCCATTCTCTTTCTCCACTGAACCCTACAATACATCGAATCTTACTCTCGTATAATCCTCGTTCCTTTAACTGACGGGTCATTTCGTGGAAGTATTGGATGGAATCGTCAATCGAACGAACGATAACCATTCCCTTACCTCTTTTGTTGATAGAGTTGACGGTAGTGTCTACAAGTCGGTCAATGATTAAAGTAACCTTCTCCTTGATGATTTCAGGATTTGAATTGACCCATTTAATGAGTTCTTTCTTTCCTCTACTCTCAGGTAACTCAACATCATTATCAACCTTCTTTCTTAGTTTGAAGTAAACATCTACTGTAGTGTAATACTTCAATACGTCTAACGTGAATCCTTCACCAATGGACTGTTCCATAGTATAAGAATGGAAAGGTTTCCTTGTACCATCACTTTGGGGTGTACCAAATACCTCAAGTGTCGATGGTTTGGGAGTTCCAGTAAAACCAAAGAATGAAATATTGTCTTGTCTCTGACGTGAAACCATCTCTTGTTGAATGATTTGGTCTATATCATCACTTGTGATTTCAATATCAGAATCCTCATACTCATTCATTGAAAGAGTCTTATTGACATTCTTTGAGTTCTTACCTCCTTGTGAAGAGTGTACCTCGTCAATAATAACCCCGAACTTCTTTCCTTTAAGTTTCCTCATTCGGTTGACTACTACTCCAAACTTTTGAATAGTAGTAACAACAATACCATTACCGTCCTCGAGAGACTTTTGTAATTGAGATGAGTTCTTATTGATGTTCTTAACTACTCCCGTAACCTTCTCGAGACTCTTAACAGTGTCTTGAAGTTGTTTATCTAATACCTTTCGGTCGGTAAGAATCACTATGGTATCAAACATCTTCTTTTCACCGGTCGAATCAAAGAGATTAAATAGTAGGAATGACAACCAACCGATTGAGAAGGACTTACCTGAACCCGTGGTATGTTGTATTAGGTAATTAGTCCCCACACCGTCCTTCAGAACGGATTTACGGAGTTTTCTCAACACATCGAGTTGATGGTATCTTGGGAATATTAAGACGTCAGAGGACTTCTCTTTGAGTTTTCCTCCTTTAACTGAGTCGTCCCAATAGGTGTCTTTGACCTTCAGTGGAAGAACCAAATTCTCAAGAATGTCAAAAAGTGACTTCGGTGTGAGAATATCTTCCCATAAGTATTCGACTTTATATCCTTTACTCTCTGTATTCCAGTTATTCAATGTCTTATTGAATGGTAAAAAGAAAGTGTCTTGACCCTTCAGATGGGTAGTCATAAAGATTCTGTCATTGTCTACACTGAAATGACATACACATCTTTGGAATTGTAGAAGTGGTTCTCCGTTAGGATTACGAGTAGTCTTGTATTGAACGTTTGAGTCTTTAACGGTCTGACCCGTCATCTGATTCTTTAACTCAATGGTGATAATTGGAATCCCATTGATGAAAACGACCATATCAATGGAGTTCTCGTTGTGAGGTGAATAATGGAGTTGACGAACAACCAAGAACCTATTCTTAGAAAACTTATCCTTAACGTATTTTGGATTCCTATTTGATGTCGGTGGAAAGTAGATGGTCTTAATCCCTTTGTGATTAACCGTACTGAAACCTTTACGAAGAATATTGATTAGTCCATCCGATTTAATCTTGTCAGAAAGTTTCTTTAAGAGTTTCTCTTTCCAATTCTCACCGTCCTTCTTTTGAATCTCTTCAAGTAGTTCAGGTTGTGATTCTGAGAGGAATTGAATGTACTCTTCTCCAATTAAACATTGGTTTCGGTCGTACCAATCAACCTTAGACGTATGGACTTTGGTCTCATAAGTAAACCCTTCAAAGTCATTTGAAGTGAGGAAACGAACTATCTCCTTCTCGTATCTTGTTTCGGTAGGGACAGAACTCATTACTATACTACTTTTCGTTTTCCAGTTACTACTTCAGAGATAAGGGATTGACGATACTCTTTAAGGAGTTCTATTCTCTTTTCTTCAATGGATATGGTTTTTTCTATCAGTTGGGTTTGTTCATCCAAATACTCAACAATTTGTTGTTGTTGTTCGATTGGAAAGACTGGAACAGGGAGTCTTTTTAATTCATCGAACCTCAATGTTTGTCTGAGACCTCCTCCAAGAGAATATAGTACTTTTTTAATGTCACTGTTATGAAGATGGTAATACAGATACTCACTTAAAATACTTGAGTTACATCTTAATCCGACGTAAACTGGAGTTATGATTCCATCTAAATAAGAATGTCCTACACGAAGTGATTTCTTATCATTTTGTAAATCGGTTAATCTCAAAATTATATAACCTGGTCTCACTCTTTGATACTTATCAAACGATTCTGGTAATAGACCAAAATTGGTTTCCACTTCTCTTACTTTCAACTTTCCGTAAGAAAGAGATAATACAGTTGATTCACCATCTTCATTCTTTTCCTTAGAGTGTTCACAAACTGTATATAAAGGTTTAATCAACCAATTTGAAGGAATCTTCCCAATCCATTCCACACCACTATCCTTCATTTCAACGTTGGGGTTCAGTCCTTTGGTAACTACTTCATTGATAAGAGAGGATTTTTTCTCTTTGAGTAGTTCAATCTTTCGTTGGGTTTTCTCAATTAGAGAATCAATGAGTGAGGTTTTGGTATCTAAGAAGGAAACGATTTGTTGTTGTTCGGAAAGGGGTGGAATTAAACAGGGAAGTTCTCTAAAATCTTCAAACCTCAAATCCCATTGTCCTTCTCGAACACCGTAGGATAGTCGTTTGTATTGTGGGATGTACTGTGGTGAACGAAGTAAATAATGAGTGTATTTGTGGTAGTTCGATTGTAATGGTTTCATCACGGTATAGGACGGACTAACAATTCCTCGATAATCGGATAATCCTAAAGACCCCATCCAACATTTCATTTTATTCATTACGAAATCTCCTTCTTCAACTAACTTATAGTTGGAAGTATCTTCCGAAATAACATTATGATTATCATCCCTTGAATCTGTTGGGATAACACCATAATCTCTATAAACGGATAGATTAATTTCTCCAGAGGTATTCTTAATAGAGACTGGTTTGAACATATAACACATCCTCAATACTTTCCAGTGTGAAGGGGTCTCACCTAACCAATCGAACCCCGAAGAACTATATGATTCGTACCTCTTCATTAATCTATAATTTGATTTAAGAGACTTTGAAATTCATCATCTAAGGATTGTAATTCTTTTGTAATTTCTTCTGAAGAACGAAGAGGTTTATATTGGTAGAAATATTTGGTAAAGTTGATTTCATACCCGACTTTATCATTACTTCTGTCCATCCAAGACTCCGGTAAATGTGGAAGAACTTCTCGTTCAAAATACTCTTCGATGTTTTCTGACAATGGAATTCTTTCATTGTCTCGAAGTTTAGAATCTGGTTTTCTATTCCCCTTTCTATCTAACTTAATTATACCATTTTCCTTGATAGGTTGTTCGATGGTCACTTTGGTGTACCCGAAATAGTCATTGTCAAAAATCTTTGAGTATTCATTTTCGACAAAACCCTGATAGATATCAATAATTTTTTGGGAGTCCTCATCCGTGATATAGTTACTCTTCTCACCAAGATTCTTCCTCATTGAGGTTCCGAATCTACTTCCGTCAATTAACTGAACCTTCCCTTTTCTATTCGAAGATTTTTTATTGGTGACAATCCATAGGTAAGTCTGTATACCGGTATTAAAGAATAATTTAGTTGGTAACGAGATAACACACTCTAACCAATCATTCTCAATTATCCATTTACGAATCTCTGACTCACCTGAACCACTATCTCCAGTGAATAGAGGAGAACCATTAAAGACCACACCTATACGAGAACCATTATTTCGGTCCCGTTTACTCAACATATGTTGAAGGAAGAGTAGAGACCCATCAGAGACTCGTGGGGTACCGACCTCAAACCGACTTCCTATTTCCTTTGATTCGTTTTTGATAATCTTCTCCTCATTCTTCCACGAAACACCAAATGGTGGGTTGGTAATCATATAATCGAACGAACGTCCGTGAGAATCGTGTTGGTCTTTGGTCAATGTTGAACCTAACTTAATGTTATCAGGTTCTTCATCGGTAATCAAGAAATCGGACTTACAAATGGAGTACGTCTGAGGATTTAACTCTTGACCGAATAGATTGACACTAACGTCAGGACTAATAGTGTTTAAGATATGGTCTTTCCCAATTGTTAACATTCCACCGGTACCACAACAAGGGTCATAAACAGATACAATCTTATTGGGTTTAGACAATTCCTCCATATCAGGAGTAAAGACTAATGACACTAAGAGTTGGACAACATCACGAGGTGTGTAGTGTTCTCCACTTGTTTCATTAGACATCTCAGAGAACTTTCGAAGTAGTTCCTCGAAGACTTGACCCATTGTGTGGTTGTCCACCACATCAGGATGAAGGTCAACCGTTGTGAACTTCTCTATCAGAAGGTATAGTCTATCGTTTGAATTGAGTTTCTCAATATGTTTCTGAACACCGAAGTTTTGAATGATGTCCTGAACATTACTTGAGAAAGAACTCAGGTACTCATAGATATTCTCATCAAGTTTATTGGGTTCTTGTTTCAATCTCTCAAAATCGTACTGAGAGTAGTTTGAGAACTTGATTCCGAGTTTAGTATGAATGATTTTAGAGGTGTCATCCCTCTTATCCTTGAACTGATTGTGAATCTCTACAATTTCCTTCTTGTAAGGTTCTAAAACACAATCCAGTCTCCGTAGAACTACCAATGGTAGAATCACATCACCATATTCGTGTTGTTTGAACAACCCTCTGAGTGAGTCGTCACATATTCCCCATATAAATGAGGATATCTCTTGATGGTTTCCCATATTTTAGTCAAAGATTTATTGAGAACTCAAGTTAGTCAAATTAAATGGTAGGACTCAAGTGGAAAATGGTTCTCAACTGTCAATTTAGACCCGTAAAATCAAACCCTTATCAACTCCCCTAACCAATTTTAATCTGAAAAACCTCAATAGTAGGTTGAGAGACCTCAACTATATCCTCCCTATTAATTCTCTCCTCTCTAACGTTTCCCTTTTTATATATCCCAAACACAATCACATTGGTGAATGGTCTTCCCATTGGAGATAACAATCCTTCCTCATTGAGGATTTTGGAGATTTTTCTATAACCGATAGGGGTTACAATTTCCTCCTTATATCCACAAATACGTTTGAACAAATACTCTTGATATTCAGAGTAATTTGAATCCCAAAGTTTGGTAGTAATGATTGATACAGAGAAACTTACAATAACTCCAAAGGGGTTACAAATTCCGTCCCATAATGTTATTCCACCGTAACTGATTTTGCAAGGTTACGCGGTCTGTCAACATCACATCCGCGCATAACGGCGATGTAGTAACTCAATAACTGCAGCGGTATAACCGTCAAGAGCGGCGTAAGTGCCTCCAATGTTTCCGGGATTTCAATCACGTGGTCAGCACTATTGATGATTTCAGTATCGCCTTCTGTTACAATCGCGATAACCTTTCCTTCACGAGCCTTCACTTCTTGAACATTACTAACCAATTTCTC
>Ga0213868_10003011_pt1 | contig 15866 bp, 18 predicted proteins | sample PICome_9_FD_160087 | JGI IMG/M metagenome (GOLD analysis project Ga0213868, IMG submission 160087) | Coastal seawater microbial communities near Pivers Island, North Carolina, United States - PICO127 | ecosystem: Environmental > Aquatic > Marine > Coastal | place: USA: North Carolina...
CATTTGAAGAACTTTTTCATTACCCCCCTCCTAATTAGATTAGATGTTACAACTTAAGGTTGTCTATCCAGATTGATATTTCTTTTACTGTATTCTTATATACCTCTAAAGCATGGTCATCTGATTCATAAGTTGCTCTACTTGGGTCAACAAAAGAATTGTGTATCCTGTTTTTAGCATTTGGAAAAACAGGACATGTTTCCTCTGCAGAATCACAGACTGTGAGCACATGATCAAACTCTATATCTATAAAATCATTAACTAATTTAGGGTATTGTTGAGTAATATCATATCCAACCTCTTCCATAGCTTTTACAGCATAAGGATTTACTTGAGCTTCAGGATGGGTACCTGCTGAGAAGATTTCGGCATTTGGATATTTATTTTTAAGTAAACCCTCAGCAATTTGAGATCTACAAGTATTTCCCGTACAAATAACTATTAGTTTCATAGTTATATTCTATTCAATTTAGTACTCTAAATTTATGGAATCACAAGCGAGCAAAGAAAAAAAATTTACTGATCAAATTGAGAAGTGGATAATGTACTTTCTGTATTTGTTGTTTGGTGGACTATTTTTACTGATCGCGATTCAAGATTCTTGGCGTGGGGGAATCATTTTACTGCCGATTGCAGTTCTAACTATACCTCTAACAAAATGGGGGATGAGATGGCAAAATGAAAGATACGTCAGGAGCGCACAAAACCAGGACGAGATAAAAGTATTACAAAATAAAATAAATTCTTTAGAACAGAGAATTTCTAATTTGGAGGAAAAATGATATCAGTAGAGCTCTTATGTAAGCATATGGCGTGGGCTAATCAAGAAATATATAAAGAAGTACAAAAGCTAGGCGATGAGGTTCTTGACTATTATGTCATTGATCCTGAATGGACAGTGAAAACAATAATGATTCATATAGCAGGGGCTTCACATTTATATGCTCAAAGGTTAAATGGAGAACCTTTTTCTCGCTTTGAATTAAAAAATACTGAAAATTCTGAAATGATTGATGAGCTTCTATCAGAACTAAATAGAATCGACCAAAGCTTAATGAGAAATGTAGATAGAGAAGATGGGGAGTTTACTTATATGACTTCAAAGGGTGAACAGTCCGCAAAGGTTTCTGAAGTACTCTCACAATTAATTTTTCATGCAGGTGAACACAGAGCTCAAATTGTTGCAGCATTGGATAAACATAATGAAAGATCTATTAACTTAGATAAATATTCAGTGTGGAGCTACGTCTCAAGTTTAAATTAAACAGCAGGAATTATTTTCGAAATTTTAAGTCTAAATTTAACTCTTCTGCTGTGAAGTCCCATAATTTTTTTCTTAAGTCTTCGTTGTAAACAAGCCTGTTGAGTCTCATTGTTCCTGGTTTACCGTAAATCCCAAAATACTTAGGGGCAAAAGTTTTTTGAGCTGAAATATTTTTTGTTTTAATAGCTTTTAGAACTGGGGCCGTTCCTGTTGCAATATTTGTAGATATATATGTGAATGCTGATTTTCTAATACTTTTAACTTCATAAGGCCTAGATTGTCTTGATTTAGTAATACCAGGATGTGCAATCGCAACAGATGCTTTACCATCGATTCTTTTCTCAAGTTCATAAGCAAACATTGAACGATATAAATTTGTTAGATTGTATCGTGAAGAAGGTGTAAAACTCTCTTTGGTATGTAGGTTTTTTAACTGCATTTTTCTTGCTAGATACATTGAAAGACTTGAAACTTGAATCATTCTTCCCCTGTTCTCAACAAGATTTTCGAGAAGTTTTAATGTAAGTCTGTATGTCCCGAAATAGTTCACTGCAATCATGGACTCAAATCCCTCTGCCGTGAGATTGAAATCTTGATAAATTAAACCGGCATTATTGTACAAAATATCTACTCCGTTATAAGATTTGGAGATTTCATTAGAAAAATTCTCTATGCTTTTAGGATTTGAGAGATCTAACTCCATGAATATTGCATTCTCGCCTAAAAACTTCTCGGCCTGCTGACCTTTTATTTTATCTCTACAGGCAAGAACAACTTTGTAATCATTGAGTACAAGCTGTTTAGCAACCGATAAACCTAAACCTTTATTTGCTCCAGTAATTATTGCTAATTTTTTCATAATATTTTTACTTCATTCAATTCTATACTTAAAGGAATGTATTATTTATTGGCCTCTGGAATAGTTCTAATTATCTTTAGATACTTTAATCTGATCCCAAGTTTGTCGAATAAATTTTGGAGATATGTTGATTATGTTCTACTAATTTCAGCTTTTGTAATACTTCTCTCCAGAATTCCACCATTTTTTTCAGGGATACTTCTAAGTGGTGTTGTTTTTTTTGCTTGGAGAAAAGGTTGGTTCAATAAATTACGTTAGGGAATAATCTCCAATAATATCTCTATAGGTTGATTAGCCCATTCATCAAACTCAGCAATCATGGCATCAGCTGTTTTACCAAAGTTTGACTCAAAGGCTTGTTCGAAGCCAAGGTCTTCAATTTGTGACCAAAAGTCCACTCTAAAAGTTTCTTCGCTGGTGTTGTAAATTAAATATGCAACAAACCAAGTTAACACATCATATGTTTGGAATGATTCGTTATACCCTAGTTCTCTTAAACTTCTTCCATCGTTGAGGTATGCACTAATTGTCTGAGCTTTGTACTCCATTTCTTGTTTGAGGTATTTTGGATCTACTCCCGGTTCTTTTGAGTACCAGTACTGTGCCATATATTCTGCTCCACCCTCCATCAAAAATGGAACCTGTACTTCATCTCCATTGAAATAAACGTTGCGATTGCTAGTTCTCCAATCACCATCAGTATCTGTGCTTGGTACAGATAGGTTTGCATGCTGATAAACATGGAAGTATTCATGAAGGACTACTTTTTTATAGTCATCTTCTTCAGGACCTGGATACTTTGCAGACATGACAAGCGCATTAAAGTAATACCCTAAATAATCTCTAATGTAGGAACTAACAGCAGCTCCACCATCGTCAACATATCTGTAAAATGGGGACCAACCGTCACCACTCCCATAAGGATCTCCATTTGCACAATCCCATTCTTTATTCCAGGTTGGATCTTTTTCTGACCGAACATCACACCATTGCTCATCTAAAGTAATTACTTCATCTTTTCCAGTACCAACAATCCATATTTCGAGTGGACCATAACTTCCCCAGTAACCTCTTGCTTTATTAACCCATTCAACAGTTAGGTCAATAGTTGCTTGTGACACGTCTGCTGCAGCATATACTTCTGGACTTGCATCTGTATATCCCCAAAAAATTTCCTTTGCTACCTGGGGTTCTCCGTCAACCGAAGCTGGTAAATTCTTATCATCATTTTCTGACTCTTGTTCGATTGTTTGTGGCTGCTCGTCAACTGAAGGAGGTACGGGTTCTGCTGAACCACCACAAAAAGATACTAGTAGTAATAAAATTAGCATTTTTTTCATTTGTAATACCTATTGTTTTTCAATAACCAATTGATTCCTAAAAACAAGCCAATGATAGCTATGATGACTGTAAAGTTTGGAAAATTCCAAAGAAAAATAAGTGAAAATACAATGGTGAGGAAAATTACTAGCAACTTTTCTGCTAACTCACTTTTGTTATTTCTATAACCTGCTTGGAAAGATTTTTTAGGTTTTTATTATTAAAATTTACAATCCATAAAAGTACATACAAAACACCTACGATAAAAAATAGAAAGGCGTAGCCTCTTCCAGGTCCAGTTCCTACAAGTGGGGATAAAATATCAACATTTGCAGGGTAAAAAGTAAATTCCAAATAATCTCCCAAAGGTCCAGCTATAACAACGCCTAATGGTCTCAACATCTGGGCAATGGTTCCCCTAAGCGCCAAGGCTCTTCCCCTAATCTTCTCATCGGTAATTGCAAGCCATGCTCCAGAGGAAACTGTATATTGAACCGTTCCACTGACTCCAGAAATAATGCCGTGCACACATAAAAGAAATATACTGGGCCTGATTGAGCCTAGAATGAGACTTAATCCGCCCAATAGTCCCATATATATAGCAACTTTCAAATTTCCTTGCAGCTTGTCAGCTAATCGTAGTGAAATCATTGAACCGAAGAGAAAAGCTAAGCCAATACTCGACTCAACAATGCCAAGTCCCCTTGCATCCGTGAAGCTTAATATCATTGGAGGTAGTAGCACCGAAGTAAAGCCCCACAAAAAGTTAGCTAATGAAAGAATGGACACTAAAGCAAGTAATCCTTTTTGTTTTTTTAGCCAGTTGTATGCTTCAACTAAGTCAAGATAAGTATTTTTAAAGGTCAAGTTATTTTTGGTTTCAATTTTTTTGCTTTTGAACAGAGTAATTGTTGCTATACCAAAGAGACAAGTTAATACATCAACGAGTATTACTCCTGTCAATCCAAAGAATGAGTATATGAATGCTCCCCCTATTGGACCAATTAGAACAGAAATTGCTTCCGCGCTTTCAAATAAAGCTGAGACTTTTGTAACTTCATTCTTTTTCACAACATCCCCTAAGAAAGCACTCCATGTTGTCCAGTGAGCTATTTCAAAAATTCCAAAAGCTAAAGCAAATGGTATTAATAGAGTGAGCGTCAAAATATCATTTAGTGCAAAATATCCAATGACACACATCAGGACTGCAATTATTAAATCAAATACAATTATGAGTGTCTTTCTTGGAAACCTGTCAGCTAGTACTCCACCAAATGGTCCCGTAACTACTCCGACGATTGCAACAATGAATAAAATTGTTGAGAGAGCACTGGCTTTTCCAGTTGTTTCATATATCCAGACTCCAATTGCAAAAAAAGACATGGCAGAACCCGTCCAAGAGACTGTTTGTCCAAACCATAATAAATATACTTTTCGTTCCATCGTCAAACTATGGTAACTGAATCTAAAATAATGGATAACAGATAAAGGAAAATAGTGAAAACTGCACTCATAACTGGTGGATCGGGACATGTTGGAGCTAATTTAGTTAGAGAACTAAGTGCCCGAGATTATAAGGTACGCTGTATTGATTTTGATGGAGACCACAGAGCATTTGATGGTTATAACGTAGAACTATATAAAGGTAGTGTCACAGATATTGAATCACTGGATAGTGCTTTTATGGGTGTTGATGTTGTATTTCACACTGCAGCAATCATAAGTCTGGAAAGAAAGAATAAAAATCTTATTCGCTCAGTAAATGTTGACGGTACAAAAAATGTCTGTGACATGGCTTTAAAGCATAATGTAAAAAAATTAATTCACTTTTCATCAGTAGATGCCTTTGTAAGAGAACCTTTAGAAGATCCCCTTCTAGAAGATAGGCCTCTTATTGGTGATGCGAAGGCAGTACCTTATGACTTATCAAAAGCTGATGCACAGAGAATTATTTTAGATTTTTGTAAAAAAGGTTTAGATGCATCAATAATTCATCCCTCCGGAATTTTTGGACCTAATGACTTCAAGCCAAGTTTGTTTGGTCAAGAATTCATAAATATAGCAAATGGAAAAAGGCCTTACAGTATCAATGTTGGGTATGACTATGTTGACGTTCGTGACTTAAGTAAAACAGCAGTGAACTGTATTGAGCAAGGTGCCTCTGGACAAAATTATATTGTTGGGGGGAATTACATGGACTTTATGTATATGGCAGAAGTTATGTCTCAGGAGTTAGGAAAAAAACTAATGCGTGGAGCTCTTCCATTCTTTACGATTTATTTATCTCTTCCTATATATTATTTGCAATCACTTATGAAAGGTACTCCAAGAACTATCACTCTCGATTCCATTCATACTATAAAAGTACAAAATAAAAAGATCCCTAGCAAGTTAGCGAAAAAAGAGCTTGGTCATTCACCAAGAAAAGTTGAAGAAACTATCTCAGATACTTTGAAGTTTTTTAAAGAATTTAGCTATCTTTAGGCCGCAATTTTAAGAGTACTTTGTTTTCAATCAGGTTTCTAATTGATACTAAATTAACTAGTTTTGCGGTTGAAATGTACAAGACATATTAATAACTTGGAAGTAGGTTATGAAGGGATAAGAATGATTAGTGAAGAGGCAAGAAAAGCAAAAAATAGATTTAAACGTTTAGGTTTTTTTATAAGATTAATTTCTCAAAATCCAACGAAACTTTCTTCTTTTAAAGTTCGACTTCAAAGAGCTAATTTTAATTTAATCGTTGGAAGATTAGCAAAAAAAGCTGGGGGTGTAACTTACTCTGAAACTCAACTAGGGAATACTAGGTCTTGGAAAGTCACTGCTCCAAATTCTGATCCAGAAAAAATATTACTTTATTTTCATGGAGGCGCATATATTGTAGGGAATCCAGAGTCTTACTATCCAATGATGTCTCATTTAGCTGAAGCAACTGGTTTTACAATTTATGTCCCCGATTACAGGCTTGCACCTGAGCATTTATACCCTTCTCAACTGGAAGATGGTTGCAGTACTTATAAATCATTAATTGAAGACCGTGGCTACTCTCCAAATCAAATTGCGTTTGGGGGAGATTCTGCAGGAGGTAATTTAGCCCTCTCAACATTACTAAAGCTAAAAGAAGAGGGTGAGAGTTTGCCTTCCTCTGTTATTTGTTTATCACCATGGGCTGATCCTGCCGCAACTGGTAATAGTTATAACCTTGAAATGTGCGACAGAGATCCTGTCCTAGGTCCAACTTTTAAGAGAGTGTTTTTAGAGTATGGTCTTGCATCTTATTTAACTTACTATGTTGATGAGGATGATATGGATGAAAATAATCCTTTTATATGTCCAATCAAAGGAGATTTCTCTAACTGCCCGCCAATAATGATTCATGTTGGAAATGATGAGCTTCTTCTTTCAGATTCTCAAACTCTTAAAAAAGCACTAGAAAGAGATGGGGTCACCTACGAATACAAGGAGTGGGATGAGCTGTGGCATGTGTTTCAAATAGAGAGTCATATTCCAGAAGCAAAAGAGTCTTTTAAAATGTTTGGAGATTTTCTAAATAAACACGTGGGTGTAGCTGTCTAGTAGCTGTGATATTGCTTAGTTGTTATATATTAACGTCTTTCGAGATACAATATTATTGCCGAAGCTGAACCAACTTGTATTAAAGTGGCAAGTAAATCTTCAATCCCTAGAACACCTGCAACTATACCACCAAAAAATGAGCCCGCTATGCCAATGATTATTGTCTTTCCCCATGTCATTGGATTAGGTCCTGGTATTAAAAGTCGTGCAATAGCTCCGATGACTAGTCCAACAATTGCAAACTGAAAAACAATAATAAATGTAAGCCCTAAGAAAAATTTACTCATAGATATATTTTAAAATGCCTTCGTCTATAGTTTTAAGCTCAACCTGCTTTATTTTTTTGCCAGCTAATTACTGAGAATATTCTGAATTTTTAATTGTATATCCCATTAATAAAACTGTTGAGGCTACAGCACCCCAGAAAAAGATTCTTGGAGAACCATCATTTGCTATCCCGTTTTGTAATAGAAATACAAGATTCAAAACAATAAAAACGGATAAGTTGACCATGGATTGTTTTTTGCTTAGGTTTAAAGCCGATACTAAAGCCCATGCAATAACTGCTATATTTGCTGCTATTCGGAGTGGTTCAACTTGATCACTTAAAATGTGTACTGCTACATCAGCGACTTGGATTGCTGCGATAATTATTTTCATAAATTAAATTTACTATAATCTAATTATGTTGAACGGTAAACCTTATAAGGAAACTCTCATTGACCTAACACGAGTGATAGTTTTTATTGTTATCGTTTATTACTTCATAGGGGCTTTTGTTGGTGCTTAATAAAAGTTAGCTACTGACTAATTTTTCTTCTCTCTTGTAAAACAAGAAATGAAAAATTAATAAGAGGTAATATATTAAAAAAAGTTTAAATATCGTTAATAAATGTATCTTGAAAACTCTGTCTATTTACTAACTCAACCACACCGGATTCAGTCACAGCAACAACCCCAGATTTAGGTACTCGGTTATAGTTGCTTGCCATAGCAAAAGTGTATGCACCAGTTGAGGTTGACATTAATATATCACCTGAGTGAGTATCCCTGGGTAACATTGCTTCTTTTACGAGTAAGTCACCACTTTCACAATGCCTTCCAGAAACAGCATGCACTGTCTCATCTCCATTTTTACCACCAGAGATATTAAAGAGTTTGTGTTCGCTTCCATACAATGCTGGTCTTGGATTGTCAGACATACCTCCATCAACAAGAATATAGGGTTTCTCTCCACGATCATCTTTGAGTGCACCTGCAGTGTAGAGAATAACACCGGGATTATTAACTAATGCTCTTCCCGGCTCAATCATAACTCTGTAATCATCTTGCCAGTGTTCTTGGATTCCGGCATGAATAGCATCAGCATAGACTTTTAATTCATGGTCTACTTCATCGCCTGCATAAGGTGAAAAGAATCCACCTCCAGCATCAAAGACAACCTCTGCTTGAACAGCTGCACGATGCTTATAGAGAAACTCAGCACACTCACTCATTGCTTTTTGATAGCGTTCTGGATCTTTTATCTGACTACCGATATGGACATGAATTCCTGAAAACAATAATGATGGTGCATCGTAAATCTGTTTCAAGGCCTCTTCCGCAAATCCGATTGAGATGCCAAATTGTTGGTCGTATCCTGTGGTCAAGACCATTGGGTGTGTTTCTGCACCAACATCTAAATTGATGCGCATAATAACGGGTTGTTGTCTTCCTAATTTTGAGGCTGCAGCTTCCAGCATTGGAATCTCAAATCGATTATCAATAGAAATATGTCCACCTTCGTTTTGCATGAAAAACTCAATCTCTTCAATACTTTTATAGGTACCATTAAATAGTGTATTTTCTAAAGTACCTGTAACTGCTTGTACTGTTGCCATCTCTCCACCAGAGACAACGTCTACTCCCCAGCCTTTGTCGCTAAGTTCTTTAACTAATGCTTTGCAGATAAATGCTTTTGCAGCATATCGAAATAAGGTATCCGAGCCAAAAGCATTAGAGAAATGGTCAATATTATTTTTGAGATGCTCCCAGTCGTAAACATACAAAGGGGTTCCATACTCTGTTGCAACATCAAGCAGTGAAGTATCTCCTATGTAGGCAACTCCATCTTTGAACGAAAGATTAGAAGGTAAGTAATTCATTTTTTAAGGCGACGCTTAATCCACGCTATATCTTTTTTCTGTGCCTCAAGCCCGCCTGGAGTTTCAACAATTATGTCTGATTTACAATTCTTAATAACATATTCAAGCTCTGCTTTTGGAATATTACCTTTGCCTAAATTTTCATGTCTATCTCTACTACTCTCGAATCCATCTTTAGAATCATTAAAGTGTACGAGGTCTATTTTTTTAGTAAGTTTTTTAAATCCTTTTACAGCATCAATAGTTGGAATTCCACCTGCCCACGTGTGGCAAGTATCTAAACAAAGCCCAACATTAAGATCGCCGATGACTTCCCAAAGTCGTTCAATTGAATCCATGTAACGAGCAACTGAGTTTTTTCCTCCAGCAGTATTTTCTACTAATACTCTCATCCCAGTGTCTTCTACAAACTCGATTGCTTTTCTCCAATTCTCATATCCCTCTGCTATATCTCCACCCTCACCAACAGAGCCACCATGGACAATGACTGCTTTTGCACCGAAAGATGCTGCAACCTTGCAGGTGTCTTTAAGTAATTTTCTACTCGGGTGTCGTACTTTATTATTGGGTGTAGCAACATTGATTAGATAGGGGGCATGGACATATATTGGTCCTTTGTATTCTTGCAATACATCTACGTCTTCACGAGGTTTTGGGCTTTTCCACATTTGGGGACTGGAAACAAAAATCTGGAATGTATCGCCTTTTCGAAGCTTTATCTCTTCAACAGCGTTTTTAGAGGGTATATGTGAGCCAATATTCATGAAACTAAGTATAAATCATCTAAATTCTATCAAAATAGAAAGATTGGAAGAATTTCACTATGCTTAACTTAAGACTTCCTTTTGTGCCTTGAACCACTTTAACAGGGCATGATAAAGCAAAAATTACAGCCACGAGGGAGTCTTTTGCATTTTTTCTTGGAAATTTAATTTTTTATATGTATTTTTAAGTCTTTTCTTGGAAAAGGAATAGGTGCAGGATTAACTATAAGTGGTTCTGTTGATGAAATCTCCTCGATGTTTGAAACTAATTTATAAATGACATTTTTAAACAAATAACTAGCAAAGAACTTCCCAAGGCAGGTGTGTGCTCCCCCAGAAAATGGGTAATAAGCTTCATTTGGTTCCTCTGTGTTTAAAAATCGCCTTGGATTATATTTCTCAGGTTCCTGCCAGTAACGATTATCGTTGTGTAAAACAAGGGGACCAATAGCAACATAAGTTCCTGCCTCTAATTTATAATTATCAACAACTGTATCCCTCATAACATATCTTACTGAGAAAGGAACAGGTGGGTACATTCTCATAGCTTCAGAAAATAAAGACTCCCCTTTAATACCATTTTTTAAGTCTGTGATATCTGTATGAGACATCTCACTACATTCCTCTCTCAATTCTTGATAAAAAGTCTGGTCTATAGAGAGATGGTGAATAGCAGAAGTTAATGTACTTGTAGTTGTATCATGAGCAGCGAGTAGTAAAAAAATCATGTGCTCAGCAATTTCATAATTGCTTAATCCACCTTCATGTTTATTTGTTTTAACTAATTCTGCAAACAAAGTATTTGATTCTATATTTACATTTTCTGCTTTATTTTCAAAATATTCAAGTAGGGACTTTCTAGCTTTAAGGCCTTTTCTTAACTTGGTAAAAGGTAATGGGATTCTTACCACAGAGGTTGCAGATTTGATTGCATCGGTAAACAACTTTTCTAGTTCCTTTTGTCTAGAGCTGTCAATTTCATCAAAGAAAAGTTCAAGGGAGATTTTAAACATTAACTCTTTTATGGTCGCATACAAGTTAAATGATTTGCTATTTTGTAGATCGTCAATCCAAGAGTCAAGCAAGGGTTGTACTATCTGTAAATAGTTAGCTAAAGCATCTCGTCTAAAAGAGTCTTGTAGTAAACCTCTATGAAATCTATGATCATCAAAATCTCTTAACATCAAACCATTTTCAAATGTCTTTCCTAGAGAAAATTCCCATCCATGCTTGGATGAAAAATTATCTTCTGTGTCAAGATAAATGTGTTTTGTTGCACTAGGGGTCATAAACAATGTCACTCTTTTGTGCAGAATGGAGATTTCGAAGATATCACCGTGCTTTTGTTGTAAGTTTTTAACTAATGATAAAGCATCATTATTAAATTTTATTGAGTGACCAAAAAGGAAGTTTCCTTTATCTAGTGGTGGCTTAGTCATCATATATAGATAACTGTAAATAAAAATATCTTAAAAAGCAAAAATCCCAGTTGATCTTGCGACCCTCCGGGATTTTCTATTCTATTTCATTTTCGGTCTTGCGACTTCTTTTTCGATAGTGTGTAATAAATGTACCTAACTATCGGCATTTTGGCAAAATTTTTTAAGGTGTTTTTTTCGCGAACTTTTATACATATTATTTATATTTTTATGGAATTTTGAATATTATCTACTTATGAACATAAGGTTGTTTAAAAAAAGTGATTGGAATCAGGTTAAGACAATCTACCAATTAGGAATAGATACTGGTGTAGCAACTTTTGAGACTACTCCTCCAGCAAATGTCTCTCTCTGGTTAGCAAAAATAAATCCTAAATTGACTTTTGTTTTAGAGGAGGGAGATGAACTACATGGATGGATAACATTAAGTAAAATATCTTCGCGGTGTGTCTACGAAGGGGTGGGGGAAATCTCAATTTATGTTCACCCACATTACCAAAAAAGGCATGTAGGCAAACTGCTTTATCGACATCTAGAAACAGAGGCTAAAAACTGTGGGTACTGGACCTTACAAGCACAACTCTTTACAGAGAATCTTGCCTCGAAAGAATTTTTTGAAAAACAGGGTTTTAGACAAGTTGGAACAAGAAAGCGAATAGGGCAGTTGGAAAATCGTTGGATTGATAATTACCTCTACGAAAAAAGTTTATAAATTAGAAATAAATTCTTTTAAGTTGTAATTAACATTACAAAGCAAAAATCCCAGTTGATCTTGCGACCCTCCGGGATTTTCTACACTATTTCATTTTCGGTCTTGCGACTTCTTTTTCTTTAGTGTCTTATAAATATACGTTAGTTTTTACTCTTACGCAAGATATTTACTAATCTATTTTTCGCGAAGTTTGAGAGCTTTTTGCAGCTTGGATAACTGCGCATTTAACAACAACAAAGATGGATTAAATATGCTGAGAAAATCTTTTATCTATTTTTAAGTTACATTTCCAGAATTTAGGTCATCAATAAAGCTCTGCAACTCATCGGTGTCCGTATTTTCTATCAAGACAGAGTAGGTCTCTTTATCAAAGATAAGCTTTAGATATTCCTCCTCTAAAATGACTTTTCGTAAATCTTGAATATCTTTGACAACAGTTAATAACTTTTCTGATGTTCTCATTGCTATTTTGTATTCTGAGACTTCAAGTATTGGTTGAAACATGCTTTGTACGGCAGTAAATAATTGGAAGCCACCAACAATTAGAATGAGGTAGTACAAAACCTCCTCTCTGGGGTTAGAGCCAAACTCATTTAATGTAATGTAGTTTTTTAAAAACTCTCTAAACGGCCCATTAAAAATGTTATCAATAGAAACATAGGAAAGGAAAAAACCTGTAAGAAGGATTGGGGTCATTTTTTGTTGTGTTCTATATAGTGTTCTTTGCATAATTTTATTTCTTTTCTTATCAGAATAACTCAATTTGGCTATTGTTTTTGTAATGGAAATTGTACTTATTAGACATGCACAACCTCAATGGTTAGAAAATGATAAATATGTTCTCAATCCGGGCCTTACCCCAAAAGGAATTGAGCAAGCTCTGCTTTCATCAACTGTGTTTCAAAAAGAGAGTATGGATGAAATTTGGGTATCTCCTTTGAATAGAACTCAACAAACTTTAGAACCCTTTAAAGAAGGGGGTGTATCGTCAAACATACATACTTATGACTGGCTTCAGGAAATGATGGATGATGAAGAGAAAGATTTGATGAGTAAATCAGATAGCGATATTCAAGAATTTTTCTTAAAGAGGAATACAAAATCATTTGAAGAGTGGTTGGAAAGTTATCACGGAGAGTACATGAAAGCCTTTAGTGATAATATTTTTTCCAATCTTGATGAAAATTTAAAGCAGCGTGGAATTGTCAGTATTGATGAAAAATATGATCGTCTTTTCGACTTAGAAAAAAACACATCTGAAAAATTGATGATTATCTCCCATGCTGGGACTATGTCTGTACTAATGTCTTATTTTCTAAATATGCCTTTGTATCCCTGGACGTGGAGAAAATTTCTTCCAAGACACGCTGGACATACCATTTTAAAATCTACTCAGATTTCATCAGGTCATTTTTTCCGATTAAAAGAATTTAACAATGTTTCGTTCATGGATAGTGACGAACTTAAAACGTATTAATTTAGTTATTAATAATTTCCCTGGTAACAGGGCTTACTCCTAATCCACCAATCATATACCCAAAAAGCAACGGTATGGTTACCAGTCCACCAAGACCATAAAACCTCCAAACCATTTCTTGTTCAAAGTAAAAGCTGGCTGTGAACAAATAGAAAACAAAGAGTAGACCATATGAGCCTGCTATCAGAGATGTACCAATCTGCATTTTCTGTTTACTTTCTGTGATGTAGTACCAGTTGGTTATTTGCGATGCTAAATAACCAAAAACAATCCCCCACAAAATTTTTGCTGCCATAAGTTTTAGGTCTCCAAGAACAGAGTGGAAAGAGAGATACACAAAAGATATGGTGTACATGATAAATATTTGATTTTTTGTTGGTTGAAATCTTATGATGAATACAAAAAATATACCAGCTAACAGGGCCTGAAAAAATAATGAGCCTGCTGCAAGTTCCTCTATGCCGTACCAGAAGAATTCTCCGACATTCAAATAAGGATGTAAAAACTGTGTAATAAATGTAATTAAACTTAATGAAGCCCCAACAGTTATTACTGCAGGAGTATCTAAACTTTCTATCTTTGGTCGTGAAGCAAATACATAGGCCAACATTAGAAATGCACCAAGAAATAACATTAAGTGTGAAGGAGACACAAGTGGCTCAACTCCCTGTTCTATACCTAAAAAAGTATGCCAAAGTACATCTAATCCCCCACCAATTCCAAAAATAACTGCACCTAAGATTCCTACATCCACTCGGTAATCTTTTATGGAATTTTTAACATACGCTGCGGAGACTACTGAAAACGCATAACCCGAATACAAAACTGCATGCCACGGGGTAAAGAAAGACTCTATCTCTTGACTTAAATAGATGTGAGCACTGGAATCAATCCATGTACCAATAAGAAACCATGTCATTGAAAAAATTAATAGCCTTCTATGGGCGGGGTTGGTTATTGGTACTGGAGCAAATTTATCAAACATATATTTATTTTCTATATTATTAGATAGTAGTAGGAATACTTAACATGAAACATTTTAAAAGAACATTAACTTTACAGAACTCAATATTTCTTGGCCTAAGCTCAATGATTGGAGCAGGTTTATTTGTAAACATTGCCCCAGCAGCTGTAGTTTCCTCTTATTCATTAATATTTGGACTCTTGGTTGCCTCTGTTTTAGCATTCTCCAATGCAAGTTCATCTGCACAGCTAGCAAGGCTGTACCCTGAAACGGGTGGTACTTATTTATATGCAAGAAAGGTACTCGGAAATAAGGCCTCATTTTTAGCCGGTGCAGCATTTATCATTGGAAAAATAATAAGCTCAATCGCTATTGCTTTAACTTTTGGAAACTATTTACTTCCCTCATCACCTAGAGTCGCTGGCATAGTTGTAATTCTGATAGTCGGAATAGTAAGTTATTTTGGTGCTACTAAAACTGCATCTGTTGCAAGATGGTTTGTTTACTCTGTGTCAGGAATTCTTATATTTTATATCATCTCTCTCATCTCTACAGAAAGTTTTAACTTCACTATCCCAGTCTCAGATGGATTGTCTTTTGAGTCCCTGCTATTAAGTAGCAGTATTTGGTTTTTTGCTTTTACTGGCTACTCGCGTTTAGCTACATTTGGAGAAGAAGTTAAAAACCCAGAAACTATAATTCCAAAAGCAATTATGACAGGTCTTGGAATCACTGTAACGTTATATCTCTTAACTACATATGCGACCTTAGGTATAGTTGATCCGTCAATAATCCAGAACTCTTTAACTCCACTCAAGGTTGCATTTGATGTGTCGAGGTTCTCAAGTTTCTCATTCTTGATCTCTATTGCTTCAACTATTGCAACAGCATCTGTACTGCTAGCTCTTATTCCTGGAATAAGCAGAATCGTTGTTGCTATGTCTAGAGATAACTACCTACCAACCATTCTGGCTAGTATCCACAAGAAATATAATTCGGCCTATTTCGCGGATATATTTATTTCTTCCGTAGTTGTAATTGGCATATTGTTATTTGATGTTGTAGAGGCAATTAAGCTAAGTTCTTTCTTTATTCTTCTGTATTACTCTTTAACCAACTATTCGGTTATAAAGCTTGAAAAGTCTAAGAGACTTTATAGTGTTTTGATAGCCTATTTTGGTCTTTTAGGTTGTATTTTGCTAGCTTTGGTGCTTTTTCTAGATTTCTTAAAATAAGTTCACAATAAATAACGTTTGTGATTTAATTTTCACATAAAAACAACTCTTGTGAAAAGTTAATGTGTTATGCAATTAACTTTATTATGGCTCTATTTTCGTCTGGCCCCCT
>Ga0213868_10003012_pt1 | contig 15865 bp, 9 predicted proteins | sample PICome_9_FD_160087 | JGI IMG/M metagenome (GOLD analysis project Ga0213868, IMG submission 160087) | Coastal seawater microbial communities near Pivers Island, North Carolina, United States - PICO127 | ecosystem: Environmental > Aquatic > Marine > Coastal | place: USA: North Carolina | collected...
AAATTGATAGATATGACATATTTAATGATGTATTGTGTATAATTCCATTACAAATATTAGCATATAAACTATCGTTATCAAAAAATATTAATCCTGATATGCCACGAAATTTAGCTAAAGTAGTTACGGTTGAATAATTGTATATTTAATATAATATATTATTTATTTATTATAATTAATTAAGTAAATTAATTTTATTTTGTAATAATATATTAATGAATAAGATTAATATATGTTTAATAATTGGAATTGTTATATTAATTATAAGTATTTTATATTTAAAAACTAACGAAAATTTCACTACATCGTCTGTTTCACAATCAAATGGTAGTTCAACAAATACGGGTGATATAGAAACAAAAATTAGAGCATTATTAAATGAACATCTAGATGATTCAACCCATAATAGTAGTGATTTAATTCCTAAAACTGCCGTAGAAATGGCTGCTAAAAAAGCAGCTAATACTATTGTAGATAATATAAATAAAAACTGTCCAATGGATTTTAATGAAACTGATTGGGTTAGAAAAACTGATATTGAATTAGAAAGACAATGCCCGTCGTGTCCAGATTTAAAAGATTATGTATTAAAATCAACTATACCACCAATACAAAAATGTCCTCCATGTATTTGCCCTAAAGTAAAGGTTGAAGCTGGATTATGTAAGAAATGTCCAGAACCTAAAAATAATTGCCCAAGACCTGCTGCATGCGACGCAAATCAATGTAAAAATGTTATTAAGTGTGAACCACATCAGAAGCAGGTTCATTGTCCTAAATGTCCAGCACCAGAAGCTTGTCCCAAACCAGTAGAAAAATTATGCCCTGCTATAGACTTACCAAATTTAAATACTAAATGTCCATCACCACAACCATGTGCTTTACCAGAAAAATGTCCTGATGGACAAGGTAGATGTCCAGATAAAAAATGTCCATCATGCACATTTAAAGGTATTGAAACAATAACTCCTGAAATTAATTCCGCGGAATTAGTTGAAGAGTTACTATTTTCAGATGACCCTAAATTAAAAGAATTATTAAATTTATTAAAATATAAATTAAGTTTAAATCAAAATCCATCACCAACCGAAATGTCCATTTTAAATGATAAAATAGAAGAAGCTAAACAATCCATAAATAGAAATGTAAGAGGTGTATTAGAAACTCCTAATGAAACATCGAATGAAATGCCAAATGCCCCACCAGCAAGAGTAAATGGTGGAAAACAATATGAATATGGTGCTAATGAAATTAATTATGTTCCAACATCCCAATTATTTTAATTTTATTTATTATTTTTATTTTAGTATTTTTTATTTATTATTTTTATTTTAGTTAAATGAAATAATTTAAAATTGAATAATATTTGTATCGTTATTGTATAGTTATTTTATTATTATTAATAACCATTATGATTGGACGAGTGATAAAATTTACTAATAGTATTGATAATATCAGTGATTATATAAATAATACGGTGTATCATAGAGAAAACAACGAAATATATATCACTAAATATAAAATAAAGCTTAATAGTTGTAAAAAAGGTGACTTTATATTTTTTCAAAAAAATAATATTATTTCGCATTATACAACTCTCAAAAAAGATGGTCCCATAATCCATAATGATGTTAATTACCCTATTAAAATAAGTATTAATGAAGCTATAGAAATGGAAATACCTATAAATAGTTCTGATTATGATATTAATGGTCAAGGATATAATATTCTTGATATTTCTAAAATAAAAGAATTAATAGAAAATGAAGAAATAAATAAATATACCGAACAATTCTTATCAGATGAAAAATGGTATGAATATTTTGTAGATAGATTAGATAATACTATTAATCGTAGTAATGTATGGGATTTAATTCCAGATAATAGAATACATTATTTAAAACATATAGCCGATTATACTTTATTGGATAATAATGAAGCTATGTTACATTACTTTGGGGAAATATTTAGAGACATGTATTTATGTGAACATGGATTTATGGTATATGGTGATTGCTGTGAATGTAATAACTAAGAATATAATTTATTAATAATATATGTTAAATAGTAGTATTTTTTTATTTAGTATAATATAATGGAACCACTTTTATTTACATCGTCATTATTAATTGGCAAAGAATTATTTACACAAACTATATCCAAAACAACCACTAATATTTATAGTAATGTTAATGAGGTCTTAGCTGATGAAGATTTCGAATTTAAAAAAATATTAGAAAAAATGGATATTAAAATAAAATTGGATATAATCCATAAATTTATTGAACAATTGGAATGTGAACATAAATTAATATTAAAAAATAATAATACTATTCATACTAGTTTAAATTATGTAGTTGATATAATTAAAGATATAGAAACCGAGATTAAACATATTAATGATGAAATAAAAATCCATAAACTAAAATGGTTCCATAAATTTAGAGCAGCAAATTATAAAACTATGATAAATAATCTTATTATACATCTTAAATTATTAGATGAACGATTTGAGTTATTTATTAAATTACTAAAGATTTATATATAAATCATTATTTATTTATTGTTATTTTTTAATTTGTTTTGTTAAATTATTACAACTACTATTATAGTTTAAATATTACATCTACTATTAATACTTTTATTACTATTACTATTATTTAGTTATAGTGCAATATTATTTAAAATTGATTATTATATTTTTGTATATGATACAATATATACTATTCTCCTAGAATATTTTCATTCACAAACTAAAAATGACTTTCCAATCTAATAAAGAAGATGTTATGAAATTTTACGAAGATACCAATGAATTCCGAACTGAACATCGCAAAACTTATAATGAACTTCTTAAAAAAATTAATTCTAAAAAGGGTATGTCATTTCTAAATACTAGTAATCTAGATGATTTTATGAGCCAGGCATTTACAGAATTTAATGATTTTAGAGCCCACGTTTCTTCACAACCACTTGATGATAGCGATATAACATATGTTTACGATATTAATAAAAAGGAGTATATTCAAGGTTTCAATCTACCAGAAAAACAAATTGTGGAAAAATACCATTTTGTAGCACAACTTATTGGGAGTAATTTGTCTTTGAATAATGGTTCTACATGTCTTCAGGGTCATAAAAACCCTAGTTTAAATAAAAAATCACTAAAACAATCATATTTTAATAAAAGTAAAACTAATGTTAGTATTATGGAATCACCAAATCCAAAACTGACAAAAAATTGTAGTTGTGTTAATTATTGTGAATGTGGAACTTATAAAAGTAGTTTAATAAATAATCATTATTCTATTCTAGAAACAACCAATCAATCTATTTGGGTGGATGACTATTTTAATATATATCTGCCAGGTATTAACACATATCTGATTTTTAATTATACCAAATTTCCACTTTATTCATTCTTCATTAACATTAATAAATTAGGATTATACCATAATATGAAAAATGAAAATGAACATATTCAGATCATGTTTAATACCCATTGTCCTACAGATTTAAGTGATTTTACCAATTTTAAAGAATTTGTAACTGGTATTGTTTCATATAAAACTAGTCAAGATGTGAGAGATAAAACTAAAGATTTGTTTAAAAATATCCTAGATTTTTATCAATACGACGAAAAATATAATTATTTTGTCCAATTTCAAACTCTAGTAGAAAAATTCACTCTATTATCTCCACCAAAAATTAGTGGAAATAGTATTTCTATTGACAATGACGCCACCATGAATGAAGAACATAAAATTTATGCTCAGTCACAGCGTATTAAAGAATTGGAGATTTTGAATGAAACACACGCAGAAGAATTAGAACATTTGCGTGGTGAAAGAACAAAATTTATTGAACGTGATACTATTAGTATTAAAAAGGTTACGGATTATCAAGCACTACTTGAAGAGTTAAATGAACAGCTACATGATGAAATAGATAAATATAGTATTCTACAAAAAGAAATTCTAGGATTTAAAAATAAAATTATTGATTATAGTGAGCTTCAACATTCACATGATTTGATACAAAAAGCGTATGGTACAGTTAAAACAGAATTGGTCGACAAAACTCTTAAGATTGACACACTAAAAACTCTAAATAATACATTGATTGATAAACACACTGAAGCAAAACAAAAACTAGTAAAGGAACGCCAAGTGGTTAAAGAGGATAAGGAAACCATTAAACAATTGACACTCGAAATTGTATCTATTACAGATAAGACTAAGGAACTAGATAATTCTATTAAAATTAAGGACACACAAATTGAGGAAAGTGGTAAGCGAATTGATGGATTGGTTTCTAGTATGAGTAGTAAAGATGAGCCAATTAAAGATGAATACCAAGATATGTTGCTAGCACAAATTAAAGAAAAGAATGAAGAAATTTCATCACTTAAATCTACTATTAGTAAAATAGAAGCAGAAAATACACAAACAATTAAGAAATTTAATACGATGAAATCACAAGTCGCGTCTCTAATTAATGTATAATTAATGTATAATTAATAATTATAGTATATTTCCAATAGAATGTTTATGTATATTATGATTCCATGTTAAATTTTTAGTATTTATAAAATCACAATCAGTACATTTAATAATTAATATTTTTTTTTGTTCTGTAATGTTCCATCCAACACTATTATTCGCACTATTATTCGCACTATTATTCGCACTATTATTAGCATTTGGGCTACAAACTAATATTTTATTACATTCTTTACAAGTTATGGTAAATTTACAATAATTTGACCCAAAACAAATATACTTCATACAACATGGAATATCGGTATAATAATATATTTTGTGATTACATGCTGGTACATAATAAAAATGTTGATTTAGTCCATATGTAATAAACCAATTAGCTTGATTACAATCGCTACATTTATATATATTTTTTTTAATGAATTTTTGTAATATATTATAACTTATTAGATATTTATATATTTTCCAGATTATACCTTTTACATCTTCATTTAGATTATCTTTAACTAATATATTATATTTAATTGAGAAATCAATGTATGTTTTAAGAAAATACATACTTAATTAACAAAATAAATTGTAAGTAATAAAATCAATTTTAATAAAATAAATTATTATAACCAAAATTATATATTATAAAGTGTATAAGCTGATAAATTTTTATTTAAAAAGTCCTCATTATATTTTAACCTTTCATATATATCATTTTTAAATGCATAATCCGGTCCTTTTAATTTAGGATATTTATCTCTATCTTTCTGTTCTTCACAGCATCTATGACAATCTAATCCTTTACAATTAGATTCTGTATGACAGTTATGGCATAGTGCCATATCATTATCCTCTGTTGTAAATTTTTTATATCCATATAAATTTACATTTAGTGGCATTTCACAATATCCATTTATACATTTTCCATATTCATTATCATAATTTATATTACTCTTATAAAAATGACAATCTTCATTAGTAACACATGGCGAATCCCATATACCTTGTCCATTTTCATCATCATTCTCGCAATTTTTTTTTGAATTAGCATTTTTAAAAAAACATTTGTTTGGGTTACTATTTCTAAATATATCGATGTTTAACATTTTATCTTTTATAAATTCTTCTTTTTCTTTACTATAATTAGATTTTGCATTAATATTGTTGGTATTATCTATCATAGAATCATGAATATAATCATTATTAAATTTATATAATTCGGATTGTTTTAAATCGCCAAATATTATATTTTCAATAGTATCTAAACCAACAATAAATATATTTTCTATATAATAATTCATATTTGCTATATCAATAATACTTTCCATGTAAATATTAAAATTAGTTAATTTATCTTCTCTATAAATTTTAAAAATAACTTCATATTTATATAATTTATTGTAACTACTATATTCTATAACATAATAGTTTTTATACTTAAATTTAGTATCTATATTTGCATTTTGAGAAATTATTTCTGTTATCCAATTAAGTATATTTAGTAATATTAAATTATTATAATATTGTTTAACAATAAATTTTTCATTTAAATTATCACATTCACCTATTTTTAAAATAGCATCACATGGATATTTTTCAATTAATTTATTTAATATTATATTTAAATCATTAATAGATATTTCATTTGAATCATTATATATATTACTTTTTAATTGTGAATATGATGATTGTATTTTATTTTTATATATTAATGTTTTTATATATTCACTATTATTTATTATATTTTTTAAATTATATAATTTATTTAAATCCAAATCTAAATTACTATTTTCAATATTATTAATTGGAAATATTTTCATATCTTTATTAAAATTAAAATTACTAATATTATTTGGTATAAAAGACATTAATTGATTATCATACATAATATCATATGTAATATCTTGAATTATACCATTTATATTATCAAATATAATATAAATTTGCTCATTTTTAAAGTTTATTTTAGAAATATTATCATTTAATTTTTTTTTATTAATATTTTTTAAATATTGATAAACGATAATACCATCTTTAGTGACTTTATCATTCTTAAATAATCTAGTAACCAATATGTTATTTTTATCAATATTATCATTTATAAATAACGTGTCATTTACTAGAAACTCTGTAATTTTATTTTTTAAAACTAATATATTATCGGGTGTTAAATCTGATATATCTAAATTAATATCTATTTTCAATTCTATTTTTAATATACTATTTTTTATAACATGAACCTTATTAATATTTGAGAAATGTTCATTTGGTGTCTGTGCTGTTTGTTTTGACTGTGTTGTAATATGTCTTTTTGAAACTGGATTATAAATGTTAATTAATATACTTGATATAAAAAACATTATTAAAAATATTATCGTAATGTATAATATTATATTCATTAAAATAATACAATAATAAAATAAATAGAAGAATAATAAAATAAATAAAAGAATAATAAAATAAATAGAATAATAATAAAATAAATAATATATTAATATCCGTCGTAATCGTCGTCTCCTTGAAAATCTCCATCATCATCCATCATAACATGTTCATTTAATGCTGCATACTCTTCTTGATTACCACTATTATAATTTTGTAACCAATCTTGATACGATTCTTCTGAATAATCTTCACCAAGAGTTTCTTTTGCTTTATCCCTATTAATATTATCTTTTTCCACATCATTATAGACTATATCGGCTAATTCTGTATCATCTGATGGTTCTTCATCTGGTTTATCAAAATATAGATTACTATCATTTTTTTTAAATAAATCTTTCCAAGTATCTAATCCAAGTGAAATCATTGTATTTAAACTTTGTCTAGCTTCTTTATCTAATGTTTCAATAAATTTTAAGGAGTCTTCCTTACTTTCGTCATACTGTTTATTAATTACTTTGTTCATATGGGTTTGTGTGTGTTTATCTGAATATTCCTGGGATTTATTTATTACTTCTAAAATATCATATAATAAATTAATTACCATCGTTTGATGAGTAGTAGATGTTGTTTCATCTAGATTTTCTAATAAATTTAATTCTGAGTTTGATAATTCTGTTGGTTCATCTATACTTAAACCCAGTGTTATTTCTAGATCTTCATCTGGATTTACAATTTTAACCGATTGTGATTGAGATTGTGGGGATTGAGCTAAACTATTATAATTAATTATATTTTTAAATAATATTACAAATATAAAATGTAACAATTGTGACGCATTTTTATTTGTAAATTTGCTATAAAATTCTATTTGTCCTTTACAATTATAAACATGCTCTTCTCCAATTATATTATTTATATCGTTCGTGTGATGTTGTATAATATCAATTACACTATTAAATATTTTTTGACTATTAGAGTCATTTTTTTTAGTTATATATTTTTCAATCAATTTATTGTTTTTCAATATATGGTCATTTAATAATTTTTTATAGGTAATCTCTATTTTCCAATTTGTTGGAATGTAAACATCTTCTTCTAATGAGTCGCATTTTATTTTAGACATAATACTGATTAGTAAATAGTTAAATTTGTGTATTAGTTTTATTTTATCATTAGATAATATATTTTCAGCATATTCCTTATTATATAATTCGTTATTTTCATCATATATATTATTTAGAATACCTAAATTAGTTAATAATGTTATGATTGTTTTTATTTTACCAGTCTCCAATTTACTATTTAATAACTCATTTATTTCATCTATTTCAACCTTTATTTGTTGATTAAAATCAGTCCAGCCTTTATCGATTTCTTCTTTTTTATTTTTTGATTCTATATATACTATAAATTTTTGTAAATATGCGTTTGTATTTAAATAAACGTTTTGTTTAATTATTTTTTTTAATTGATTTAAACTATTAATAGGGGTATCTTTATAATTCATAATTAATGATTTTTTTTTATTAATATTTTCAAGTAATTTATAATAATCTTCTAATATATATGTTTTTGTATTAATTACATCTTTATTTTCACCGGTTAATAAACAAATATTATTTTTATATACACGTGTTTCCCCTTCTAATGTATATAATTCATATAAATTGCGTATTTTGTGTTGTGTTATATCTGGTTCTAAAGGATATACAATATTGGAGAATGAAACCGGTTCTATATATTCGTCATTTCTAATTAATACCTTTGTATTTTTATTACTAATATTTTGTAAATTTTCTATTTTATTTAATTTATTATTAATAGTTTTAATTGTATTATCTGTTTTAATTAATGTTTCCAAATAATTATAATCAGATACATTATTTAAACAGCATGAATATGATAAAACTGATGGACTAAAAATATAATTTTCTATACTACTATCATTTATTATTTTATCTACATTACTTATAAATTTTAACGAATAATAATTCGACAAAGCATCCAAATTTTCAGTTGGAGATATTTCTTTACTATTAAATGATTCATTATTAATATCAAATAAAAATAAAGGTGGTTTAAATTGATTCCAATTATTTTTGGACTTTACAGATAATTCTTTTTTGACTGTTGATAAATATTGACGTTTTAAATTATATTTATGTGATATATTTTCATCTTGTATTAATTTAGTTATAGTAGATTGTAATAATGCATTTATTTTCAATTTTTTTAAACACTCATAATTAGTATTTATTTGTCGCAATTGTTCTAATATACATGTTACATAATCTAACCCCAAACTATTATTACCATTTAATGGAAATCCATCCAAACTAGATATACATTTATTATGAGGTTTTGTTATTTTATATTCAGGTATAGCTGACTGTAATACTATAAATAAATTACATATTGTATATATTATAACATTAATATTTTTATAATTATTATATGCTTTATCAGATGATTTGGGTTTACCCTTGAATGATGGTAACCATGTATCTTTAGATTTTATATTTGTTTCACATAAATTTTCGCAATTTTTTATTAATGTTAATGAATCTGTATCATCTAATTTTATCCCCATTATATTTGTAATTATTTTTATTATATTATAAATATCGACTATATCATTATCCACTTTATCTTTATCATCAGTTAAATGCATTTTTATACTTTCAACCAAATCACTATTTTCATATTTAGATTCATATACTTCTTCCTGAATAACCTCATGTGTAATGTCTCTAGCACCATTTTTTTTAAATCCTTCTGAAAGTTCATAATCACTCGGAAATATTTCTACACCACAATTATTACACCATATTTTACCATCATTTTCAATACCATATTCAGTAATAACACTATCATATATTTGTTTATTATTTTCAGGAGATACATTTTTATTAATTTTAATTAAATATGAATTGTGGTTACAACACAATACTTTATTTCCATATTTACAATATATATTTTTAGAATTTTCATTATCTTTTATATTATATGACCTTCCATATTTATTAATTAATAGCTCTAATAAATTATATTTAATATCATCAGATAATTTATTAATTTTTTCTAAATATAAATCTATTTTTTTGTACAACATTTCATATTCTGGATTTACAGGTATAATTGTTTTAGCCTCATTTTTTTTATCTATATAAATATTCTTACTCTGATTATTTACTAAATCTAAATAATATTCATGATATTTAATATTTGTATCACTAGTATCTTTCTCATTTAAACTTTCTTTAAGTTGATTAATATTAGTTGTTTTTTCAAATATTTCTTTATGTTTTAAATCGGATAATATAATATTATCTGTTAATGTTTTGGGAAGACACTGATTTTCTATATTTGAAAAACTACACCGCTTCATATCCTTTATAATATTTTGGATTTCATTTAAGGATTGTGATTGTTGGTTACATAAATCTTTGTTTGATTTTATAATTGGGTCTATCTCTAAAGCATCCTCTAAATTCCAAATTTGACTATCATTTGTTAAAGTAATCCTTTTAAATAGCTGTGTTTTATCAGGTAACTTTAAAATTGCATGATGACCATCTAATACATTGTCTCCTTTAATATATGCCATCCGTTTATCATGGTCTATTTTTATAATTTTATTGTTATCGCTTTGTAATGTTTCTAATGAAGTATACTCTTTCGCAATATAAATATTTAAACATTTATTTTTCTCTGCTACTATTTTAGTTACTTCCCCATCAATTAATATATCTAAATCACTTATTTCTCTAGATAATATTCCTACTTCTGATTCTAATTTTTTAATATATTCCATTGGATTATTATGTATTTTTTCTTGTATAGAACGAATTATTTTTAAGAAAAATAAATTACCATTATCCTTTTTAGAAATTAACCATCTTAATCTAGATTGAATACTATCTATATTACTCTGATAATATGGATATACTCCATAATATGGTTCGCATGATTTTAGTAAATAATTTGTAATAATTGGTATTTTTTGCTGAACTATCTTTGGTGGTTGTCTTATAAAATCCTGAAATACATCTTCTTTTTTATATGATTCATCTATATCTTTATCTATATTTTGAGTATTTTTTGTATTAATCGTATTAAAATTATTATGTGTTAAATCATCAATATTCAAATTATAGTATTTTAGATAATCAACGAAACTTTGTAGTTCAATATCATCTAACTCTTCAAATAAATTACTAATCGAATTGGTATTAGGAGTAATTTCTTTAAATAATTCTTTTAAATATGTATTATTTGATTTATTAACATTATTACCAGATGTAGAAAAACTAAATCTTTTAAATATGTTTTCATCATCTAATAAATTTGTTCTATCTGACTCATTAATATTTATTACTTGAATATTTGGTTCATCGATATCAACCTGTATTATGTTTTCAATTTCACCATCATTTATTTTAACTGATAATATATTACTATCAAATTGTTCTATAATACCATTTATGACGGATTTGTCACTAATATTAAATATTTTTACCTTGCTATTTACACTATAATCAACATTTACTATTTCTTCATTAAATGATTTTAGATTTTCAAACAATATATTATTATTAAATAATTCATTATTTACTACATCTACTAATTTATTATTATTTAGTGACTTGAAATTTAATTTATCTCTTGGAATACGCATAAATCCATTTATACTTATATCTTCACCTTCTACTAATACATCTTCTGACCCATTTTCTCTACTTATATTAGTATCTCCATTTAAAATATGAACTATATTACTATTATATGTAAATTTATTTTTACTTAATGTAAGTTTATTTGGGTCACATACATGTAAATTTTCATTAATTTTAGTTTCATAAGTATTATTACTATTTATATTTTCATAATTGTTTGTTATATTATGTAATGTATTAATTTCTTTTTTGTAAGAGTAATTTATACGAGAATTTGTTTTTTTAAATTTATTTCTTAGTTCTACATGTTTATTAATTTCAGAACTATTGTCTTTTTTTGTTATTTTATCGTCATCAATAGAATCTAAATTATCACTTTCTAAAATAGTATTTTCATCTTCTACAATATTATATAAATCTTTTTTTTGGTTAACACATGGTATATATCCATAATTTTTTAAATTGGATAACCATGATTTATTGGTTTGGAATTCATCTAATAATTTGTTATAGTTATCCCCTTTAAATTTGGCTGTAATAATTTCTCCATTTTCAATTGACGAATGTGTATATTTTAATTTATTAAAATGATTAACACTATTTGTTATTTTTCTTAAGTATATTTTATTTTTATATTTAGATTTATTTAATTTTACAAGTTCATTAATTAAATCATCGTTTTGGTCTAAATCATTTGCTACTATTTTATTCTCTGGAATTATTTCTTGTTCAATTATTTCAATATCTTCTTTAGTCTCCTGGATTATAAAATCTTCATCATCAATTATCAAATCCTCTTCAAATATTGCTTCATCTTCATCCAGATTTAATTTAGAATTATTACTTTTTTCTTCCGATAATTCCTTTAAAGTAATATTTACTGGATTTATCGAATTTACTAAATTAGTTAATTTTTTCTTTAATTTATTATTTTGAACTGTTTGTTTATCAACATCCAATGGTGGCTCTCCCAATTCAATCTCTTGTGGCTCTCCCAATTCAACCTCTTGTGGCTCTCCCAATTCAATCTCTTGTGGCTCTCCCAATTCAATCTCTTGTGGCTCTCCCAATTCAATCTCTTGTGGCTCTCCCAATTCAACCTCTTGTGGCTCTCCCACTTCAATCTCTTGTGACTCATTCGATTCAGCTTCCGGATCTATAGAAGAATTTGAATTTGTATTATCTGGATCAATACTAGAACTAGATGAAGTATCGTCCTTATTTGAAGACCCACCAGTTTGTGATAATTTAATATCGGTAATATTTAAATTATCGAATTCATTTAATTCTAAATCTTCTAATGTTAAATTATGATTCATAAATTATAAAATATTAATATATTTTTTTTTAAATTTTTAACATAACATATGTAATTTTAAAATTGATTTAAGAATTTATTATTAATATTTATTAATATAATAATGCACTATCTTGATTGTCTAAATGGTGTTACTGATTTTAGTGATACTAAAGAAATTTTAATTAATAAGAAATTAATAGTTAAAGAATATGAAAATCTATTTTTAGTAAAATATGATAAAAATTTATTAGATATAACTGATAGTGATAGTAGAAAATGTAGAGGTTTAATTATGGAAAAAAATACAAATAAAGTTGTATGTATTCCTCCACAAAAATCTATTAGAAATTTTCCGTTAGATAATTTTAACAATATTATTTTTGAAGAATTTGTTGATGGAACTTTAATTAATGTGTTTAAATATAATAATGTTGTTTACATATCAACTAAAAGTTGTTTGGATGCTCAATGTAAATATTATAGTAGTAAAACATTTAATTTATTGTTTAATGAATGTATAGATGTTTCTATATTTAATAATTTAGATGAAAATATATGTCTGTCATTTGTAATTCAACACCCTGAGAATATTATAGTTCAAAAATATGAAAAACCAGATTTAGTGCTTGTTTCTGGGGTTGATTTAAGTAATTATAGGTTTATACCAAATAAAGAACTACAATCATTATTGGAATCTAAAGATATGACTTTTAAAATACCAAAAAGTTATAATATTGATGATGATAACGGATTACAAAAGAAAGTTGCATCTCTAACACAACATGAACAAGGATTAATACTAAAATTAAATAATGATAATAGTATTAGGGGTAAAATTAGAAATGATTATTATAATTATGTTAAGGATTTAAAAGGAAATACTAATAATAAAAAATATTTATATTTTGAATTAAGGAAAAATAAATCATTAGAAGAATATATTAAATATTTTCCAGAAGATACCGAAATATTTGAATCATATAGAACTGAATTATATGATGCTCAAAATACATTATTTAATTTTTACCAAGATTGTCATGTTAGAAAAAATAGTGATACAAATAAGAAAAAAATTAAATTTCTAGAAATTGATTTTGAATATAGACCATTATGTAATGATTTACATTCTAAATATATTACCGATAATCAGATAATTACAAAATATAAAGTTATTCAATACTTAAATAATATCCCAACAGCAAAATTACTATTTGTATTAAATTATAAAAATAATTTAAAAAAAAATTTATTGAAAGAGATTAAAGAAAATAATACTAAATATAAATTAAATATTAAGATGTAATATCTATTTATAAATAATTATGTATAAGTATAATATATTTTAGTGTTAGTTATTTTGTTTTATTTTGTTTTTTTCTAATAATTACTTTTCCTCCAAATTCACTCGAAATTTCTTTCTTTATATTATCTAAAATAGTTAATAGTTGTTTACAAGTTGTATTAATAATTTCATTCACTTGGTCTATATTAATATTTGGAAGTGATATTTTTAATATAATTTTCTTTTCTAAAGGATGTGGATTTAAGTATCCAATAAATATATTATTTTCTTTATATATTTCATTAATATATGTTTGTAATAAATATCCTAGTGTATGATTTTCATTTAATATAGTTATATCAAAAGCTTTCATTAAACCTTTAGATTCTGTAATTAAAACATCAGATTTAGTATCCGATAATGTTTTTTTAATATTATTCAAAAATAGATTAATTTTATCTATTATTAAATTAATCCCATTTAACAAAATCTTATAAGGTTCTAATACACCTCTACTTTCTATACAAAATTCAAATTGATTAGGATTACCATCATCATCTATATGAAAATACCTATCGGCCTCTTCCAGCATAAATTTATGTGTTAATTTTTTTACATTAAATTTATCTTTATTAATTTCTAAATATTTATTTAATTCTAATTTTACTAATTCAGGATCCTGTTTATTTACAAAATAAATACATGATACTGGTGAAAATCTAATATGACTTTCACCTATATTAATTGATGATTTTCCTTCAAATTTTAATTTTTCCCCTTTTAAATTTGGTCCAGGATTTAATGTAGCTATTAAAATATAATCATTTGTTATAGAATTTTTTTTAAAGAAAGTATCATTTTTTTCTTCTATATTTGTTTCTATATTCAATACTTTAATATGCTCTGTAGTAATATTCATTAGTTCGGAACCAGTATTTTCAATATTTAATGAAAATTTATATTTTGATGGATCATATACATCTGGATTTCCATATATAGGTATTAACCCTAATCTATGTAATAAAAATTCATTATGAAATGATGATGTATTATCAATTATCTTTAAATCTGATTTTTCATAATCAGTTGTGTCAAAACTAATGGTTTTAACATGCGATATAATAATTCTTCTTAAAGTATTAACAAATGCACTATTAGCATTAATAACATCAAATTTTAAAATATCATCCTGAGATTTATTAAAATTAGTAAATTTAATATTATATTTTTCTTGATTTATAGACATAATATATTATTATATAATTTATATTTAATTTTAAATCAATTTTTAATTAAATCATTTAAATATATTTAGTAAGTATAATTTCTAATAATAAAAAATTATTTTGTAATATATGAAAAAAGATATTTTATTTTATAGTAATTTTTGTACATATTCTAAAGAAATAATAAATTCAATATCAAAAACAAAACTAAATAATAGTATTATATATGTATGTGTAGATGATAATAATATTCAACTACCACCTTTCATTAAAGCTGTACCAACAATTTACTTAGTTAATGAAAAAAAAATTGTAGTTGATGAAAATATAACAACATGGTTAAAAAATAATTTAAGTCAATACCAAAATGCTAATAAACATACAACAAATTCACCACCAAATAACCAAGGGCAACAAGGCCAACAAGGCCAAGGGCAACAAGGCCAAGGGCAACAAGGCCAAGGGCAACAAGGCCAAGGGCAACAAGGCCAAGGGCAACAAGG
>Ga0213868_10003013_pt1 | contig 15861 bp, 13 predicted proteins | sample PICome_9_FD_160087 | JGI IMG/M metagenome (GOLD analysis project Ga0213868, IMG submission 160087) | Coastal seawater microbial communities near Pivers Island, North Carolina, United States - PICO127 | ecosystem: Environmental > Aquatic > Marine > Coastal | place: USA: North Carolina...
TTAAACCCTTGCAGCTTGTTGTCGGTGTTGTAGAGAGACGCCAGACGCTGCCTATTCTGTCGAATGTTTTGTTGACCTTGGATGGCTCGCGCTTAGCAGTAACCGGCACTGATCTGGAGGTTGAGATTATTGGTCATACTGATGTTGTTAGTGCAGATGAGGCGGGGGAGGTCACTGTTTCGGCGCGTAAGTTGTTGGATATTTGCCGTTCGCTGCCTGAAGGCGCGAATATCAAGTTTTTCAGTAGTGACGGCAAGGCTCAGGTGGTTAGTGGGCGCAGTCGTTTCACTCTGGCAACGTTACCGGCCAACGAATTCCCCTCTGTGGATAACGGTGAAAACAACATTCAGTTTGATATAGATGGTGTCATTTTAAAGAATCTTATCGACGCCACCTCTTTTGCTATGGCTCAGCAAGATGTGCGCTATTACCTCAACGGTATGTTGTGGGAAGTGAGCGCTAACAAGCTCCGTGCGGTTGCCACAGACGGCCATCGCATGGCGCTCTGCGATGCTGAGTGCAATACTGAGGCTGCTGAGTTAATTAAGGCGATACTGCCGCGCAAAGGTGTTATTGAGCTATCTCGCTTAGTCGCTGATGAGGGTGCTGTGCGGGTTGCTATGGGTTCAAATCATATTCGAGTAGATGGCAGTGATTACTGTTTTACCTCTAAGTTAGTTGATGGCGCTTATCCGGACTATGATCGGGTGTTGCCCAAAGGTGGCGACAAGCTGGTCGAGGGCAATCGCGCTGAGCTTAAGCAAGCCTTTGGTCGTACAGCGATTCTCTCCAACGAGAAGTACCGTGGAGTGCGGATTCTGCTGTCTAGCGGCGCAATCAAAATGGTTGCCAATAATCCAGAGCAGGAAGAGGCTGAAGAGGAAGTTGGGGTTGATTACGCCGGTGATGAGTTAGAGATTGGTTTCAACGTCAGTTATTTGCTCGACGTGCTCAATGTCTTAAAAGGGGATGCCGTTCGACTGACCCTATCTGATTCCAGTAGCAGTGCCCTAGTGGAAGATGCTGCTGACGGATCTGCTGTCTACGTTGTTATGCCTATGCGACTGTAGAGAGGCATTGGTTTACTTCTCTATAGTAGCCGGCGCTGCTAACTAATGTTTCTGTCAAAGCTGGATATATTTCAGGTGCGCAACCTGCAAGCTGTCCAGCTGTCCTGTCATCCCCAGGCCAATATTATCTTTGGGGCCAATGGCAGCGGCAAAACCAGTGTTCTTGAATCTATCTATTTGCTCGGCCGTGGCCGCTCTTTCCGTCATCGCGATCTGCGCGTGGTGGTCAACAATGACGCCGATGAGTTAATTGTGTCGGGGCGTCTCAATCGAGAGGTTAGTGGCTCGAGCCATCAGCTAGGCATTAAGCGCACCTCTAAGGGTCAGTTTGAGGCGCGTGTGGATGGACAATCCCTCCAGTCTGCGGTACAGCTGGTGTCTGAGTTGCCGCTTCAGTTAATCGATGCACATAGCTTTATGCTCCTTGAGGGGGGTCCGTTGCAGCGCCGGCAGTTTTTGGACTGGGGTGTGTTCCACGTGGAACACACCTACACCGAGGTCTGGAGGCGCTTTCAAAAAACGCTAAAACAGCGCAATCAACTGCTTCGCCATGGTAGAATGGACGAAGCAATGTTGAGCACCTGGACGGCTGAGCTTATCCCTCTCTGTGAGCAGATTACTGATTTCAGGCGGAGTTACCTAGGGCAGCTCGGTGAGCAGATCCAGGCGGCTCTAAGCGCCTTTGATGGGTTGGGCGAGATTAGCTTTGAGTACTATTGCGGTTGGGATAATAGCCGGTCACTGCAAGAGGTCTATATTCAGGACCAAGCTCGAGATATAGCCACCAAAACGACAAATCATGGTGCGCACCGGGCGGATATAAAAATAAAGGTAGATGGGCAGCCAGCGGCTGATCATCTGTCGAGAGGGCAGATAAAGCTCCTTGTTTATGCACTTAAGTTAGCTCAAGCAAGTCATTATCGCGAAAAGTCTGGTGAGTCCTGTCTTTTCCTTTTGGACGATTTACCCGCTGAGCTTGATTATCAGCATAGAGGACAGGTGATTGCTTATCTGAATGATCTTGGTTGTCAGTACTTTATTACTGGTGTGGATAAGCGAGATTTTGAGAGTTTGCTAGAAAAGATGCCGTACAAGATGTTCCACATGGAACATGGCGCGGCTTCGATTGATGAGACAACAGGAATAGAGAGTTTATGACTGACGAACAGAATTACGATTCTTCCAGTATTAAAGTACTAAAAGGTTTAGATGCCGTACGTAAGCGTCCTGGCATGTACATTGGTGATACTGACGACGGTACCGGCTTGCATCATATGGTGTTTGAGGTGGTTGATAATTCGATCGATGAGGCCTTAGCTGGCCACTGTTCCGAGATCAAAATTGTCATTCATCAGGATGAATCCATCACTGTCTCAGACAATGGTCGCGGTATTCCTACGGAGATGCACGAAGAGGGCGTCTCAGCGGCAGAGGTCATTATGACCGTGCTCCATGCTGGCGGTAAGTTCGACGATAACTCCTATAAGGTATCTGGCGGCCTACATGGCGTAGGTGTCTCTGTGGTCAACGCCCTATCAGTGGCCCTGCGCCTTACCATTCGACGGGGAGGCAAGGTCTATGAGCAGCATTATTCCCATGGTGAACCACAGGGTCCACTGACCATTATCGGTGACACCGAAGAGTCCGGCACAGAGGTACACTTTGTGCCCTCTGTGGATACTTTTACTAATATCAAATTTCACTTCGACGTGTTGGCCAAACGCCTTCGCGAGCTGTCTTTCCTTAATTCTGGTGTTCGAATTGTCTTGGCAGACGAGCGCAGCGGCAAGGAAGAGGTCTACGCCTACGAAGGTGGCCTGAGGGCCTTTGTTGAGTTCCTCAACACCAACAAAACCACGGTAAACAAGGTTATGCATTTCAACACCCATCGCGAAGATGGCACCAGTGTTGAGGTTGCACTGCAGTGGAATGACGGCTTCCAGGAAAATATTCACTGTTATACCAATAATATTCCTCAGCGCGATGGCGGCACCCACTTAGCGGGATTCCGCTCGGCCCTGACTCGAGGCCTCAATACCTATATTGAGAAAGAGGGTATCAATGGCAAAGCAAAGGTAGCTACTACTGGTGATGACGCTCGGGAAGGGTTAACCGCAATTGTCTCGGTAAAAGTGCCGGACCCAAAATTCTCCTCGCAGACGAAAGACAAATTGGTGAGTTCAGAGGTCAAAACCGCTGTTGAGCAGGAGATGGGCGAGAAGTTTACTGAGTTCTTGTTAGAGTTCCCTCAGGATGCCCGTGCAGTTGTGAATAAAATGATTGACGCAGCCCGCGCTCGAGAAGCTGCTCGCAAAGCGCGCGAGATGACTCGCCGAAAGGGTGCCTTGGATATTGCTGGCCTGCCAGGCAAGCTGGCTGACTGTCAGGAAAAAGATCCTGCGCTATCTGAACTCTACTTAGTGGAGGGAGACTCTGCAGGGGGCTCCGCCAAACAGGGCCGCGATCGCCGCACTCAGGCAATTCTGCCCCTCAAAGGTAAGATCCTCAATGTTGAGAAGGCGCGTTTCGATAAGATGCTTTCCAGTGCCGAAGTCGGCACTCTCATTACAGCTCTAGGCTGTGGTATAGGCACCGAAGAGTTTAACGTTGCCAAATTACGTTATCACACAGTGGTTATCATGACCGATGCGGACGTGGACGGGTCGCATATTCGTACTCTTTTACTCACCTTCTTCTTCCGCCAAATGCGCGAGTTGGTTGAGCAGGGCCATATCTTCATCGCCCAGCCACCGCTGTATAAAGTGAATCGCGGCAAGAGTGAAAAATATGTTAAAGACGATGATGCACTGTTGGAATATTTGACCGCTAAGGCCCTGGAAAACGCTGCTCTGTATGTCAATGCAACCGCCCCCGGTATTAAGGGAACGGCTCTTGAGGACTTGGTAAGCAAGTACCGCCATGTTATCGGCCTAGTTGATCGCATGTCGCTTGTTTACCCTAAAGAAATTCTGCATGCGCTTGTCTATACGAAGAAGTTTTCTGCAGAACTTCTGGAAAACTCCAGTGATCTTGCTGCTTGGTGTGCCGATCTTCAGGAAAAGCTCGAGGTTTCTGATAACGGAACTCATCGCTACAAGGTCTTGGTGGACGAAGATAAAGAACACAATATCTTTCAGCCAAAGGTTGAGATCACCGCACATGGTATTCCTAACTACCATCTGCTCAGTCGCGAACTTTTTGCTGCTAACGAATACCGTGCCATAGCCGGTCTTGGTGAGGTGTTGCAGGGGCTGATAGAAGAGGGCGCCTATGTTCAGCGGGGCGAGCGCAGTGCTCAGGTTGAGAGTTTCACTGATGCATTGGATTGGCTGATGGCTGAATCCCGCAGAGGCATCAGTACGCAGCGCTACAAAGGCCTAGGTGAAATGAACCCGGGTCAGCTTTGGGACACCACTATGGACCCTGATGCACGACGAATGCTGCGAGTGACTATCGAAGACGCCATTGCGGCGGATCAGATGTTTACTACTTTGATGGGCGATCAGGTTGAGCCCCGTCGTGAATTTATTGAGACCAATGCCCTGTCAGTGGTTAATCTAGACGTTTAACCTGGGTTTATGCGTCAGGTTGGTGGCTAAGGTTAAAGTCACGCAAGATAAAGCTGTAATATAAAACGCCGCCCAGTGTTCTAGGGCGGCGTTTTTGTTTGTCGGCGGCGGTTAGTTGGCACCCTGTTACAGGGCGCTGTCTATCCACTGGCGAGCTGTCTCGGTTAGCTCGCGAGGGGTTCCCTGGGCCGTATCTATAGGCGGGCCTATCACTAGATTGATGGTTCCAGGCGTTTTCAGCCAGCTGGCTGCTGGCCAGCAATGTCCTGCGTCGTGACGTACCGGCAGCAGCTGTACCCCAGCGCTCTTGGCCAAAGCCGCACCGCTGGTCATAAAGTTACCCAATTCTGGGGTGCGAACACGCGTCCCCTCAGGAAAAATAACTACATTAATACCCTGGGCTAAGCGTTGCTTGCCCTGCTTTAAAACCTGGCGAATCGCACCGGCAGGATTGGATCGTTTGATGGCAATGGCGCGCATAAAATAGAGTCCCCATCCGAAGAACGGGATCCACAGAAGCTCACGCTTAAGAATTACACTGGCCGGAACAAACAGATTTTGAAGAAAGAACGTTTCCCAGGTACTTTGGTGATTACTCAGGACTACACAGGCCTTGGTTGGAATATTGTCTAGGCCACGGACCCGTATCTTGACTCCACAGGTGAGGCGCAGCCAAAGCATTATCACTCTATTGCCAGAGGTGACACAGAGTTGACGGTAACGAAACGGCAAAAACCCTACTAGACAAAGCGCCAGCAGCATCAGCAGCACCAACACCACTAGCCCAATATAAAACACAAAGGCTCTTACTCCCTGCCAAATTTTAACCATTCCATTGATACTACCCATTAGCGTTCCCCGCTGCTGACTCTCGTTATCGCTTTACCACTGCTATTAATTAGTGCCCGTGAAGTTTTACTTGCCGACTACCAGATGTGAAATATCGGCAACATTTAAAAACAACTGGCGCAGACTATGCAGCAGGGCCAACCGGTTGGCTCTCAGCTCAAGGTTATCCGCCATCACTAATACTGCATCGAAAAAGTTATCTACTGGCTCGCGCAATGTTGCCAGAGCGGCGAGCACGCCCATATAGTTACGCTCTTCTACCAGAGGTGCAATCAGCAGACTTAAACGCTCAATATCTGCTGCCAGCTGAGTCTCTGCCGGGTCTTCAAATAGAGTTGGATCAACCTTCTCCGCAACGTTGGCCTCGCCCTGTTTGACTAAAATATTCAATACACGCTTATTCGCGGAAGCTAGGGCCACCGCTTCAGTTGCGCGGGAAAATTGATCCACGGCCTTAACTCGTGCATCCATATCTAAAGGATTGGATAGTCCCATAGACGCCACCGAAGCGAAAACTTCAGGGGTGATACTCTCGTCACGATACCAAGCTTTTAAGCGATCAATGATGTAAGTAAGTACTTGCTCTTGGCAATCATCTGATGCCTCAGTGAGGGCTAACTGTTGCGCCGCCCCTGCGATTGCGACTTTCAGGTCTATATCTATATTGCGCTCAATAATAATCCGTAAGATGCCGAGGCTGGCACGTCTTAAGGCAAAGGGATCCCTTGAGCCTGAGGGCTGTTGCCCAATAGCAAAAATTCCAACAAGCGTATCCAGACGGTCAGCCAGAGCCAGAGCGGCGCCAGTAGCGCTGGCTGGAATAGCGTCGCCGGCAAAGCGCGGCAAATATTGCTCTAATAGGGCCTCGGCAACGGCCTGATCTTCGCCGTCATTGAGTGCGTAATAACGCCCCATAACACCTTGCAGATCATCAAATTCGCCAACCATTTCGGTCGCTAGGTCAGACTTGCACAGCTCTCCAGCGCGGCCCGCAGCAGCCACATCGGCGCCGACAAAAGGTGCTAAGGTCTTCGCCAGTTCGCTAACCCGGGCTGTCTTGTCATAGACAGTACCAAGCTTGGATTGGAAGACAATCTTGCGTAGCGACTCGCGCCGAGCCTCAAGGGTGGTTTTTAAATCAGTACTATAGAAAAACGCCGCATCGGCAAGGCGTGGACGAATGACTCGCTCATTGCCGCTAATAACCTGCTGTGGATCGGAGCTGGCAATATTAGCAACAGTAATAAATAGTGGCATAAGCTGATTGTTGGCATCCACCACATGAAAATATTTCTGGTGCTGTGCCATTGACGAAACCAGAGCCTCTGCAGGAACCTCTAAAAAGTGCTCTTCAAAGCGGCCCATTAATGGCACGGGCCATTCATTTAGCGAGGTTACTTCCTCGAGCAAGTCCTCGTCGATCACCGCTTGACCATTAGCCTTCTCAGCCTCAGCCATAACACCTTGGCGAATCAACTCACGGCGCTGATCAAAGTCCACCATCACAAAGGCATCATAAAGCGCGTCGCGATAAATCCTAGGTGAGGTGATTTCAATATCACCACTGCTGTGAAAACGGTGGCCGCGGCTAAGGTTGCCGCTGGTCACACCGAGAATATCTATGGCAACTGTATCAGCGCCAAACAGCACAACAGCCCACTGAACCGGCCGAACAAATTCCTGTCGGCTGCGGCCCCAACGCATCGGCTTTGGCACCGGTAGGGCAGTGAGAGATTGATTAATAATGTCACCCAGGAGGGTTTCTGTATTGCTACCGGAAATACTTTGACGAACACAGAGCTTATCCTGCTGGCCGTCGTTTTCCACTAGTTTAGCCAGCGACTCGACTGCGAGACCATTCTTTCTGGCAAAGGCCTCGGCAGCCTTGGTTGGCTGGCCATCGGCATCGAAGGCAACCTTGAGCGGTGGGCCCCAACTGACAACATCTTGGTCTGGAGTCTGCTCATCCAATTCGCTGATCAAGACTGCCAAGCGGCGTGGCGCAGCATAGACTGTCATCAGGTCAAAGCCCAGCTGCAGGTCCTTTAGACCTTTGCTAATGCCATTGGCAAAGGTTTCAGACAGCAGGCGCAGTATTTTCGGTGGCAGTTCTTCAGTGCCAATTTCAACTAGAAAATCTTTACTCACTTTGAGGCTCCCGCTTTCTTCTCGGCTCGTTCCTGCTTAGCCAGCTCCTGAGCCTTTTCGGAGGCTACACGGGCCATGACTTCTTCGGCAAGATCACTATCGGCGAGGGGAAAGCCCAGCGCTAAACGTGAATCAAAATACCCCTGAGCAACAGCGCGAGACAACGTTCTCACACGCAAGATATAACGCTGACGCTCAGTCACCGAAATCGCATGGCGAGCGTCGAGCAGATTAAAGACATGAGATGCCTTCATGACCATTTCATAGGCGGGCAGTGGCAAGCTGGCTTCCGTCAGCCGCATACTGTCTTTCTCATATTGATCAAACTGGGCAAACAGTGCGGCTACGTCAGCATGTTCAAAATTAAACGTCGACATCTCGACTTCATTTTGATGGAACACATCACCGTAGGTCACGTCACCCTGGGGACCGTGGGCCCAGATCAAATCATAGATACTGTCGACACCCTGGAGATACATAGCGATACGCTCCAGCCCGTAGGCAATCTCGCCAGTGACCGGGTAGCATTCGAGCCCGCCAGCTTGCTGGAAATAGGTGAACTGCGTAATTTCCATACCGTTGAGCCAGACCTCCCAGCCGATTCCCCATGCTCCTAGAGTTGGCGATTCCCAGTTGTCCTCAACAAAGCGCACGTCGTGCACCTGGGTGTCGATTCCCAGAGAGCGCAGGGAGCCCAAATAGAGCTCTTGAAACTCTGGTGGCGAAGGCTTCATAGCTACCTGAAACTGGTAGTAATGCTGTAATCGGTTGGGGTTTTCACCATAGCGACCGTCAGTGGGACGACGGCAGCCTTGAACATAGGCACTGTTCCAATTCTCCGGGCCAATAGCGCGCAAAAAAGTCGCCGGATGAAAGGTGCCAGCACCCACTTCCATATCCAGTGGTTGAAGTACTACGCAACCCTGGTCAGCCCAGTATTGTTGCAGTCTGATAATTAGCTCCTGAAAAGTTTCAGGGGGCGTGCCGACATTGCTCAAGGTGAATACCTGCAGATCTGAGGAACAGTTAAAAGGTGAAATTTATCGCGAATGAGCAATTATAGGGCGGCGGCTCAATAAAGAAAGGGCGGAAGCGCGCTAAAGGGCCAATTAAAGTCCCCGAATTCCAATCAGTTATGGATATAATACGGGCCATTAAGCAGGCGGCATGAATATCCTGCATGGCAAGCATCAATTTATTATTCAAAGGAACGGATTCAATGGTACATGTACGACGCGGTGAAAAGGTTCGCAAAGCAGTATTCCCAGTGGCCGGTATGGGCACGCGGTTTCTGCCGGCCACTAAAGCTAACCCGAAAGAGATGTTGCCGGTGGTCGATAAGCCATTAATTCAGTACGCGGTTGAGGAGGCAGTAGAAGCCGGTATTACCGAGATGATTTTTATCACCGGGCGCAACAAGCGCAGTATTGCCGATCATTTCGACAAGGCCTACGAGCTGGAACATGAGCTGGAAAAGAATAATAAAACCAAACTGTTGCATATAGCCCAAAATATAGTTCCCAAAGGCGTCAGCTGTACCTATATTCGTCAGAACGAAGCACTGGGTTTGGGCCATGCTGTATTAACCGCCGCCCACCTTATTGGCGACGAGCCCTTTGCAGTGATTCTTGCCGACGATCTTATCCACGGCGAGAAAGGTGCTGTTCGACAGATGGTTGAGCAATACGAATTTTACAAAAGCTCGGTTATCGCAGTCCAGAAAGTCCCAGGCCCAGAGATTTCAGCCTATGGCGTGATCAGTGGCCAGCGTCAGGCTGATCGAGTTCATCTGTTGGACAAAATTATTGAAAAGCCAAAATTTGAAGATGCACCCTCGGATATGGGTGTTACCGGCCGCTATATTTTCACCCCGCAAATCTTTAAGCATTTGGCCAACTTAGCGCCTGGAGCCGGCGGTGAGTATCAGCTTACCGATGCAATCCAGACTCTGCTCACCGAAGAGCAGGTATTGGCCTATGAATATGCTGGCACCAGATACGACTGCGGTAGCAAGATGGGTCTGCTCAAGGCCAATATCGAACTGGGCTTGTTGCACGGCGAAATAGGTGAAGACCTACGCGCTTATTTGCGCGATGAGCTTATGGCTAAGCTTTGATAAAAGCGCCAACAACGACGCTTTTGTAGACAAGTGCTAGTAAAGTACCCCTTCAACAGCTCACAACCAGCACGACTATCGGCGCGAGGTTAAACAACGGTATTGAAAAATTCGATTCTAGTATTGCTGTTGCGAAGCTTCGCTTTTCTACCGCTCAGACTCAGTCGCGCTCTGGGTCGTGGTGTGGGTCGTCTAATCTATGCCCTAAAGCTGACCCCGGTTCATGTCTCGCGAGTCAATCTGCAGCTCTGCTACCCAGAGCTTTCCCCTGACGCCATTGAACAGCTCTGCCAGCAGCGTATGCTGCAGCTGGGTCAGGCCTTTTTCGAAACGCCTCGAGTCTGGAGCAGTTCAAACGCCTGGCTGCAAACCAAGATACTCTCCGTCGAAGGCATGGACCTGCTGCAGGAATCCCTGGCCGATGACCTAGGCACGCTGTTAATCGTTCCTCATCTGGGCAATTGGGAAGTAATCGGTCTTTGGCTCTCGCCCCAAACCAAGATGACCTCACTTTATGAGCCGCCCAAAATACCACCACTGGGCCGCTGGATAAAAGCCTCCCGGGAAAAATCTGGTGCCACCTTGGTACCCACGGATGTGCGTGGCGTTGCCGCCCTGATCAAGGCTCTAAAACGCGGTGAGACCACGGCTATCTTGCCCGACCAGCAGCCGGCTCAGAACAGCGGTATTGTGGTGCCCTTTATGGGCGTGCCAGTGCCGACTATGACATTGGTGACTAATCTTATTAATCGCTCTGGCAGTCGCGCCATACTCGCTACCGCCCTGCGTGAGCCGGGAGGCTGGAGGCTGCATTTTCTGCCTGTTAGTGATGCGCTCTACAGTGAGGACCAGGTCACCGCGGTGAGCGCATTAAATGATGATGTTGCCCGTATTGTGGCGCTGGCGCCTGAACAGTACCAGTGGGAGTACAAGCGCTTTCGGGTGCAGCCCGATGGTCGTAAGATCTATGCTAAAAACCCATAAAAGCACCTATTCTGCAGTCTCAGTACATTTTTCTGATCGCGCTACCTGGCGCCAATCTACCTATGCTGGCGTTAATCCTATGCCAGCCTTTTGGCGCGATTGGTTAATGGACCCAGGGTCCTTGACCCAGCGTCTAGTCGACGCCAGCGACGGTCAATTTAAGGTTGAGGTGCTGAGCCAATCACTGCAGCGCCCCAGTCTTTCCGAGCGTCGCGCCCTGTCGCTTCCCGAACACCGATTGGCGCTAGTACGCGAAGTGATACTGATGGGCCGCGGTGCGCCCTGGGTCTTTGCCCGCAGTGTTATTCCCCTGCCGACTCTGACTGGCCGCCTGCGCAGATTGCGCCGTCTCGACAGTAGACCGTTGGGAGCGCTACTATTTAGTGATCCGACCATGACCCGTGAAGCGTTGCAATGGGCTTGTATCGCACCCAATGGCCAGCCGTTAGCGGCGCAGCTTGAAGACATTGTTAAGCCAGTCTGGGGGCGTCGCTCGGTGTTTAAATTATCGGCCAAACCGATGTTGGTTTGCGAAGTGTTTTTGCCGAGCTTTTCTTTATGAGTTTTCCATTACCAGCTACCGCCAAGAATCTCACTAGGAGTTAAGTGCCATGACTAACCCCTCAACGGCTCACCCTTGGTTGCGCCTGACGCGCCTAGACAAACCCATAGGCACCTATTTATTGCTCTGGCCGACACTCTGGGCACTGTGGTTTGCCAGCTCCGGTCAACCACGATTAGAAAATTTGCTGATCTTTGTTCTGGGTGTTGTAGTGATGCGCGCCGCCGGTTGTGTAATCAATGATTACGCCGACCGCCATGTTGATGGTGAGGTGGAACGCACCCGTTACCGACCTTTGCCTTCGGGCGAAATCCGTTCTGGCTCCGCATTGGCACTGTTTTTCGCACTGTTGGGAGTGGCTTTAATACTGGTTCTAATGACCAACACACTGACTATCAGTCTTGCTTTTGGCGGTGCTGCAGCCACCATGCTCTATCCGTTCTTAAAGCGCATTACCCATTGGCCCCAGCTTGGCTTGGGCATTGCCTGGGCCTGGTCCACACCTATGGCTTTTGCTGCACACAACAGTCAGCTACCGCCTCAACTGTGGATCATCTTTGCCGCGATTGTTTTGTGGACTATCGCCTTTGACACCTATTACGCAATGGTTGATCGCGAAGACGATCTGCGTATCGGCATCAAATCTACCGCCATATTATTTGGCCGCCACGATCTACTGATTGTTGGCTTGCTGCAGCTGGCCATGGTGTTGCTGATGGTGACCGCGGGCATTCTGTTTGATCGCGGGCTGAGTTATTTTGTCGGGTTAGCAGTGGCGGCGGGATACTTTATCAACCAGCACCTGGTCAGTCGTGGACGGGATCGGGATGCCTGCTTTAACGCTTTTCTGAACAATAACCGTGTCGGGATGATTATTTTTGTCGGTCTGGCTGTTGACTATCTGCTCAATCCTTAATCCGCTGGGGTGGGGAGTGCGGGGTTTGGTGTTTCTGCCAAAGCGCCCTATTTAAGTTGATTTCTGCCAAATCAACAGCCGATTGTTGGCGGGCATGGCGTGGTCGTCGAGCAAGATTAGACTGCCATTTAAGGCCAGCTGATTGATCTCGTGAAACTCTCTAATGCCCCGATGGGCGGCTCGCTCACGCAATTTTAGATCAAAAAAGCGGTTGCTCTCGGAGCTATGTTCACCGGCATACTTCAATGGCCCGTAGAGACAGAAAACACCATTAGATGGCAGGCCTGAGGAGACAAAATGGAACATTGCCTCAACTTCATGCCAGGCCATAATGTGGGCTGTATTAGCAGTGTAGACAGCATCAATTGAGCCATCTGGCCACTCTGCCTCGGCCACATTCAGCTCTATAGGCGCGCGCAGATTGGCAGCAGGATAATCTTCCAGCCACTGTAAAATACCCGGGTGGTTTTCAATTAGGTCGCTGGTTTGCCAAATCAGCTGCGGCAACTGTGGCGCGAACCAAGCCGCGTGTTGGCCAGTGCCAGAGCCTATCTCCAAGAGATGAGTCTTGTCCTGCAGCAGTGGTGCCAGCAGGGCAAAAATGGGTGCTTTGTTGTTCTCACAAGCCTGGGAAAATGGTTTGTCCCTATAAGTCACTACTGCTCCTGATACGTTGCTGCTGCTGTTAAAAGCTGGCGTTGTTATAAAGAGTAGCCTGCAAAACTAGCCGCGCAAAAACACCGGCGCATCCAGCTCGCTAAGGGCGGCATTGTATAGATAGCCGTCGCTGTCGAATTGATTGATCTGTTCGATCTCAGTGATGCGGTTCTGGATAATATAGCGGCTCATTAGGCCGCGGGCCTTTTTCGCATAGAAACTAATAATTTTGTATTTGTCGTCTTTTTTGTCCATAAATACAGGGGTTACTATGCGGGCACTGATGTCTTGCTTGCGCACAGACTTGAAGTACTCGTTAGAGGCTAGATTTACCAGCACAGAAGAGTCGACCCGATTGAGTTCGGCAGTGATAATATCGCCCCAGAACTGATACAGATCCTTGCCTCGCTGGTTGGCAAATTTGGTTCCCATTTCCAGCCGGTAAGCCTGCATCAGGTCGAGCGGACGCAGCACACCATAGAGTCCGGAGAGAATACGCAGGTGATCCTGAGCCCAGTGCAAATCCTCGGCGCTCATGCTGTCGGCATCCAAGCCCTGATAGACATCACCCTTAAATGCCAACACAGCAGCCCGGGCATTATTGATATTAAACGGCGTCTGCCACTCCTGAAAGCGCTCATAATTGAGTGCCCCCAGTTTGTCACTCAGGTGCATCAGGCTGGAAACGTCCTGAGGAGCCAGCGCCTTTAGGCCGAGCGAAAGCTCTTCGGCATGATCTAGCAGCGCTGGCTGCGAGAGCAAAGGTGCTTCAATGGAACTTGAATAGTCGAGTTTTTTCGCCGGAGAAATAACAACTAACATAAGTAAAACACACCGTTCAGTGGCAATTATTTAAAAAAAGTGCTGTTATTATATCAACTTGCGTGGAGTGCGCGAGGCTCTATTTTTAACGCTATTCTTAGCTCATGGACAGAGACATAAAATGCAATCTCAAGGGAGACAGGGAATGAAAGATTGGTTAAAGGCCGCTCTTGTAGTGTCGGCAACTATGGCAGCGGTCACGCTCAGCGGATGTTCAGTCAATCCAGTAACCGGAAAGAGTCAGCTATCGCTTATTTCGCCACAGCAGGAAATTGCCATCGGCGAGAAAAACTACAGTCCTTCGCGGCAGTCCCAAGGCGGTGATTACTATCTTGATCCGGCACTGCAAAGCTATATCAGTGGTGTCGGCAAAAAACTTGCCGCGGTCAGTGATCGCCCTAAATTGCCCTATGAGTTTGTGGTTCTCAACAACAGAGTGCCAAATGCTTGGGCCTTACCTGGGGGCAAAATCGCCATAAACATTGGCCTGCTAGTATTGCTCGATGACGAGGCACAGCTCGCCGCCGTATTAGGTCATGAGATTGTCCATGCCGCCGCGCGCCATGGTGCTACGCAAATGACCACTGGCACCCTAGCCAATATAGGTTTGATTGCAGTCGGTGCCGCGGTACAGGGCCAGCCGGGTGAACAACTCTATGGCATGGCTTCGCAGATGGGCACTGCCGCTTGGATGGCGAAATACGGTCGTGATGATGAGTTGGAGTCCGACTATTACGGCATGAGCTATATGGCCAAAGCCGGATATGAGGTTTGGGGTGCTGTTGAATTACAGCAGACCTTTGTCGAACTGAGCAAATCGCGACAGACAGATTTTCTCAGCGGCCTATTTGCCAGTCACCCACCTTCTGTAGAGCGCGTCGAAGCGAACAAATTGCGTGCCGCCGAATTTCCCTCCGGTCACCGCTATCGCCAGCGATATCAAACGGCCATCGCTCAGCTGATTAAAGATGAGCCAGCTTATGCGGCGGAAAAACTGGCGGTCAAGGCGCTGGCTGACAATCAACCCAGCTTAGCCATCAAACATCTGGATAGAGCTGTTGCTCTGCAACCGGCAGAGGCGCAGTTTTGGCTATTGCGTGGAGAGGCTTGGTCTATGCTAGATAATCCCAGTAATGCGGAGAAATCCTACACTACAGCAATAGGTAAAAATAAAGCTGTCTTTAGTCCCTATCTGGCCCGCGGAATTTTACGTTATAAACAGGGAGATAGAGTTGCCGCTGAAGCTGATCTAATGCAGAGCTATAAATTGTTGCCTACTGCCAAAGCAAGCTACTACCTCGGTGAGTTGGCGTTGGATAATAAACAGTATGAGCAGGCCAATGGCTTTTTTCAGCACGCAGCTCAAGATCGCGGTGAGCTCGGCAACCTAAGTCGAGAAAAAATTCAGCAGGTAAATTTACAGCTACAACCCCAGAGCTTTTTAGTTTTTAGTCAGGCGGTGAGTAACAAAGGAGCGCTGTTGGTCAGCGTAGTAAATACCAGTCCTCGGGCCATGCGCAGTATTGTTTTGCAGATAGCAGGACCGGAGGATCAGGGCGGTTATGCTTCAACCAAGACGATTAATATCACTAGAGACCTTCAGCCTGGGCAGCAAGTGACGATTAACACCGGGCTGAGTTATTTTTTACCCAACCGGCAAGCGGCGCGTTATCGTATTCTGGCGCAGAGTGCAAAGCTGGTAGACTAACGTCCATTAAAAGCCCCACAGGAGTTGACAATTATGCAGGAGAAAAAGACCAAGCCACCCTGCGCGGTGTGCAAGTTAGTACGCATCTACCTGCTGGTCGCAGTGCCTATTATTTTGATTATGTGGATCAGGCCGGAAGTTAGTCGCCTTAAAGGCTATGATCTGACTAATATATTTTCTACGTTAATTGGTGTGATGCTGGTCTGCACCATTCTGTGGAAGGCCTACCATGAATTTTGGAAACCGAAGATCGATGCCGCCAGAAAAAATAAAAAATGATTGTTGGGGGTGCCGGCACTTCCAGATAACCCATCAACCGAAAATGCCCTACGGCTGCCAAGCCATGGGCTTTAAGTCAAAAATGTTGCCCTGCTTAGCGGTCGTTCAAATAGACGGAACTAACTGTCTTAGCTTCCAGCCGAAACCCACATTAAAAAAATAAATCGCTAAGCGCTGCTCG
>Ga0213868_10003014_pt1 | contig 15859 bp, 13 predicted proteins | sample PICome_9_FD_160087 | JGI IMG/M metagenome (GOLD analysis project Ga0213868, IMG submission 160087) | Coastal seawater microbial communities near Pivers Island, North Carolina, United States - PICO127 | ecosystem: Environmental > Aquatic > Marine > Coastal | place: USA: North Carolina...
AAAGAGCCCCATGAAGGCGTGCCTGTGCTGTGACACCTTCGGGCCGCATCGCTTTGATTTAATGGCCTGAACTTTCTTGAAGGCATTTAGCGATACGAGTGGCTCATGTATTCCGGCAAAGGTCTCGCCAGTCCGGGCAATTAATATTTGGCCATGATAAAACGGATTCGACAGTATCTTTTCAACACCGTGCAAACTTAGCGGCGAACCAGAGTGATTTCGCAGCCCGCGCCGTTCCATTTCGATTTTCAGCGACTTCAGGGAATACTCCCCGGTTTGGTAGAGCTCATACATGGTCTTCACCATCGGTGCACGTTCCGGGCAAGGAATCTTTGGTTTCCCCTTGCCTTGGTCCAGGTAGCCAAGCGGCGCTTTGAACGGAAAGAGACCTTGCAGAAGGCGGCCAGCCAGTCCCTTCTTGGTTTCGTCACGTTGGTTTCTGGAAAAGTCTGCCGCAATAACCGCCAAGAAATCAGCTGTCATGCGCCCGCCCCGGGTTGAAAAATCGATAGGCTCAGTGGCGATATGGAATTCAATTCCGTGATCAATCAATTCTGATACGGTGCTCCAATCCCGCAAGTTTCGGGCTGAACGGTCGAGCTTATGAACAACCAAACCCTCGGCATGATGTCGTTTCAGGCGGCCAATCATGTTGTTGAAAATCGGTCTCCCAGACTTGGAGGCGGTTTCAAGCTCTTCAAACCATTCAGCAATGATCAGGCCACGTTGCTGCGCACAGTGTTCAATTGCTGTTCTCTGAGCTTTTAGAGAGACTCCTTCGCCCTGCCGTTGAGTGCTGACGCGGATGTATCCAAAGCAAGAGATCATAGTTTTTTTGGTGTTTTTTTGACTCTATCACGAGTCTGAATTTCTGGCGAATCTGGTGGATCTGCCCACGGCCATTTCCCCTCCGCCTTCAAACGCAAATATATCCGTTTACACAATTCGAGATGTTGTTGAAAATGTTCTTCCTCCGTCATGTATCTATTGTATCGACACAGGCTTTGCCTCCTAGCAGTCACGCCATCGTGCCTGCTGATACGGTGGATACATCGATGCGGAAAACGGGGCCAGCCGCGCGCCGCGGTGCATCATCTGCACAACCACGCGGTGGTTTGGCTGGTTTTGCAGATCCCGGGCTGAGAAAGGGGGCACCATCCGCGCCAAAAAGGGCGCATCCTTCGGCCCCACCCGGAACGCCACCAGGTTGCCGACATTGCCGAAGATCGCATCAGAGACCTCGCTGTCGATCTGGGACAGGTGCTGGTGCGCCAAGATCAAACCCAACCGGTATTTGCGCGCTTCAGAGAGCATGCCGGCAAAGGTCTTGGTGGTGAGATTTGGAAACTCATCCACATAGAGAAAGAACGGCCGTCGGGCGATCTCCGGCAGGCCATGGCGGGTTGTTGCCGCGTGCATGAGTGTCGAGGTGATCATGCCCCCAACAATGTTTGTGATATCCGCCCCCAACCGCCCCTTGGCCAGGTTCACAATCAAAACCTGCCCGCTGTCCATGATATGCCGGAACCGCAGCGGCTCCGCAGGGTCACATAATGCTGTTCGGACCGCAGGCTGCGCCAAGAACGCCCCCAGCTTGTTTGCCACGGGGGCCACGCCGTCCGCACTGCCTTGGTAGTTCAGCGCCGGGAACTCTGTCTTCCAGAAGAATTGCACCTGCGGATCGGTCAGCCGGTCGATCACTTGCCGCCGGAAGCCCTTGTAGGTGAAAAGCCTGAGGACATCTCTGAGATCGGCACGGGGCTGTTCCAGCAGGGCCAGCAGCGCAAACCGCAACAAATGCTCCATGCGCGCGCCCCAGGCGTCTGGCCATTGCTTTTTGAGGGTTTCAATCAACCCTGAGGCCACCAATGGACGGTAGAGCGGGGCGACCTTGGCAAGCGGGTTATATCCCAAGGGACAGGACGGATCACTGACATCCCAGTAGAGATGCGGGACGTCGAGGGCCTTGTGCACCTGTTCGGCCAAATCCCCATGGGGATCGATAAGACAGAAGCCTGTGCGCGCCTTGGCGTCCTGTACCGCAAGATTGGACAGCAGCGTCGACTTACCCGTGCCGGTTTGGCCGATGATATAGAGATGCTGCAGCCGGTCCGCGCCCTCGATCCCAAAGCGGGTCGGCGGGCCGTATCGGCGGTAGGCTAATCCCAGAATGCTCTGTGTGTGTCTGAACATGGCCCCATCCTCTCGCGGATCCTGGAGGCGGGATAGCTGCTTGCCTATCGCCTGTGCCGATAGGCTGCCTGCTTTGGTCCACCCTCAAGAGATGAGATCATGGGGGCAGATCTGTTCTTTACCCCCTTTGCCTTTTTCTCGGGTGCGCCGGAGCATGGTGCTCGGTCGTGCCCGTCAAAAAGGAGAAAGACATGGGTACCCCCAAACTATCGGCTGAGGCCCTTGGCAGCGTCCCACGCTGCCAGACCTGCGGCTCAGAACGGGTCGTCAAAGACGCCTTCGCCTGCTTTAACCCCGCCAGTGGGTTGTGGGAGATCGAAGCGGTCTTTGATACCGCGCGCTGTCACCCCTGCGACAGCCCAACAACCTTGGTCTGGGCGCGGGCTGAAGAGCCCCCGAACCAGCGTGTGCGCGAGCTGAACGACTTGTTCCGCACAAAGGGACAGGGCAACGGCACAATCTTGATCACGCAAGCTGTGCGCGCCAATGGCGAGGCCTTTATCCAAGAGGTCGCCACGGCCGTCAGAAACTTCGATGCCTTCAGTGAAGACAATGATCCCTGGGGCGAGCATGATTTTGGGGCGCTTGAGGTCTGCGGGCAAAAGGTGTTCTTCAAGATCGATTGTTATGATCCGACCTGTAGCCAAGGCTCGGAAAATCCAGCCAATGCGGCGCTCACGCACCGTGTGCTGACCATCATGCTCGCCAGTGAGTACTGAGGGCGCGGGATATGAGACCTTCACGCTGGTCTGGGAGGGTCTCACCATCGAGGTCAGCCATCAGGCAAACTGGCTTGATACTGGTCACTGGCATATTGAGCTGCGCTGCGATGACCCCTTACCGGTCACACAGACGGGATATCGGTCATACTTCGTGCCAAGCCCTGTGGTCTCGGGGCAAGCTGACATCACAGCCTGCGTTATCGGCTGGCTCGACGCTGCAGCGCAGACCCCCGCGTGGCGCAAGCACCTGGCAGAGGCTGCCCAATTGAAGTTGTTTTGAGCGGCACCTGCATACGCCGCCTCCTTGCGAGGCGGCGTTTTCTGTGGCGCATTGTGCCTCAGGTGAAAGAGTTATGCCCGCCACGCGTATACGGAAGGTACAGCTTTGGCATAGAGTTGCCGACTATCTCGGGCTGTAAAGCATCAGTCGCCTCTGCTGCGCTGCCGCTCTGAACACTGCAAGGGATGAACAACACCGCTTGAGACGTGCGTTGATGCCAGACCGTGTCAAACGGTCTGGTCCACAGACGCAAGGCTCACTGCGATATGTGCGTCCGTTTGCAGCATTCCCAGTCACCGCATCGCGCCCTTCGATATCCTGTCTGCTTTGGGATCATCGCCCTCCATCCTAGACTGACGCTCAAGACGTTTATCCAATAACCAAACCGTCTATGAGTACCCAATTTGCCCTCGATCTGCGCCTGGCGCGTCGGAAAGCGGGATATACCCAGAAAGATATTGCCAGTCTGTTGTGCTCGCACCAATCCTTGGTGTCTGATCTTGAGCACGGCCGTGAACGCCCGACGCTTGAGCAGATTATTGAGCTGTCGCTGATCTACGGCAGATCCTTCGAAAGCTTCTTTGCGGAGCTGATGGAAGACTGCCAGTCCCGCATTTTAAAACGTCTGGAGCGGCTTCCTGCAACGCGCAAGCGGACGGCGCAGACATACAACAGATCTGCGTCCCTCAAGCGCCTTAAGCGTCGTCTGACGCAGACCAATGCTTATGGAAACACTTAGCATCCTTGCGATTGCGGTGGCCTCCGGGAAAGCGGGCTATGTCTATCTGACAGACGGTACTTTGCAGGACTGGGGCATCACCGTCAAAGCCGCCAAGACTGGCAGCGATCTGGTGGGCTTTGCTCAGAGTCTGATCAATGATCTGCGCCCGGATGTGGTGGTCACCGAGGACTGCGGCAAAGGCTCCCGCAAGGGGGCCAACACCAGGCGCTTGATTCAATCGGTTGCGGAGCTGGCCAGCCACAATGCAGTGCTTGATGTCGCGGTGCCGCGCCTGCGCAGGTATCCATCCAAGTATGAAGAGGCACAAGCCCTTGCCACACGCCACCCAGAGCTTGCAGGCTACCTGCCCGCCAGTAAGCGCCGGATCTTCGATTTTGAGCCGCGCAGCATGGTTTTGTTTGAGGCACTCGCTCTGGCGGAGGAGGTGAAGGGCGGGCCACTGACGCAGCTCAAAGCCGCAAGGGAGTAGTCCGCGTGCTGGGACGTCACAGGCCGCAGAATGAGGGCTCAACAGTCGCACCACCCCAGGGGTTACCGGTCCGGACAGTGGGCACGGCGCAAGGCAGAAGTTGTTCATAGTATTTGCAGGGGCCACGCATTCTGCGCCGCGGTTTTGCGTCACTCCAGACGCTTTATTGTCAAAAAGATGACCCCCATACAGACCCCCAACCCCTATGGGGGTCATGTCTGGGGGCCATCGCTGCGCATGGCGTCTCGCGGCAGAACCTTTTGCATGATTTTCTCGCCTGACTTCACCTGTCTTACAGGTGAATAGCTCCCCCCTCTCACAGTCAATCTTGTTGCGAGCAAGTTCAAATATTTTTGGTTCCGGAAAATGGTTTCCACGTTGATCAACCAAAGCGCTGCAGCCTTGATTTCTTCGATCACGTATACCATCGGATCCAAGCCATTGGCTTTTGTGATATGGGTGCAATCAGACGGTCAGTTGGGCATTCAGCACCGGATCCAGTAGAATGATAAGCGATGAGGTTCCCTTCTTATTCTCCGTCCCCGCTGTCAGAATTGACACGGGCTGTCCCTTCTGATTCCGCGCAGGTCGCGATGGGGACCGCGATCAAAGGCAGACCCTTCTATGTCGTTTGGTTGACATTGTAGCCCTGACTAATGGCTTGGTCTGAGCTTGCAGAAGGGTGATTGCCTGAAAGACGTCAACTGGGTTGTCACGCCCGCAACCCGCCAAACAAGAGATGGTCTTGGCTTTGGTGATCTCCACGCCGCCGAGCACGGTTGTCGTTTTTTGGCCCAGCTCGAACCCTGTAAAGACTGTCACGTTGAAACCGCATCGCTTGATGCATTTTCAATGCTGCATTGAACAGGCCTGACTTGCCACGATCGGGGTCCCTAACAAAGGCTACCGGCGGGCGCGTCACCGCAAAGGTCCATGTTTTAGCAGTGTGCCGAGTTGTGTTACGCCGCCAGAGCGTTTGCCGTACCAAAGGAGTGGTATTATGACAAAGCCTGGCATGGCGGCGTCTGGGATGCGAAGGGGTGATGCACCCGTTTGAAGGGCATTAACGTTGACCGACACGCATATCCTTGAACAGCGCAGAAAATTCGCGCGGCTGCGATCGCCAATATTGTTTAGGAGCTTCGACCTGCGCGCCCAAGGCCGCAGCGGCATGCCATGGCCAGCGGGGATTATAGAGCATGCTACGGGCCAGAGCGATCATGTCCGCGTCGCCATCTTGCAGAATCCTTTCTGCCTGAGCGGGGTCGGTAATCAGACCAACAGCCATGGTTGGCAAGCCGCTTTCTGCCTTCACCCGGGCGGCAAAGGGTACCTGATAGCCAGGGCTAAGCGGTATTTTTTGCAAGGGTGAAACACCGCCCGTCGAGACATGGATAGCGGCGCAGCCACGGTCCTTCAATACTTGTGACAGCGCCAGCGTGCTCTCGAGATCCCAGCCCCCTGGCACCCAATCCGTGGCCGACACCCGCACCCAGACTGGTATATCCTCTGGCACGGCGGCCTTAACCGCGTCAAATATGTCAAGCGGAAAGCGCATCCGAGCCTCTAGATTGCCGCCATATGCGTCGGTCCGCTTATTGGACAGGGGCGACAGGAACTGGTGCAGCAGATAGCCATGGGCCATATGGATTTCGATCCCCTGAAACCCAAGGTGCACGGCGCGTTTCGCAGTACGCACGAAATCCTCCTTGAGTTGCTCCAAGGCGGCATCATCCAGTGCGGTGGGCACATCTTCACCCGGTGCATGGGGCAGTGCTGAGGGTGCCACGGCCTTCCAACCACCCGGCGTATCGGGCAGAATCTGGTTGCCCCCTTCCCATGGTGCCTGGCTGGACGCCTTCCGCCCTGCATGTGCGATTTGGATGGTCAGCGGCATATTGGAATGGCTGCGGATGGCATCAACCACACGACCAAGGGCGGCTTCGTTCTCGTCCGAATAGAGCCCCAGATCGCCTGGGGTGATCCGCCCTTCGGCACAGACCGCCGTTGCCTCGATGATCATCATGCCGGCCCCTGACATGGCCAGATGGCCAAGGTGCATCAGATGCCAGTCCTGCGCATTCCCGTCGAAGGCCGAGTACTGGCACATGGGAGCGATAACGATCCGGTTTTCAAGGGTCAGTGTACCAATCTTAAGCGGTTGAAAAAGAAGACTCATGCAGATGTTTCCTCTGAGGTTATTTGGGATTTTACCAGAGCGACATCAGGTGCCACCCTGAGACACTGGATCGCGCGTGTACCGGCATGCGCCACATGCTGTGTCATCCAGTATGCGTGACTTTCCAGTCGCGTTTGATCTTTTTGGCTAGGCTCCATTTATGCACTTCTGTAGGGCCGTCATAGATACGGAAAGCGCGGATTTCGCGGAACACCTGTTCGACAATCGTGTCAGAGGTGACGCCCTGACCCCCCATGCATTGGACACAACGATCGGCCACCCGCATCAGCGCCTCGGAGACGGCCACTTTGGCCATTGAGCTTTCTGGTCCGCCCTGGCCGCCACTGTCCAACACGTCGGCGCACCAATAGGTCATCAATTCGGCCTGTTTCAGGTCAATCAGGTTTTCCGCCAGCATAAAGCCGACCCCTTCGTGATCTACCAGCGGTTTGCCGAAAGCCATGCGGCGGTTCGCGTAATCGCTGGCGATCTCGTTTGCCCTCACACAGGCTCCAAGCCAGCGCATACAGTGACTGAGGCGGGCAGGGGCCAGCCTCACCTGCGCATATTTGAAGCCTTCGCCTGACGCTCCCAGCATCTGATCAGCGGGGACCCGCAGATTGTCGATGGCAATCACCGAATGGCCGCCGGGCATCGAGCTGTCGATCGTATCCAGGACCCGTTCAATGCGGATCGCAGGGTCGGGTAGGTCGACAAGGAACATACAGGCCCCTTCATCCGATTTTGCCATGATGATACCCAGACCCGCCCCGTCCGCGCCAGTGATATAGGTCTTGCGCCCGTTGATGACCCAGTGATTTCCGTCTATCACGCAAGTCGTCAACATCATGGACGGATCTGATCCGGCACCGCCATCCTCGGCGGGCTCGGTCATGAAAAACGCGCTGCGCATGCTGCCGTCAACCATTTGCGGCAAAAAGCGTTGCTTGAGCTCGGGCGAGGCGATTTTGCCCAGCAGGTACATGTTGCCTTCATCGGGAGCGCAAGTGTGGCAGGCCAGGGGCCCCAAAGGCGATAGGCCCGAGCGGATCAGCACGGCCGCGGTTTCGCGTTGGGTCAGGTGGCTGCCGTCCTCCAAAATATGCGGGGTCATAACGCCCGCCTTGCGGGCCAGCACTTTCAGCTCGTCTGCCAGCGCTTCTGAGGGCCCATGCGGCCCACAGCGCGGATCGCCTTCAAACGGCGCTATGATGTCTCGGACAAAGGCTTCCACCCTATCTGCGATATCGAGTGCGCGTTGGGAAACGCCATTACGTTCCAGTAGTGTGTTCATGTCCTACATTTCCTTTGGGGTTAAGTCCGCGCGGCTCTCAAATTCGAGTTCTTGCTTGATCTGTCGTTTCAACACCTTGCCATTGGCGTTGCGTGGCAACAGCGCGTTGCGCAGAGTATAGCTTTCAGGGCATTGATAGTCGGCCAGTTGTGTGGCGCAGTGGTCCTTGAGGGTTTGCTCATCCACCGCATTTGGCGTGACGGACACGACTGCATGCACCCGCTCGCCTAGAATGGGACAGGGTTTGGCGACCACGGCCGCCTCGATCACCCCTGAGACAGCTGTCAGTACACTTTCCACCTCAGCGGTGAAAACTTTGTGACCGCCGCGATTGACCATGTCCTTTTTGCGGTCGAGTACATGGACGAACCCCGCTTCGTTGATTGACCCGATATCTCCAGATTTCCAGAAGCCCGCCGTAAATTCGCGTGCGTCCGCTTCTGGGTTGCGCCAGTAGCCCGGCACAACCATGGCACCGCGTATCCACAGCTCTCCAGCCTCGCCCCTTGGCACTTCGCGGCCTGCGCCGTCCATCACGCAAATCTCGGCCCCTGGCACCGGTTGGCCCACCGACAAGCGGCGCTGCGCTGTTTGATTCGCGGGCATAATCGTCGCGGGTGATGTTGTTTCCGTTGCCCCATAGGCATTCATCAGGCCAAGGCCGGGCAGTACCGCCCCGAGCCGTTCAATCGTCGCAGCAGGCATCGGGGCACCGCCATAACCGCCCACCCGCCATGCGGAGAGATCAAAGTCTTCAAGTTTCGTCTGATGCAGGCACAAGTTATACATCGCAGGTACCATCAACGAGTAGGTCATGCGGTGGCGTGCTGCGCAAGCAAGGAACCGCGTTGCCTTGAATTCCCGCTGCACAACAATACAACCCGCACAGCGGACCATAGTATGTATCCCGGCAACCAATCCGGTGACATGGCTCATCGGGACCACAACGACAGTGCAGTCCTTTGCCCCAAGCGCCATCTTTTGGGAAAAATTCATGGCGGAATGGACAATCCCGAGGCCGGTCAGCATCGCGCCTTTTGGGGCCCCCGTGGTGCCAGAGGTATAGAGGATGGTTGCAACCTCATCCTCGCCGGTCTCGGTCGGGTCTGAAGCGGTGCCAGAGTGCAACAAGGTTTCATAGGGGTCAAAGCCCTCTGCGGTCCCCACCGAAAGTTGCGCTGTCAGGTTGGGGGTGTCTTGAGGCAGTGGAACAAGATCGCTGAATACTGAATCTACGATCAGCGCCATTGCGCCAGAATTGACCAATGCATGACGGATACCTGGCACTTGGTCGCGGGTGTTGAGCGGCACTGTGATCGCTCCCAGAAATGCCGCCGCATAGGTCACGACGACGAAGGGCAGCCCATTTCCCAGCAGCATTGCAACACGGTCGCCGCGCCCCACACCACGGGATCTCAGACCTGCAGCAACCTGTCTGACCTCGATTTCCAGTTCGGCGTAGGTCATCCGCGTGTCACCGCAGATCAAGGCCGTGCTGTCTGGGTGGCGAGCAACCGCATTGCTTAAGAGCCCATACACATTGCGCGGCCTGTCAATGTAACAGGCGAAGACGCGGTCCCCATAATGATGCTCATAACGCAGCTGGCAGACAGGCGGGATTGTGTCAGCCATATGTGAACTCTTGACTAGGGTGCCACGTCATAAGTCGTGCCTCAAATCAACCAACTTACCCGCAACACCGGCAATCGGCGCGTCCAGTGGCAGGCCGGCAAGGACATACCCGCGTTTGAAATCGTCAATATGGCGGCGCATCCATTTGCGGGCGCGCCCAGGGTCATGATCGCGGATTGCTTCAATCACATGGCTGTGGGCAACCACTTGGCGTGACATGGCTTGAGGTAGTTTGGGGATCAGGGCATCGATGCCGCTGAAAATCAAGAACCCGATCGGTTCGCGGGCCAATTGCAAGACGCGGTTCTTGCCAGTCGCGGCAATGCGGGAATGAAACGCTGTATCAATCTCGGCCGACGCGCGACCTTCGCCTTCAGCAGCCACTAAGGCCTGATGGATTTCATCGAGCATGATCAGGTCACTTTCATCCGCATGAAGAGCTGCAAGTTCAGCCGCAAGCGGTTCCGTCTCAACCGCTACATTCCATAGCTCACGAAAGCTGACCTCGAGCATCCCTAACGCGCGGGTTTGGCGGGAGGACAGTTCCGCCATACGCGGGATGCTGACCACCATTTTGCGCGGCGATATCCGACGGACAAAGCCTTCACATTCTAGCCGCCTGATCCCTTCGCGCACGGTTGAGCGGTTAACTGAAAACATAGTCGCCATTTCGACCTCACCGGGGAGTTGGTCACCGGGTTTTATCAAACCTGTCAAGATTTGCGCTTCGATCTCACGAGACACTTGTTCATACGCATGCTGAACGCGCAGAGGTTTTGCTTTGAGCACCATGCCAGTCCGAGGCCTTTATAATGGTTTCAACATAGGAGGAATGAGACTGTTCCTATCAGTCATACATTCATTCATAGATTTTGTTCTCTTAGAGTGGGGTCAATCACATTCACCTTGATGATCTCGCCACGCTCAATCACGCTCTCGCGCTGGAGTAAGTCGACAGAATGGCTGAGTTCAGATTGGGCGATCAGCACAGACAGGCCTGCGCCTTTCAGTGATGTGATAACGTCTGAAATGCGCATGGCCAAGGCAGGCGCGACGCCCTCAAATGGTTCGTCTAGCAGCAGCAACTCTTTGCCCGCGATCAAGGCGCGGCCCAATGCGACCATCTTCTGCTGGCCACCCGACAAGAGCAGTGCCTTGCGCTCTGACATCTGGATCAATTCAGGCATAAGATCATAGACAAAGGCCAACCCCTTTGGCCCGTCGATGGTATCATTGACCCAAGCGGGCAGCAGCATATTTTCCTCAACGGTCAGATCAGGGATCAACCTGCGGTCCTCGGGCATATAGCCAAAGCCCAGCCGCGCGCGGTCGCGTGGTTCCATTGCCGAGATGTCTTCGTCTTTCCAGAAAACCTTGCCGCCTGCCAGCGTGGCAAGGCCGGTGATCGTGCGGAGCACGGTCGTCTTACCCGCCCCGTTTCGTCCGACAAGGCCCATGCGTTCGCCTGCCCCAACCTCAAGGCTGACACCGCGCAGAATGGGGGCCGCCTGAATGGTGACTTCAACATTTTCCAGTTTCAACGTCATGCTGGGGCTCCCGTGACATAGCGTTGCACTTCGGTATCTGACAGCACCAAATCTGGGGTATCGTCCGCAATGATCTGACCGTCATAAAATGCCAAGACCCGTTCGGAATACCGATTCACGATATCCATGTCATGTTCCACGAAGATCACTGTCACACCTTCGTCGCGCAATGCGTTGATCACCAGATCCATGATCGGGAACTTCTCATCCGCTGCAACACCCGATGTCGGCTCGTCCAGCAGCATGATCTGCGTTTCTCCGGCCATGGCCATTGCGATATCCAGAAGTTTTTTTACGCCCCCTGACAATTCCGGTATCAGCCGGTGGCGGTGCTCGGCTATGTTGAATTGCTCCAGCGTTGCCATCGCCCTTTCGCGGGCTTGGGGATCATCGCTACGGCGCAGGAAGGACGGCCGGGACTTGCCGTGAATCGAACCGGCCACCAACATGTTTTCCTCGACCGATAGCTCATTACACAACTGTGCAATCTGGAATGAGCGGTGAATGCCCAGCCGTGTGATCTGGCGCGGAGGCAGACCTGCAATGTTGCGCCCGCCAAAGTTGATCGTACCAGCATCGGGCTTGATATAGCCTGTGACCATGTTCACAAAAGTCGTCTTGCCCGCACCATTCGATCCAATCAGCGAATAGATCGATCCCTGCGGCACCGACACGGAAATATCCTTGGCTGCTGTCACTGCACCAAAGGTTTTTTGAACGCCATGAACTTCAAGAACACCTTTGCTCATGTTGGATCTCCTTTGCGGCGGCTCACCAGTGATCCAAGGCCACCGGGCAGAGCAACGATCACGATCAACAAAAAGATGCCAAGCGCCAACTGCCATGTGTTGGGAAAGTAAAGGTTGGAAAAGGACCGCACCATTTCCAGAATGATTGCCGCTACAAAGACCGAGGGCACTGACAGATAGCCCGCTAGAATGGCTACAAACACAAACTCCCCCGACGTGGTCCAGAAGGCGAATTCAGGGTCTACGTGGCCCAAGGCGACCGCCGCTATGGTGCCGCCGATGCCCCCTAACAGCGCGCCAAAAACATAGTTATAGGCCATGATATTGCGCACCGATGCCCCCAAGTATTCAACCCGAAGCTCGTTGTCACGGGTGGCCAATGTGATGAGCCCCTGTTCGCTGTCAAAGTAAATGCGCATCAGGGTGCCGGAGATAACGACTATCGCAACCACATATAGGTAAAGCGCTGTCTGTAATGGTCGTCCTTCAGGTGCCCAGCCCAAGAATGTTGGGGCCCCGATGTTCAGGCCATCGGTGCCGCCAATAAAGCTCATCTTGGAAAGCGACCCATAGAGCACCATCGACAAGGCCAGCGATAACATAGCAAAGAAGATGCCACGATAGCTTGAAAGCAGCGGGCCGAAAACCAATCCGACCAACAAACACACGGCGGCACTCAAAAGGGTTAGCAAAAAGATGTCTGACACCCCTAAAAAGTTGGCCGCAAGGGTCGCCGTATAGGCTCCCAGACAATAGTAAAGCCCTTGGCCAAACGACACCACGCCGCCGCGCATCATGCCAACGATCCCCAAACAGACAAGCCCCTTGGCCAACGCCATGGCAAACAGGAACATCGCCCAATCGGGCAGCACAATCGCGCCTGCCGCAAGTACTGCAAAGCCAATTGCGGCATAGGTAAAGACAGAGAACCGCATCATATTTTCCTCGCCTGTGTTTTAGCAAATAGTCCTTCGGGGCGGAACACCAGTACGATGGCCATCACAAAGTAGATAATAAACAACTCGGCCTCGGGCAGCAGATGCACGGATGCCGCGCGGCTGATGCCCACCATCAACGCGCCAATCGCCGCACCGGGAACAGACCCCAACCCGCCGATGATCACCACCGCAAAAGCCACGATGATCACGTTGACCCCGAGTCCCGGCGTGACCGAGATCATTGGCGCGGTCAGCGCACCGCCAAGTGCGGCAAGGAAAGCACCCGCCATAAAGGCCCCCAGATAGATACGTTTGACATTCACACCCATCGTTTGGCTGATCTCGGCGTCATGGATCACGGCCAGAACCACCTTGCCAATCTGCGTGCGGTTCAGGGTCAGCCAGACGGCCAGCCCCACGATAATTGCCGCGCCGATCACCGCAAAATCATAACCGACATAGAACAGCGATCCCATCTCGACGGTGCCGAGCAGCGTGTAAGGTTCATAGACGAAATAAGGGTTCACGCCCCAGATTAGTTTCATCACATCCTCAAGGATCAGGAAAACCGCATAGGTCACCAACACGTTCAATACTTCGTCGCGGCCATAGAAGTAACGCAGCAATCCGCGTTCCAACAGCGGGCCCAACACCACAGCGACCAGTATGGCTGCAAGGATCAAGGCCGCGTAGCTGCCGTAGGGAAAGGCTTCGCCGCCAGCGGCGAAATAGGCCCCGACCAGTGAAGCAGAAGCATAAGCGCCAATCGCATACAGGCTGCCATGCGCGATGTTGAGAATATTCAGAACGCCAAAAACAAGCGTCAGGCCGACAGAGACAATAAACAGCCAGCCGGCATAGATCAGGCCATCAACAAGGATGGTGGCAACAAGGTCCATAGGTCAAATGTCCAAGCGATGGGAGTGAGAAAGGGGCCCGTCCCCCTGCGGCGACGGGCCAGTTTGACGTCAGGTGTCAGTCACACTGAGCGCCGGGGAAACCTTGGGCCAGCCAGTCAGCAGACTTCATGCCTTCAGGCGGGTTCACGCAGCGGGCGTTGTAGTATTCAACATCCACCAGCTCCATCTTGCCGGTCTCGGTGTTCCACTTGGTGGTGCCGATGGCATTGGGCTGGATCGCCTGATGCCCGCCTGCCAGCGCCATTTCGATCCGTCCGGAAGGTGCATCCCACGCCAGACCAGTCATCGCTGCGGCCAGCTGTTCATCGGTCGGCTTCGTGCCACCATTGTCAGCCATCGCCTTTTCCACCGCAGTTTTCAGACCAAAGATCGCCTGCCACATGCGGAAGGGGGCCTGTACCGGAAAGGTGTCGTATTCGGCCTCATAGGCGCTCCACATCGTGTCGGTCAACTCTTTCAGCTCTCCGCCACGGGCATTCGCCGCCAATCCGTTGACACCGCGCGCACCAAGGAAAATGCCGTCAGGCATCTTGTTGCCCAGTTGCGGGATCACGTGATCGCCTGCGGCCAGTACCAGTTGCGCACGTTCGTGCAAACCGCGTGCTGTTGCCTGAATGAGGAACCCTTGCAAGTCACCGCCCCAGTTCGAGGAGTGTACCAAAGCAGGTTTCTCGCGCAGCAGCGCCGAAATTTCCGTTCCATACTGGCCCGCGCCGAACTTCGGGAACAGCGCCGTCTTTTCTTCGGCATCCGGGTAAAGCTGGCTCATCGCACCTTTGAAATCGGCCCAACTGTCCTGACCCCAAGCGTAATCCTGATTAAGCCCTGCAAAGCTGGGCACATCAAAGTCACGCGATTTCAGATAGCGCGCAAGGCTAACGTTATCCATCGTGGCATGCGCCGCCGTGCGGAACACATATTCAAAGCTATTGTCCTCAAAAACGCGCGGCGTGCCGCAGTCATAGAGGATCGTAAACGCCTTCAATTCATCCGCAACCGGCGGGATGGCCAAACAATCCCCCGAGGAGACATAGCCAACAACGGCGTCCACCTCTTCGCGCTGCACAAGGTTGCGGAATTCTTGGACCTGCTTGGTGGCGCCGCCAGCCTCGTCCACGACGACGACTTCGATCTTCATGCCGCCAAAGCCCATCGTGTCATAAGGCGCGGGCAGTTTCCCGCCTTCGTTCAACATATCGACCAGCAGCTTGCCACCATTCCACGCAGGCACGCCAAAGCTTTCTGCCGCTTGGCCAGAAAGGAAAGTGATCACGCCAATCTTGAACGTGTCATCTTGTGCTGCTGCGGGTCCAGTAACGCCCCCTGCCAAAGCGATGGTACCCAATGCACCCGCTAGTACTGTCTTTCTCATCATGTTTCCTCCCAGAAGTATGAATGAATTATGGTCGAACGTAAGCCCGGCTAGGAGCCTTAGTCTGGCTGTGGCGTTTCAGAAGCGACGCCTTCAAGCTGTTTAGTGTCCTACTGTTGGACACTAAGGTCAATTCCAAGTCAGTCAACCTAGAATCAATTATCCGGTGCATTTGAACCGTATCAGAGATTCTAAAAAACGCGGTATTTCGAAAGCTCTGTCCTGGTGTTCAACGCTGATCTCCCATTTTCTGAAAGCTAGCTGCACTTGATAAATATAGTGAGGCGATTGTAACCCTTGTTGCAAACGATGGCATTGAGCTTCGAGACCGTCTTTATGCCGTCTGGAACATCGATCATCGCCTGACGCCGCCGAAGTCGCCGCAAACCAATGGAATGGTGGAGCGGTTCAACGCCCGCATCGAAGAAGTGCTGCAAAGCCACCACTTCCGGTCAGGCGAGGAACTGGAACCAACGCTGCTCTGCTACGTCTGGCTCTACAATCAACAGCTCCTGCAATCAGCCTTGGGCATCAAGACGCCTTTGCAGGCTATGAAGGACTGGCACAAACTCAAGCCAGCAGTGTTCAAAAAAACAGCCATGTTGCCTGCCGGGACGTGAATGGTAGTGAAAGGTAGGGTTGTCTTGTGAGTCAACGTCCTTGCTCTACGACAGCAATGAAGACTGTTATTCCGTACACTGGAAAAATTTACATAAAAACAGTATACTGCGAGTCTGATGGAACCCGAATTTCCCGGCTTGACGCAGTGGTTTGGAACGATTCATTTTACATCCATGATCAATGCCAACTTCTTATCCTCCG
>Ga0213868_10003015_pt1 | contig 15857 bp, 15 predicted proteins | sample PICome_9_FD_160087 | JGI IMG/M metagenome (GOLD analysis project Ga0213868, IMG submission 160087) | Coastal seawater microbial communities near Pivers Island, North Carolina, United States - PICO127 | ecosystem: Environmental > Aquatic > Marine > Coastal | place: USA: North Carolina...
ATGCGGGCAAGCCATCACAGTAAATATTTCTAAAAGGGTCTTAAAGAAATTACACAAAAACTCAGTAATCATTAAAGCTGATTTTAAATCAGAAAAAGTGGGATTTATTTCCTGGATAAAATGTTTGAGAGTTCATCAATGGTCTAAAAATGCCTTAATTTTTGTGCCGTTAATACTTTCACAACAATATTTGTCATCGACTATGATTTTTTATGCTGTGCTAGCTTTTTTTATTTTCGGTATGTGCGCATCAAGCGTTTATTTATTGAATGACTTGTTAGATATTGAAGATGACAGAAGGCACAGAACAAAAAAATACAGACCAATTCCATCCGGGCAAGTATCATTTGTTAATGTAAGTATATTGATTCCAGTTTTGCTTGGGTCTTCGTTATATATTTCAGGAACATTTTTGCCTATTGAGTTTACCGCTCTTTTATCAGGCTATTATATTTTAACATTAGCATACTCATTATTCTTTAAAAGTATGGTGATTCTTGACGTGCTAGTGCTTGCCAGCTTATACACACTTCGGATTCTTGCAGGAACTGCTGTAATAAACGTGCAATATTCATTTTGGCTTTCCATATTTTCAATCTTCTTATTCTTAAGCTTGGCCTTAGTTAAACGATATACAGAATTATTGCAAGCTAAAGTATCAGGCTTAGAGGTAACCAGCAGTCGAGGCTATAAAATGCAAGATCTAAACCTGCTTTCTTCCCTTGGAAGTTCATCGGGGTATATTTCAGTTTTAATCTTAGCTTTATTTATAAATTCAGATAGTATTACTGAAAAATACAGTTCACCAGAATTGTTATGGGTGATGATACCAATATTATTATATTGGCTCTCAAGAGTTTGGTTGTTAGCTCACCGGGGTCAGATGCATGATGACCCCATAGTTTTTGCAATTAGAGATAATGTAAGCCGTAATGTTGCTATAATTTTTGTTTTAATTGTATTCGGAGCAGTATGGTTTTGATTATTGGAATTAAATTATTAACTGTTGGGCTCTAGGAATTAAAAATGTTTAATTTTTTAATAATTTTTCTTTCTGTATGTCTAAACGCATTAGCTCAATTATTTCTTAAGAGCGGTTCAGAAGTATTAAATCAACCTAATATTTTTGAGGATACCTTTCTTTTATTTTTAAAAGTAATTAGTAATTTACACATTATTTCTGGCCTAACTTGTTATGCTATAAGCATACTACTGTGGATCTATGCTCTTTCAAAGGTTGATGTTAGTATAGCCTACCCCATGATCTCAATTGGCTTTATTATAAACACAATAGCTGCTTGGTACCTTTTCAATGAACCATTTGGTCTTTTCAAACTTGTTGGAATTTTTTTTATTATTATTGGCGTCTTTCTTATAAGCCGTGGTATTTAGATCATGAAAATATTGATTCTAGGTGCAAATGGTTTTTTGGGGCAAGCAATACAAAAAAATTTTCGCTCACAAAATATAGATTTTTTAACATGTGATAAAAATGGTAAATGCGATTTTTTAGGAGACCTTTCTAAAAAAGAGTTTGTAATGAATCTACCTAATGTTGATTTGCTAATAAATTGTGCTGCTGTTCAATATGTAACTCCCAAAAAACCATTTTTATTTAAGAGAAATTTTTTTTATACAAATAATGTTACATCATTAAGCAATCTTTTCTTGAGGTATGGTGAGCATTCTGAAACTCATCTGATACATATTGGAACCAGCATGATGTTTGATCAAAACAACTCTGATAGATATTTTGCTGATGGTAGGCTTAAAGCTTCTGGAATATATAGCGAAACAAAAATTCTTGGGCAAGAAATTGTTGAAAAGTTCAAAAAGAATACCACTATTGTGCCATGCATAATTGCTGGCAAAGGAAGAGGGGGACTTTTTAAAAATTTTGTATTGTCTATGAAATATTTTAATGTCGCCTTATTAATTGGAACTGGAAAGCATAAAATTAGTTTAGTGCATGTAGATGATGTGGCCTCAATTGTGACTAAAGTGATCGATAGTCAGCACTTCGGAATTTTAAATGTTGCCACTAATGGAGCAATGACCATATTAGATTGGATTGAAATTATTGCTGATGAATTAGAAATTAAAAAATATACTGTTATTAAAGTTCCCTTAAGCATAGCTAAATTAGTCTCAAAAATAACCAATTATAATTTGCTAGCCAAAGAGCAATTATCGATGCTTGAAATGCCTCATGTTTTAGATATTGAAGAATCAAAAAAAATAGGATGGATTCCTCATTATTCCTCTGAAGATATTATTAAGGAAACAGCAAAATTTTATAATAGAGGATAAGCTTCCTTGCCTTAATTAATAGCTATTCCTTACTCAACTAGGTAGAAATAAAAATAATGCTATCAAATAATAATTTAGGACTTTAAAGTAATGTCCCCTATAGTAATTAACTTAGCTTAATACTTTAAATCGTATATAACCCATAGATCGTCTTCAAAAATTTTTTTAAAACTTAATTCATGATCTCGTTCAGTTAATATATACCTAAAACTGAGAAATTGATTATTGATTATTTTAAAATCCGATTCAACTAAATTTAAATATGCATTTCTTAGTTCAATTGTCATAGTTCCTCCTGACTTAGGATGGGCAGCGCTATACTCAAAATTTAGAAGCATCATTCTTGGTAGAAATGATTCATAGATTTTTTTTGATCCTAGCATGAAATTTCCGTCATCATGCTCTTGAAAAAAAATATCTATATCGCCTAATATCTCTCTGAAGCAATTTAAATATGGCGGCACAATTAACGAATCAATCTTTAATGACTTAACAGCTTGAAAAATTCGCAACCTAGAATCTAGCCTATCATATTTAGCCACATAACTATTTTGGAGTTTGTTTTGATCAAATATTTTTGGTGTTTGACAGTCCTTGAGGAAATAAGTGTTTACATCATCGGACGTATAACCTGATTTTAAAAGATCATCATATAGATTTGTTCTAGAATACTCTTGATGTTGTGAACTACTAAAGAGAAGATTTAAGTTTTCCTTAAGCCTAAAATTATCATCAAAGATATTGACTAATGCAAATACGATAAAGATTATTAAGGAATTTCCAATTAATATTTTCTTAGAATTAAATTTAAATTTAGATTTATTTATTAATTCACTAACAAAAAAAGATGACAATAAAAATGCAGCTATCCCTGTAAAGGAAATATCCGATAACCAAATTGACTATGAATTAGAAACATCATTGGATATTCAAGCAACCCCAGTTTTATATATAAAATCTCAACTATAATCCCCCCAACATAAATTAATAAACCTGATAGAATTATTAAAATTAACTCAAATGCCTGAGAATTTTTTGATAAATGCAAGCCTAGCAATAGGCCAGCAATAGTGAAACAGAAGCTCAATACATTTGGGTTAATGCCTTGTTGAAAAAGTAAAAATATTGGAGAAAAATCGTCAATCTCATCTGCAAACATGGCAGATATATATGCTTTATTTGACGCTAAAAGGTTGAATGAATCTAATGAGTCGTATCCTAAATTTATTACTTTGATCAAAAGGGTTGCCGGAATAATAAGCAAGATCAGCGCAGCTTTTGCTCTTTTTATAACTTTTAAATTTTGCTTTTCAAAAACCAAACTTAAAACCAAATAAGTCATAAATATCAAAAAGGCACTAGCTCCATTTGATGGATGGAAAAGTGTTGCTAATGTTACAAAAACACTTCCCCAAACAAACTTTTTATTGAAATAAAATACAATCCCCACAAAGGCAAGGAGATAAAAAACAGATCTGTGTGAAAATAAACTAGTAAGAAGGTTAACTCCAATACCCATGTATGTAGGAATATTAATAAGGTGAAAATTGCTTGATAAAGTAAGTCCAGAGAAAAAGAATACAGCTAAAGATATGACAATATAAATCCCACTCCCTCGAGATTTAAATGATTTAGAGAGACATATAGATAGTGCAAATATAGTTGAGCAAAAGAATATAAGTTGTAATACATAAAAATCCTTCAAATTAAAATATGCTTCGGGTATTAATTGATGAAGTAATGTACCAACTGCAAAATTAGATAAATGGCCAAGATAGTTAATTTCTATTAAGTGTTGCATTGCTGCAATTTCATGTGTTCTTTGCGGTAATTGAACATGGCTATTTAAAACTATTACCAAAGCAAAAAAGGTCATGATGCAAGCGAAAGCTAGATCAAAATACTTTGATTTTAAATGTAGGGTTGAGGAAACGAATTCTTTCATACTATCTATAATTTAATGATCATTTCTATGGAATCTGCTAATCTTTAACTCTTTTGATCTTATGATAATTTTTGATTTACAGAACCCACTTCAAGTATTTACATTGTTTGCTATTGATTTAAGCTAATTTATAACATTTTATAAATAAGTGCTTAAAACTCTAATATATAAAAGCTGTTAAATCGCATATTTAAATTGAGTATCTCATATTTTTTCTAAAATGATCTAAAGTTGATAAACAAAACAAAACAAAACAAAACAAAACAAAACAAAACAAAACAAAACAAAACAAAACAAAAACTCAGTAACCTTTGGATTGCGAAATCCTAGGCCATAAAAAACTTTATAGAAATAATGCCTTTAAAATAATCATCTCTGGTGATTTTAAATTAAACTAATGCAAAGATATTTTGATAAAATATGATAAATGTAGCAGTTATCTCCGATATTCATGGAAATGCAAGTGCATTGAATATGTGTTTGGAGAGTATTTCTAATCGTAATGTGGATATTTTAATATGTTTGGGAGATATTCTGACGTATGGCACCCAACCAAATCAAGTTATTGACCGGCTAGATAAGTATCAGAGAAACGGTAAATTAATAATGATTAAAGGAAACCACGAAGAATTTTATTTCTCTTCAGATATTTTAGCATCATATAAAATTCCGTCTTTTGTGAAAGAAAGTATTGATTGGACAAAGGAAAAGCTTAAATTTACTAAGTTAGAAAAAATCTTTGATTGGAGAACACACTATTCTTTTAAGAATATATTTTTTGCGCATGCAAATCCATTTCAATACGGAGATTGGAGCTATATTGAAACTGAAACCAAAATTGCAGAGGCGATCAAGCAACTTAAAAAACAAAATTTTTTTTGCGGGGTGTTTGGGCATTCTCACAGACAATATATTTTGCAAGGATCCAATTTCTTAAATAACTTATTTCACTCAAATTTAGATGATTTAAGTGAGCCTCTGATTGTAAATGTTGGCTCAGTAGGACAGCCTAGAGGAAGAGGCTTTTGTTATTCTTTTTTACAAATTAATGACAATAAAATTCAAATCGAACTAATTACATTTAAACCTGATTTAGAGCCAATTATTAATGATATTAACTTAACAAGCTTATCAAAAAAAACAAAACTACAATTAATAGAATATTTAAAAAAATAATATGTTAAATGTACTAGTAACCGGTGCGGGAGGCGGAGTAGGTCAGGGAATCATCAAGTCCCTAAATTTAATTGATGATATTGCAATTAATTTAATAACTGCTGATATGAGTGAGTTAGCAGCTGGGCATTATTTTGGCAATAAAGCATTTATAGTTTCCGCATGCACCTCAAAAAAATACACCTTGGAGCTAATTAAAATATTTAAAAGAGAAAAAATTGATTTTTATTTTCCTGGAACTGATGTTGAATTAATTTATTGCGCACAAAATAAAAATTTTTTTAAAGAAAAATATAATGTCCATACTGTTATTTCATCTCTAGAAACCATTATGATTTCAAATGATAAATATAAAACAGCAAATTTTCTCAAAAAAAATAATTTATCCTATCCTGATACGATATTTGCAAATCAAGCCATTATAGAAGATCTTAAATTTCCCTTAATCCTAAAACCTGCTATAGGTCATGGTTCAATTGGAGTATTCAAAATTAATAATAAAGAGGAGCTTAAAAAGCATAACCTTGAAGATCCAAACTATGTTATTCAAGAGTTGATAGGAGCTGAAAATGAAGAATTTACCTGCACTATTGTTAAGAGTAATGAAAATTTTTCATTAGTTCTGCCTTTACAGAGAGAGCTTAGGTCAGGAGATACTTACAGAGCCAATCCAATTAAATCAAACAAAATTGAGAAGTATGTTCAAGCTATTGCAGAAAAATTAGATATTGATGGCGGTTGTAATTTCCAATTAAGATTAGATAGTCAAGGCAATCCAAAAGTTTTTGAGATCAATAGTAGATTCTCTGGTACAACCCCATTCTGCGCCCAGCTTGGTTTTAACCCTGTTGAATTTTACATAAAAAGCTTTTTAAATATTAATTATGCCCCAAAAGTAAATTATGATTTACAGGTACTCAGGTATTGGAGAGAAATATTGGTTCACAAAGATAGTGTTAAGAAGCTAAAAAAAGAAAAACAAGCAAACGAACTATATGTAAAGCAAATAAAACTTTTTAGAGAATGATAGGAATTACTGGACTTTCTGGATTATTGGGCAGTCATGTAAAAGAAGATTTTGATTCACATGGAATAAAATTTAAGCCTATTGAAAGAGTAAATTGGGATCTTTCAGACTGGAAAACAGATTCTGAACTTGATCAAATATTTTCTAACTGCCATACCGTAGTTCACATGGGTGCAATAACTCAGAACAATAATTCAGAGGAAAGAATTCATGATATGTCAGATGCAAATGTAAGATCGTGTATTAATCTATGTAACTGGGCTCTCCAAAGAAATATTCATATTATTTATATCTCTGGAGCTACTGTTTATAAAGATGTATTTGGTCAATCAATTTTAGAAGATGATCCAAAGACTGTAGATAATTTTGGAGGCTTTTATGGTTTTACTAAAAAACTAGCAGAAGATATTGTTTTGCATTTTAAAACGGCTGGATTGAAAGCCACTATATTAAGACCTTCTTCCATATACGGCTTTGGATTATCGAAAGATAAGATGATTATGAGTTTTATTCACAGCGCAATTGTAGATTCCCGTATAAACATTTCTAACCCAAATAGTAAAATAAATTTAGTTCATGCATATGACGTTGCGCGAAGCATACGGCTTGTGCACTTAAAAAACACTGAAGGCATTTTTAACATACAGGGATTTACTTATTCAATTATGGAAATAGCAAATATCACTGCTTCAGTGATTGGTAAAAAAGATATTTCAATCAATGTCCTAAAAGATAATTTTGACTCAAGTACACGGTTTAATTTAAATGGTGATTTAGCAAAAATAAAGTTTAATTATGTTCCAAAAATTGCATTAGAAGAGGGCATTTCTAAAATTGTTAAAGCTTAATTATGAATCAGTCGTTACACAGTATAAGAGCACACCTAATCCTAGATGCATTTCATAAAGGTAGTGCGACTTAGTTAAATGAGCAATCGAAGTACAAATAAAATTTTTAAATTTTTCTTATGGCCATAAAGCAAAAAATTTGTGTAGTGACTGGCACCAGAGCAGAGTACGGATTGCTTAAAGTACTGATCAAGCTTGTTGATTTATCTGATGATTTTGATTTGCAGCTTATTGTTACTGGCAGTCATCTATCTTTGAAACATGGCAATACTCAAGATGAAATAATTGCTGATGGGTTTCGTATTGATCAAAGAATTGATTTGAATCTTGATTCTGATAGCTCATCCTCCATAAGTAACTCTACTGCTATAGCTATCAATGGTTTCTCGACCGCATTTAAAAATCTTAAATCTGATTTGGTTGTTGTCCTTGGAGATAGATATGAAATTTTAGGTTGCGCAATAGCTGCAATGTTTGCTGGCATTCCTTTGGCTCATATTCATGGTGGAGAGCTTACAGAAGGAGCAATGGATGATGCTATTAGACATGCAGTTACAAAGCTATCTCATATCCATTTTGTAGCAAATGAAGTCTATGCTTCTAGAGTAATGCAATTAGGAGAAGATCCACGATATGTTTTCAATGTTGGTGGACTTGGTATAGATGCTATAAAAAATCTAGCACTTCATAATCGAAAAACAATTGAAAAGAAATTAAGTTTTAAATTTAAAAAACATAATCTGCTAATCACTTTTCATCCGGTAACTTTAGAGAGATTTTCTTCTAAAAATCATATGAGCGAGCTCTTCTCTGCTCTTGATGACTTACATAATACTTTATTAATTTTTACTATGCCTAATGCAGATATGGATAGCGTAGATATTATGAGTATGATCGAGCAATATACAGCTAAAAAAGAAAATGCAATTGCATTTACTTCACTAGGGCAGTTAATGTATCTTAGTGTTGTGGATCAAGTTGATTTGGTTATTGGCAATTCTTCCAGTGGTATAATTGAAGTGCCCTCATTTTTGAAACCTACTATTGATATTGGCTCAAGGCAAAAAGGGAGATTGAAAGCAAGCAGCATAATCTCATGCGATCCTAAAAAGCAAGACATCCTCGATGCAGTCCATCATGCCTATTCTGCATCCTTTCAACAATCTTTGGCTAAAATACAAAATCCTTATGGGAATGGCGGAGCTGCTAAAAAAATATTTTCTCAATTACAAAAAATTAAGTTCAAACCTTTGCTTGCTAAGAAATTTTTTGACATTCGAGCTCAGGACTATTTGCAAGAATAATATATAGTCTAAAAATCTATCTTTACTTAAGCTCATCCTCGTCGATTAGCTCGTCTGCAAGATAGTCTCTGTTAGATGTTTTTCCAAGAACTAAATCCCATTTCATAGGGGAGATTCCCTTTCCTGGTCTTTTAGTGATTAGGTTTTGGCTCGTAAAGACATCATTTTTTCTTATTTCATGCCTAGCAATGATTGATTTTCTAGCAACCAGCTTGTTTTTTTGCTCCTCTTTAGTGGCCACTTTTGATCCATCACCTAGACTATCTTCAACATTTCTGATCTCTTTAACTAACAATGAAAACTCTTTAAAATCCATGCTGGCTTTGTGATCAGGCCCAGCCATCTTCCTATCTAATGTAATATGTTTCTCAATAACTGTTGCACCCAAGGCAACAGCAGTTTTTGAGGCATCTATTCCAATTGTATGATCAGAAAATCCAACCTTGGTATTAAATTCTTTTTGAAGAGTTGAAATGCAGCTTAGGTTTGCATTGCTTATTTTTGTAGGGTATTCACTAATGCAGTGCAAAAGAGTAATATCATTAAGAGAAGCTCCGCTATCTGTTAGAGACTGAACGGCAGATGCAATCTCGTCTGTGTTTGACATTCCTGTTGATAATATAATTGGTTTTCCTAGGCTTCCAAGCTTTCTAAGATATGGTAGATTTGTGATTTCTCCTGATGGAATCTTAACTCTTGAAAGGTTCAACTTGATAATAAAGTCAGTACTTATTTCTCCAAAACTAGTAGTCAAGAATTCAATGCCATACTTATTACTCCATTTTTTTAATTCGTAAAAACTCTCCAGTGGCAAAGCGAGTTTTTGAAGCATCTCAAGCTGCGAGCCTGATTTCCCTGTTGTATTTTTCTGATAATTAGCTTTTTCAGCGCTAGCTGTAACTAATTCCTCAGGAATAAATGTTTGAAACTTAACTATATCAGCCCCTGATTCAGCTGAAACTTTAATAAGCTCCAAAGCGTCTTTCATTCTACCATTATGATTCACGCCGACTTCTGCAATAATTAGTGTCTTTTTCATGCTAAATATAAGAATTTATAAAAAATAGATTTTTGTTGTGTTTTTGATCAATCACTTTTAAAAAGATCACGTGTAAACACTTTGCCAACGCAAGATTCAATATATTTATCTACTCTATTTGCAACTATTAAATCACAACTTTCCTTGAAATAATTTAAGTTTGTTTCAAGAGGAATATCCATGAAACTTTTTTCTTTGATGGATGGTTCAAAAATATGCATATCGATGTTTTCACTTTTTAAAATCATTAGAATATCAAGTATTGCTGATCCTTTGTTATTATCAGAGTTTTTTTTCATATTAAGTCTGTAGATACCAATCTTTTTTGCCTTCTTGTCTAAGATTATTCTAGCTAAAAACTTTTTTCGATCCTGATTTGATTTATCTATAGAAGCGATAATTTTTTTAGGCAACCCAGTTAAAGAGTTTTGAAGTTGACTGACATCTTTTGGAAGACAGTAACCGCCATATCCAAACGATGGATTGTTATAATGATTTCCAATTCTGTGATCCATTCCAATTCCCTCTATAATAATTTTTGTATCAAGATTTTTAGTTAAGGCAAATGTATCTAACTCATTAAAAAAAGCTACTCGCATTGCTAGATATGAATTTGCAAATAGTTTTACCGACTCAGCCTCACTAGAACTCATAGATAATAATGGAATATCTTTTTTTAGAGAGCAATTTATTAATATTTCAGAAAACTTTTTAGAGAGTTTGCAATTTGAACCAGAAATAATTCTAGTTGGATGCAAAGAATCCCACAGTGCAGTGCCCTCTCTTAGAAATTCTGGAAAAAAACTAAAATTTAAGTGTGGATATATTTTATGAAGGCTTTCGGTATAACCAATTGGAACTGTTGAGCGAATAACAATTAACCCAAGGAAATTAATTTCATGTAAATGTAAAACAATCTTATCTATAATAGAGGTATTGAAAGTGAGTTTCTTTTTATCAAAATCAGTCGGAACACAAATAATAACAAAATTGGTTTTATCGTATGCTTCATGTTTATCTTGTGTAGCAGAAATTTGCAAAGTATCTTTTTTGAGGTATTCGTTCACCAAAGAATCTTCCAATGGGGAAATCCTTTTATTTAATAATTCCACTTTACCTTCATCCACGTCTAGCACAGAAATAGAGTACTTCGTTGCTAGCATAATGGCATTTGAAAGTCCAACGTATCCCATTCCCACAACTGTTATTTTCATATATTAATTAAATGAATTGCACCATAATAAATCTATGTCCAGTATAGTTCATTGAAGGTTTAAAATATAAGGATAAATAAAAATAGGAAGATTTATGAAAGTAACTGAAGCAGTTTTATCAAGAACCTCTGTAAGAGCATTTCTTGATACACCAATTAAAGATGAGCTTATTAAAAATTTATTATTCAAATCAGCTAGATCTCCTAGTGGGGGTAATTTACAACCCTGGAAAATCTATGTTCTAAATAATGAAAGCTTAAAAAACTTTCTTGTCTTTCAAGATAATTGGTCTGATCCAGAAAATCCTTCTTATGATATTTACCCCTCTAAACTTAAAGAACCATATCGAACATCAAGGTATGAGCTTGGGGAACAAATGTACAAAATTCTTGGCATAGATAGAGAAGATAAAGAGGGGAGGATAAATCAGATAATGAAAAATTTTAAATTTTTTGGAGCTCCTGCTGCATTATTTTGCTTTGTTGATCGGCAAATGGGTCCACCACAATGGTCTGATTTAGGGATGTTTCTCCAAACTTTCATGCTTCTGGCTAAAGAAGAAGGTGTTGATACATGTGCTCAAGAAGCTTGGGCAATGAAGGCTGATAGCATTCATCATTATGTAAAGGCTGATGAAGAAGATATATTATTTTGTGGAATGGCTATAGGCTATAAAGATGAAAAAGATCCTGTAAATACCCTTAAATCAGAAAGAAGACCTCTTGATCAATGGGTTAAATTTATTCAGTAAAACCTTTTCGTGTTAAATTCTGAAAAAAGCATAATTTTTTTTATGGAACACGCAATTGCTCAGGCTGAGTTAGCTTTTGAACAAAATGAAGTTCCTGTTGGCGCAATAGTTGTAAAAGATAAAAAAATTATTGGCAAGGGTTTTAATCAAGTAATAAAAAAAAACTCAGTCGCATCCCATGCTGAAATTAATGCAATTTCTTATGCAGGGGAAAATCTTCAAAATTACAGGCTTAATAACTGTGATCTTTATGTAACTCTTGAGCCTTGCCATATGTGCGCCAAGGCTATTGTGGATGCAAGAATAAATCGAGTATTCTTTGGTGCTAATGAACCAAAAACAGGCGCAATTGAATCAATCGATCAATTTTTTGATAGAGAGGATTTAAATCATGATGTTACCTATTATGGTGGGATTTTGGCAGAACAATCTTCTAAACTTTTAAAAAATTTTTTTAAAACTAGAAGGGCTAAAAAAATATAAAGTTTTAAAATAAATTATTTCAAAGCAACCCAAATAGGGCAATGATCAGAAGGTTTTTCCATTGCTCTTGCTACATAGTCTATCCCGGTATCTAGAATGCTATTTCTAAGGTTTTCTGAAAGCATTATATGATCAATTCTCAGGCCTCTTTTTGGGTTGTCATCAAACATTTTTGACCGATAATCAAACCATGAATATATAGACCCTTCGTTTGGATTTTGATATCTCCATGAATCAATAAAGCCTAACTCTTTAATACTATTCCACATCTCAATTTCTTCAGGGAGAAAGGCAGTTTTACCATCTCTAAGCCACCTTTTTACATTAGGTTCTCCAATTCCAACATCCAATTCAGTGGGTGCAACATTAAAGTCTCCCATAACTATAAGATTCTCTTGTTTTTTCTTGAGTTTTTTTATGTGCTTTTCAAGATCATTATAAAATTTAATCTTTTTAGGAAATTTAGTTTCATGAGATCGATTCTCTCCTTGAGGAAAGTATCCATTCATGATTGTAATTTCTTTTCTTTTCCATTTAAAAGTAGCTTGAATAAATCTTTTTTGATCCTCTTTCGTATCTCCAGAAAAACCTTTTTGTACATCTAGAGGTTTTTTTTTGCTTAAAATAGCAACTCCATAGTGACCTTTTTGGCCCCAAAATTCTGGGTGGTATCCGATCTCTTTAATTTCCTCGATTGGAAACTCCGGATCATTTACTTTGGTCTCTTGAATGCCAATTACATCTGGATCAATTGTATCTCTAAGGTGAATTAGTTGATGGGGGCGAGCTCGAATACTATTAATGTTAAAGGATACAATTTTCATATTTAGGCTGCTTTAGATATTAAATTATTCTTGCTTAGAAGCATATAATCATAAAGAATTTGAGCACCTTCTTTCAATAGATAATCATTTTCAATATCGATATCTTTTTCATTATCTTTGTTCTCATTAAAATCTTTAAGTTCTTTATAAGAATTAAAAATTTCTAAGTCGAGGCTGGAGCGTCTTTTGTTTTCTACATTTAATGACCAGTCTTGCCTATTATACTTTTCTTGCTCTCTTTTTTTGATATTTAGAGAGAGTGTTTTTTTATTTTTTTGAGCGTCATATCTTTCTCGAATATCTAGGATATATTTTAAATTTGGATTTTTATTAACTCTATCAATATGTAAACTTTTAATATCCGATATAAGGTCTTTATTCATTTTAAATCTTTTAAACCTTACTGGTTTTATTTGATCCCAAGGTAACGCTGAATCCAAAGAGCTTTCACCAATTTCTTCTATATCCCAACTAGAGGGCAGAACTATATCTGGTTGTATACCTTTATTCTGCATCCCAGATCCTGACACTCTGTAAAACTTTGATTCTGTAACTTTTAATTGACCTGAGCTAAGGTTATCCAGTTTTTGCACAGTACCTTTTCCGAAAGTTCTTTGTCCAATAATAATTCCTCGCTGATAGTCTTGAATAGCGCCTGCAAAGATTTCTGATGCAGATGCAGAATACCGATTTACCATAACGGCCATGGGCTTTATCCAAGCTTGTTTTGCTCTTGCATCTCCCCATGGTCTTATACTTCCGTTGCTTTCTTTGACTTGTAATGTTGCGCCAGAGGCAATAAAAAGCCCTGTTAATTTGTTAGCTTCATACAGTGAGCCACCAGAGTTACTTCTCAAGTCTATGATTACACCATCAACATTTTGAGAGTTAAAATCTTCAAGAATTTCTTGAACATCTTTTGAGCTACTTCTATAATTTGGATCTCTATTTCTCCAAGCATTAAAGTCAATATAAAAAGCAGGTAGATCTATGATTCCAATTTTTATCATTTGAGAGTTTTGCGCTAATTCAATGATGCTAGATTTTGCCGCTTGTTCTTCCAGTTTTACTTCTTCTCGGGTGATAGTTACAAATTTTCGATCGCTAAAATCTTCTGTTTTAGCGGGTATTATTTCAAGCTCAACTTGCGTACCTGATTCACCTCTAATTAACTGCACCACTTCATCAATTCTCCATCCAACCACGTCAACTGAATCAGGGCGGGGAGTTTCAACTTGTGTTATCTTTACAATTTTGTCATCTGGATTAATTTTTCCTGTTTTTTCTGCAGGCCCTCCAGGAACAACGCTTACTATGACTGGATAATCGTCTTCTGTAGTTAGTAGAGCCCCAATACCTTCTAACTTTAAACTCATGGTCATCTCAAAGTCCTCTGCAGATTTAGGAGAGAAGTATGAAGAATGAGGGTCAAAGAAAGAAGTCATATTATTCATTACAATAGAAAAAACATCTTCTTCGTTTCGTTGCGAGATTCTTCTTAATCTATTTTGATATCGTTTTTTGATAGCCTCAATTGCCTCGCTGTTATCTTTTTCTGCAAGCATGGATGTTAAGACATCGTTCTTAGCAAGTTTTTTCCAAGTTTTTCTTAATAAAAATTTATTTTTCTGCCACTCTGCGCCCTCATAATCAATTTGCAAACTTTCATTTTTTTCAAAATCAAATCTATTTTTTTTCACTTCTCTGATTTGAAAATTAGTTGTTTCTACAAGACGATTGAAATATAAATTAACTAACTTATAAAAAGATGTAAGATTGATATTTTTTGTTGCTCTAGTTTTTGAGGTCATAGAATCGTCAAACAAACTGAATTCTTTTTGAAAGGAATCTACCTCATATTTTGTAAAATAAATCTTTTGGGAATCTAATTGCTTAAGCAAGAGCCTAAAGATTTCAGAATTAATATTGCTTACATTTTTGTCTATAAAAAAATGCTCATTTGTTATTTTTTCGAATATTTCTTGGCTTAATAGTTCTTTCTCTTCAGATACCTGAATATCAATTTTTGATTCAACTGCAAAGCTGCATAAAATCAAAAGTATGTACCAGATATTTTTTTTCTGATTGTTCAAGATAATTAAATTACAATTTATATTATGAAAAATTCTCACCAAATAGAATTTTACTTTGATTGCTCGAGCCCTTGGACTTACTTAGCTTTCACTGAAATTTTACCATTATCTCAAAGACTAGGTATAGAAATTATCTGGAAACCAATTTTGGTCGGGGGAGTATTCAATAATGTTAATCAAGACGTATATGAGTTTAGAAGTAAACCTAACCCATTAAAGCTTTCATATGCTAACAATGATCTTGCTCTTTGGTCAAAAATAAGAGGCATTGAGATAACATTTCCAAAAGTTTTTCCAGTTAATTCAGTGAAAGCTATGCGTGGGTGTTTGTTTGCTATTCAAGAAGAAAAACTAGAACTGTTTGCTAGAAATGTTTTTCATTCATACTGGGGAGAAGGTATTGACATCAGCCAAGAAGATGGTTTATTGATAATAGCGAAGAATTCAAGTCTAAATCCTGATGAGTTCAAAAAATTTATAAGCTCACAAGACACAAAAGATCTTTTATTAAAAAATACTGATGAGCTCATTGAAAGGGGAGGTTTTGGCTCACCGACATTTTTTTATAAAGAGCACATGTTTTTTGGAAACGACCGCACTAATCTTTTAGAAGAAGCTATTAATCAAAACTTAATTTAAGTTTGGGCTTGATAGGCTTCTTCTCTTATGAGCTCTGGGCTACCTAAAATCTGACGGTTTAATCCAATGCGTTTAAACCAGTAATGTAGCCCTAGAAGGTCTGTGAAACCCATGCCACCATGAACTTCGGTAGCTTTTTTTGCTATCCCTTTACTCATTTCAGAGACATGTGCCTTTGCATGACAAGCCATCAATCTCGCCTCA
>Ga0213868_10003020_pt1 | contig 15849 bp, 21 predicted proteins | sample PICome_9_FD_160087 | JGI IMG/M metagenome (GOLD analysis project Ga0213868, IMG submission 160087) | Coastal seawater microbial communities near Pivers Island, North Carolina, United States - PICO127 | ecosystem: Environmental > Aquatic > Marine > Coastal | place: USA: North Carolina...
TCATGCTGAATAAGACGGCGCTTCTGATGGCGCTTTTTATGCCAGGGATCGGGGAAAAAAATCTGAATAAGATCAATGGTTTGGGGTGGAATCGATACTTCGAGAACGCGCACCGCATCCTCGGCAAAGACTTTAATATTTTCAATGCCGCGCTTTTCCACCTCGGCAAATAACTTGCCAACACCGGGTTTATGCACCTCCAGACCGAGGTATCGATACGTCGGATTCTGCTCAGCCATTGCGAGCAAACTGTCACCCATTCCAAAACCAATCTCGACAACGCGAGGCCCGTTGACCGCGTAGCTGTGCTTCCAGTCAAACTGCGACTCGGTCAGGCTAAAGCCGTGCTTGGGGAAAGCGTCATTCCAGCCCTTTTGTTGGCTGCCCGTCATTCGACCCGCACGAATCACGAAACTCTTTATCTTGTGTGACAGTTCCTGATCAGACATCGGGGTCGTGACTTTTCTGAACTGCCGCAAAAAATGCACAGGCCCATCCAGCTAATAGACTCACACCACCAAGAGGGGTAATCGCACCCAGTTGCGGGGTGTCAGTCAGCACGAGCAGGTACAGACTCCCCGAAAACAGACAGACGCCGATTACAAAGAACGCCTGCGCACGTTGTAACCAGACACTGTGTTTATTATCGAGGGCCGCGGATAACGCAATCATCGCCAGCGCGTGCAGGGAATGGTAGTGGACAGCAACTGCCCAGGTCTCTACGCGCGCCAAGGAAACTCGAGACTCCAGTGCATGCGCGCCAAACGCGCCAAACGCGACCGCGACGAACGCCAGAAAACATGCAATAGCGACAAAGGAGAAACGCATTAATCGAGTGGCTTAAGCAACAATTCCTGCGCGAAGTTTTTTCATGGCATTATTTTCAAGCTGGCGAATACGCTCAGCTGAGACGCCGTACTCCTCTGCAAGCTCGTGCAATGTTGTCTTCGGTTCTGCCAACCAACGTCGAGCCACAATATCGCGACTTCGGGGATCCAGCGCAGACATTGCCGCGCTAAGTTGAGTGCCTTTGTGAGCAACACAATCAGCCGCTTCCACCACCGTGGCCGGGTCTGTTGATTGATCCTCCAGATACTGTTGTGGTGCCTGCCAAGACGACTCTTCGTCCATATCAACCGGCAAATCGAACGCCAAATCTCGACTCGACAAGCGGCTCTCCATGCGGGTCACTTCCGATGGCTCGACACCCAAGTCTTGCGCAATCGCAATCGTCTCATCCTGCGTTAACCAATGAGTTCCCGTCTTTCGGCTTCGCAAGTTGAAGAATAATTTGCGCTGAGCCTTGGTCGTCGCAACTTTCACAATGCGCCAATTCTTGAGCACGTACTCGTGCATCTCAGCTTTAATCCAGTGCACTGCAAAAGAGACCAACCGGACACCTTTCGTCGGGTCAAAGCGTTTTACCGCCTTCATCAATCCGACATTCCCTTCTTGAATGAGATCCGCCTCTTGAAGACCATAACCCGAGTAACTGCGCGCCACATGCACCACAAATCGTAAGTGAGCGAGTACTAACTCTCTCGCAGAGTCAACGCTGTTGTCATAAAAAAGGCGCTCGGCCAATTCCTGCTCTCGCTCAGCGGACAGCATAGGAATCGCACTCACAGTTTGAACGTACGCACCTAGGTTGGCGCCAGGCACCATATTTAAGATCGCGTTTGGCGTCATTGAAACTGAAGTATTTGTCTCAGTCATATCCAAAACTCCTAACATAGCCGCAGATTTTAGCACTCTTGTTGTGAGAGTGCTAACTGAGACAAAAAGTTCCTCGGAATTTAGCGGGGCTTGATTCGTGTTAAATGCAGCTGAACGGAATACCAGGCGCTGATTAATCCCAAAATAGCACCTATCGAAATAAGCACCAATAACTCAGACAGGATTAGCGAGGGTACTGAAGGTGCCTGATCGTACAAATCAAATAAACGTTTTACTGGGCCGTCTAACATCAGCAGTGCAGCACCGCTGAGCAACCCCCCAAAGACGCCCCCCAGTGCGCCACTTAATAGTCCTGTGTACAAAAAAGGCCGTCTCGCAAAGGCATTGCCCCCCCCAATGAGCTTAATCACAACGATCTCATCACGGCGAGCCTCGATGCCAAGGCGCAATGTGTTACCAAGTGTTAACACAACACCCACCGACATAACGACCCCGAGAACCATCGCAATCGTCCTCAATAAATCGGTAAACGCATTTAGCCGCTCCAACCACCGACTGTCTAGAATCACTTGCGAGACGCCTGCCAGCGAACCGAGATCGACCTGCAGTTGTTCAATGCCCGCAAGACGAGTGTTGGCGCTTGGATAGACCCATAGCGTGTGGGGGAGTGGGTTTCGGTTAAGTTTTTGAACCAAACTCTCAAGTCCTGTCGCGCTCACAAAATCCGCAAGTGCGCTGTCGCGGTCGACCACTTTGACGTCGGCAATACCTGGTTTGCGAAGAATCTCGGTACGCAACTTGGCAGCGTCCTCAAGCGATGCATCTTGTCCAAGCAACACTGAAAGCTGAGGCGGCGCGTCAATTTGAGAAATCTCTCCCTGTACCGTGGCGGCTAACGATAAACCCAAGCTGGGGACTGCAAGCGCCACGCCGATGACCAAAACAGTCAGAAAGCTCGCAATGGGCTCCCGAAGCAGTTTATCGACACTGATCAGTGCAGCCTGACGGTGATGGTGCGCCCAGGCACTCAGTGCTGAGCGCGGACCCGCACCTATTCCTGCTGTGGTCGTTTGCGAATTACTCACTCATTGATTCCCCGCGACACACCACCCAGAGTGATCAACCGCCCTCGGTCGAGCGTTAATATTCGCTGCGACATTCGCGAGATCAATGCCAGATCGTGGCTTGCCACGATTACAGTCACACCGACGCTATTAAACGCAGAGAAAAGGCCCATAATTTCTGCCGAAAGCTGGGGGTCTAAGTTGCCCGTTGGTTCATCAGCGATCAAGATTTTAGGCCTCGCTACAACAGCCCTAGCAATACCAATCCGTTGTTGCTCACCACCTGACAAGGCATCAGGCGCGGCGCGCTCTCGGTCAAGCAGACCCACTTTGTCTAAGGCCGCGCGCACTCTTCGGTCAATATCTCGTTTTGTAAATCCAGCGATCTCTAAAGGTAAGGCAACGTTGTGATAGACCGACCGGTCGGCTAGCAACTTATGATCTTGAAACACAACGCCAAAATCTTGCCGGTACTTCGCAATACGCGACTCTTTTACTTTTGACAGCGGCCGCCCACCCACTGACACCTCGCCCGAAGAGGCTCGATCAAGGAGCAGTAGAAGCCTTAGGAGTGTGCTCTTGCCTGCGCCAGAATGACCCGTTAAAAAGGCCATTTCGCCACTGCGCATTTCAAATGACAAATCGCTCAGAGCCTCGCGATGCTCGTAGCGTTTGTTCACTCGATCAAAGACAAGGTCCATAATAATTACGTCGTTGTACTGAACAGTGCGTCGACAAATTCGCGCGCATTAAAGGGGCGGAGATCTTCAATTCCCTCACCAATGCCGATGTACCGAATAGGTCGCTTTGTCTGCTGCCCAATGGCAAAGACCACACCGCCCTTTGCCGTCCCGTCAAGCTTCGTCAGCGCGATTCCCGTTACGCCTACCGCCGCGTCGAATTCGCGTGCTTGCGATACGGCATTTTGGCCCGTACCCGAATCGAGTACGAGCAATGTTTCATGCGGCGCGCTGGGATCTGCCTTTTTAATGACGCGAATAATTTTTTCCAACTCCTCCATCAGATGCGCTTTGTTATTGAGTCGCCCCGCCGTATCCGCAAGCAACACATCTACGTTGCGCGCGCGCGCAGCCGTAAGCGCGTCGAACAAAACTGATGCGCTGTCAGCGCCCGTATGCTGAGCAATCACCGGAACGTTATTACGCTCGCCCCACGCCTGCAGCTGTTCTACCGCCGCAGCTCGAAAGGTATCACCCGCTGCCAACATCACCGTCTGACCTTCAGACAGGTACCGATGTGCAAGCTTGCCAATCGTTGTGGTCTTACCTGCGCCATTAACCCCAACGACCAAAATCACAAGCGGTCCGTCGGTGGGCTGGTTGAGCGGATGATCGTTATCCGAAAGCGTGGCAACCAAAAGCGCCGTCAATGTCGCCATGACCGCATCGACATCGACTGCTGACTTGCGCGGATGAGCCTCGATGAGTTGGTCGATGATGATCTTTGTAGTGGCCACACCCACATCGGCCATCAGCAGCTCGGTCTCCAGTGCTTCAATGACGTCGTCATCAATCGTAGCTTTGACGCCGAGCGCATTCTCTAAGCCGGACACCAACGATTGACTCGTTTGACTTAAGCCTGATGTCAGGCGGGAAAACCATGAGACTTGAGACTGGCCATCGTCTTCTGTGCCACCAATGTGCGCTTCTTTCGTGACTTTTTGCTTGTGTCCAAACCACTTCATACTAATTTTAACGTCCCTAAATGAAACAAGCCGCTGCGATGAGCGCTATGCTACTTTAGTCTAACATTAGGTACTCGCATGATAAGCAAAACTCGACGCGCGCAACCCAGCAATCAGTTGCGCATTATTGGCGGCGCATGGCGCGGCCGGAAGTTAAGCTTCCCCAGTGTGGAAGGTTTAAGGCCAACACCCGACCGAGTTCGAGAAACAGTCTTTAACTGGCTCACCGGTCACCTCGATGGGGCTCGATGCTTAGACTTGTTTGCTGGGTCTGGCGCTCTAGGTTTTGAGGCGCTTTCTCGTGGCGCTCGCTATTGTTGCTTCATCGATCGCAGTGACCTTGTAAACCAAGCGATAAAGGCAAGCGCACAAACACTGGGGTGTGGTGAGCACGTGTCTGTCCTGCAACGAGACTCATCACAACCTGTTTCGCTTGATCGCGTCTTTGATGTCGTTTTTCTTGATCCACCTTTTGCCAACAACCTTACCGCGCCATGCCTGAAGTGGCTTTTAGCCTCCAATCTACTCAGATCAGATACGCTGCTCTACCTCGAAACACCGAAGGCGGTCACGGTTCACGATGAGCGCTTACGAACACTTAAGGAAAAAACAATGGGCGACGTTACCTGTCGGTTAATGGTCCAGCGGTAATTTGGTTTGTTCTTCGCGTTTGTGTAGTCTCAGCGATCTAGTGAGGAGCGCGCTCTATGCGAGACAAAACAGTCGTTTATCCCGGTACATTTGACCCTATACATAAAGGCCATGTCGATTTAGTCGAGCGTGCCGCTGTCTTGTTTGATCGGGTGGTCATAGGTGTCGCTAAGAGCTCGAGTAAAAAACCGCTGTTTACGACTGAGGAGAGGATAACGCTGACCGAGCAGTCGCTCGTCCACCTCGATAATATTGAGGTCAAGGGCTTTAGCGGACTGTCCACTGCGTTTGTCGCAGCGCAAAACGCCAATACCGTGTTGCGTGGCATCAGGACCGCGGGTGACTTTGAATACGAGCAGCAACTTGCCCATATGAATCGGGCGATGAATCCTGAGTTTGAGAGCCTCTTTTTGACACCCTCAAATAATTTATCCTTCATTTCTTCAACGCTTGTTCGCGAGATCGCATCGATGCAGGGTGATGTTTCAGACTTCGTCACAGGCCCCGTTCTTGAGGCGTTAAATCAGAAGTTTGGCGCCTAACGCTGACAGTGAGTGCAGTAAACAGTTGCTCTGCTAGATTGACGAATTTCTCGAAGACGCGTGACTTTGCAGCGCTTACAGCGATCACCGCCGCGACCATAAACCTGCAAACTCTGTGCAAAATAACCCGCCTTCCCATCGCCACCAACAAAGTCGCGAAGCGTCGTACCACCTACCTCAATAGCGTTCGCTAAGACGGCCTTGATCGACTCGGCTAGGGCCATGTAGCGCTTTTTACTAATGCCATTCGCAGGCCGGTCTGGTCGAATTCCCGCCATGAATAATGCTTCATTGGCGTAGATATTTCCGACGCCTACGACGATTTTGGCATCCATAATAAAGAGTTTTACGGCGCTACCTCGCTTACGAGACTGCTGAAACAAGTACTCCCCCGTAAAGTCCGCTGACAGTGGCTCAGGCCCCAAATGCTCAAGCAGCGCATGCGACTGTCCGACGAAGCAATGCATGCTCCCAAATCGTCGCGGATCGTGATAGCGCAGCAACATTCCGCTCTCGAGCACAACATCGACGTGATCGTGTTTTCGCGGTAACTCGTTAGCGGTGGTCATGCGAAGTGAGCCCGACATGCCCAGGTGAATCATCACCGTTGCACCCGAGTCGAGATCGATTAAGAGGTACTTAGCGCGACGGCGTGTCTGAATGATTATCGCTTGACTGAGGTGTCGCTCAAAGTCCTGAGTGATGGGCCACCGCAGACGGCGGTCTCTCACTATTACATTGACAATACGCTGCCCTTCGACATGGGGCGCAATGCCCCGACGGGTCGTCTCAACTTCAGGCAGCTCTGGCAAAACAACCTCCAAGGGATATGCGGACAAAAAAAACCCCGGCGTTGCCGGGGTTCTCGTAATACGTAACGCTTACTTGATCTTACCTTCTTTGTAGACCACATGTTTACGGGCGACAGGGTCGTACTTTTTCATTTCCAACTTATCAGGCGTTGTGCGCTTGTTTTTGTCAGTAGTGTAAAAGTGGCCTGTACCAGCCGTTGAATTCATTCGGATCTTTTCACGCATCGGTTCTTACTCCTCAAACCTTCTCGCCGCGAGCTCGGAGCTCGGACAACACGGTTTCGATTCCACGCTTATCGATAATTCTCATGCCTTTAGGTGATACACGAAGCGAAACAAAGCGCTTCTCTGACTCCACCCAAAAACGGTGATTGTGAAGGTTGGGCAGAAAGCGTCTGCGAGTGCGATTCTTCGCATGCGAGACATTGTTTCCCGTCATCGGGCGCTTTCCTGTAACTTGACATACTCGCGACATCTGTCTGTCCACAAAAAAAAGGAGCGGCAACATACCAAAGGGCTCGCGCTTAAGCAACACGAAGTCTTACACAAAGCCAAAGTTTCTGAGGCTTAGGCATCGATTATTTGCAACAACAAGATGGTCGAGCAGTTGCAACGCCCGACTGAGTTTATCCGTGACCTCCCTGTCTGCGGGGCTGGGGTCCAAACAGCCTGAAGTATGGTTGTGGGCAACGACGACGGATACCGCATGGTGGACAATCGCACGACGCGCGTATAAACGGGTGCAGTGTCGACACTGCCATAAAATAGGACTTCGCTCGTAATTAATCGGTTTCGGGCGTCGAGGAACAACGCCAAAAAGTGCTCTTGCGACAAGCCCGACAGGGCATCGATCACATAACCTTCGTAAGCCCGTCTTCCCAAGACGCACGAAGGTTCAGAAAGTGCCTCTCGGTTCACCAACGTCTGTAACTGCAGTGACGCGCGAAGCCGCAGGCGAGCCGTGGTATCAATCGTAGGGTGGTTGATGTCCTGATCAACAATACGGCGAACAATCGTTGCGAGACTCAGTTGGTCCCTATAAGCCGCCAGAACCTGCCAAATCGCAAATGAGGAAATATTCATCACTGTGGCCAATACACCTACGATCGAGTGATCGTACCGAGACGCCTCATGACAATTCACTGCTCCTTGTTTTTTCACATCCTCACCTGCTGCCTAGGTTCTGACCATTCTTTGAGAATTAACAACGTGATTGCGTATACCCAAGGCCACTCCTGCAACACCGGTATGATTCACCGCGACTGAATGCTACCTTTGACACGTACTCTGAGCGCTCTAACTTAAAAATGGCATGTCTTTTAAATCGTAATTTCATCCTCGGCATTACCGGTAGTATCGCGGCTTATAAGGCCGCTGAGCTCACCCGTGATCTGATTCGCGAAGGCGCAAATGTGCGGGTCGTAATGACCGAGGGCGCCTGCGAATTTATTACGCCACTTACAATGCAAGCCCTGTCGGGCCATGACGTGCACATGGACCTTCTAGACACGGATGCGGAAGCGGCGATGGGTCATATTGAACTTGCACGCTGGGCAGACGTCATGCTCATTGCACCGGCAAGTGCCGACTCGATCGCCAGGCTCGTTCAGGGTAGAGCAAATGACCTGCTTGGGGCGTGTGTTCTTGCGACGCCTGCGCCATTGTTTATTGCACCTGCAATGAACCAAGAAATGTGGGCAAAAAAAGCAACTCAAGACAATATTAAAGTGCTGAATGACCGAGGCGCGACCGTCCTCGGACCAAGTTCCGGTAGCCAGGCGTGTGGCGACGTGGGTGCGGGTCGGTTACTCGAACCTGCGCTAATCGTTGAGGCAATTACAGAGACACTCGGTACCGGCCTTCTAGCAGGTCGCCACGTGGTCATCACTGCCGGACCCACTCGTGAGCCGATTTGCCCCGTCCGCTATATTAGCAATCGAAGCTCTGGAAAAATGGGCTACGCGCTTGCCGAGGCCTGCGTCAACGCCGGGGCTAAAACCACCTTAATTTCAGGTCCGGTAAACTGTTCAGCTGTCGATGGCGTTCACGTTATTGCCGTTGAAACCACCCAAGAAATGCACGAGGCAAGCCTTCTCGCTGCAGCAACGGCCGATATATTTATTGGCGCCGCTGCGGTTGTCGACTTTAAGCCTGAGTCCGTCGCGTCACAAAAAATTAAGCGCAACGGTGTCGCAGAAATGGATCTTCGCTTAGTGCCAAACCCCGATATCATTGCCACCGTATCGAACAGCGCTTCGCGGCCGTCGCTCGTGGTGGGTTTCGCCGCAGAAACGGAAGATGTGAAGGAATACGCGCGCCAAAAGCTTGCGAAAAAGTCTTTAGACTATATTTTTGCCAACGATGTGAGCGACGCCTCAATCGGATTCGACAGCGATCGTAATGCGGGTGTCCTCATTGGACAAAACGGCAATATTGAAATGCCAATATCAACTAAGCGCGTTCTTGCCGAGGCCATTATCGGAGAGCTAAGTCGCCACCTGGATTAAGTGAGGATCATACGCAACAAGCAGAATGATCTATCGAACGGCTGCGCTTACCTCTAAACTCTGAATGCAGATAGAAGTCCGCAGCTGCGTTTCGACGACAATAATGTAGGATTAAACTGCCGGATTCGACTGCAGCACCTACCGATCCACATCTTGAAAGCGACGAGCACAGATTTAAGGCTGCAGATTCCGTAAATTGCTACAGCATGGGTAAAAACCAACAGAGGACAGCATGTCTCTTAATCGATCAGACGCAGAGCAATTTGCACGAGTACTCACAGAGTCTTTACCGTATATCCAACGGTTTACTCGCAAAACTGTGGTCATTAAGTTCGGGGGTAACGCCATGACAGACCCCGAACTTCATGAGAGCTTTGCTCGCGATGTTGTATTAATGAAACTTGTCGGTATGAACCCCATCGTTGTTCACGGCGGGGGTCCTCAAATCGGGAAACTATTAGATCGTCTTGGAATTGAGTCTCGATTCGTCGGCGGAATGCGCGTCACTAATGAAGAAACCGTGGATGTTGTTGAAATGGTTCTTGGCGCTTCTGTCAATAAGGAGATTGTGGATAGCATTCACAGAAATGGTGGGCGCGCCGTGGGAATCACTGGAAAAGACGGCGAACTTATCAGAGCAAGAGCGCTCTCAAGTAACCATCGTGTGACGGGCTCTGAAGACATCGGCCTCGTTGGGGAGGTGGAGAGCATTGATACCGATATCTTAACCATGCTCGGTGAAAGCGACTATATCCCTGTCATTGCCCCTGTTGCGGGCAGTGTTGATGGAAACACCTACAACATCAACGCGGATCTGGTTGCGGGAAAGCTCGCCGAGGTCTTAGGTGCGGAGAAACTCATACTGCTGACTAATGTAACGGGGCTTTTGGATGCAGACGGTCAAACCTTGACCGGCTTATCGACCCAGCGTGTGGATGAACTGATCGATCAAGCGGTCATTACAGGCGGTATGTTGCCAAAAGTTCAGTGCGCTATGGACGCGGTCAAGGCAGGCGTGGCAAGCGCACACATCATCGACGGCCGAGTTCCCCATGCCACATTGCTCGAAATCTTCAGCGATGAGGGAATCGGCACCTTGATCACGAACCAGAGCATGAGTACCGTGGACCACTAGTCACGATCGTTAATCACCCAACTCGGTGGAACCCATGTCACAAAGACGAAGCGACCGAAAAGATCAAATCTTACAAACGCTCGCGCAAATGCTTGAGGCAAGCCCAGGCAGTAAAATCACCACTGCAAAACTGGCGGCTAATTTGGGTGTGTCAGAGGCGGCACTCTATCGCCATTTTCCGTCAAAAACGCGAATGTTTGAGTCACTGATCGACTTTGTTGAAGAGACGTTATTTAGTCGGATTACACAAATTCTGAACGAAGAGTCCAATCAGCTCACACGATGCAAAAAAATCCTGACACTTTTTCTCGTTTTTTGTGAGCGCAATCCAGGCATCACGCGAATCTTAAGCGGTGATGCGCTAACCGGAGAGCATGCGCGCCTAAGAGGGCGAGTTGCGCAGGTCTATGACCGTATCGAAACACAACTTCGACAGTGCTTGAGGATGGCCGAGGTGGAAGAGGGTTGGCGAACGGCTATTCCAGTGAACACATCAGCAAACCTCCTACTCGCCTTGGTGGAAGGTCGAATTGCGCAATTCGTTCGATCAGATTTTGGCTTACTGCCAACTCGGGCGTGGGACGATCAATGGTCAGTCGCCACATCAGGACTCAGCGTGCCAGTACCCTCGAATCCGTAATCAAATACCGTCGCTCACTAATCACGACTCAGAGATCGACGCAACAAAACGACATCTTGCAGCTGCGCAAATCGATCTCGGTCGTCATTAAATTCTTTCGTGACCGCGAGGACCTGAGCTTCGCGATCCACGATGCCCCTGCTCTGACTCTCAATTTCAGCCCTCAACCCTGCTTAGTTGCAGGGCCACAACCTTTGGAGCCTCGCCTTGCAAGCTGAGTGCTTCATAAACGCGACCTGCAAACTCGGCCGATACCTGCCAATCGACCACGGTGCCGCCCACGTCACTTTTGTAACGGTACAAATTGTCCGCACTCGCTTGAGTCGTGAGCAGTAGCGCTGTTAATTTTAGGCAAAGACCTTTAAACACCGTATTCCTCGCGATAATCACGCATCTGATTAAGACTGTCTGACATCTCAGTTTGCCCCGCAAGCCAATCAATAATGTCATGCATCGTAATGACGCTGGCGACCTTAAGTCCCATCGACTGCTCCACTTCTTCAACCGCCGATGCTTCTCCCGCACCTCGCTCGCAGCGATCAAGTCCAATCACAACGCCGAACGGCGTTGCGCCCTGATCCTTAATAAGTGCAACCGACTGACGAATCGCAGTACCTGCTGTGATGACATCGTCAATAATCAGAATGTTCCCGCAAAGCGGGGCGCCCATCAGAATACCGCCCTCACCGTGCGTTTTCGCCTCTTTACGGTCGAAGGTAATGGCCAGGTTATTGTTGTATTCGGTCTGTAAGGCAATACCCGTTGCCGTCGCCAACGGTATGCCTTTGTAAGCGGGACCAAATAAACCGTCAATTTTATCGATAACATCGCCGGCAGCGTCGGCGTAACAGGCGCCTAGGGTCGCCATAGCCTCTCCAGAAGAAAAAACTCCAGCGTTGAAAAAATAGGGGCTGACACGGCCCGACTTCAACGTAAACTCGCCAAACTTTAACGCGCCAAATCGAATCGACAGCTCAATAAATTGGCGTTTAGTGTCCGAGTGTGGCATCCAATTACCCAGTTTCCGTCAGCGTTAAAATTGTTAATCACAACATTCACTCATTTCAGAATGAAAGCATCTCGAGTAGTATACCAAGCTTGCGATTTAGGAAACAGAAATGAAGTTGTTGTCACTGGTAGTGGACGGCCTTGAGAGAGCTCACAAAGACGGGCTAGTGACGTGGGCGTTTCAGCAAAATGCGGACGTTATTTGCCTACAAGACACCCAATGCTCTGAATACTCGCTGTCATCAAACGACTTTTTTCCCGAAGGCTATCACGCCTATTTTGGCGATAACTACGACGACCCCAAGATCAACGGTGTGGCAATTTACTGCCGAAAAATGCCTAAAGCCATCATGTTCGGTTTGGGCTTTATGGATTTCGACCACTTGGGAATCTATATTCAAGCCGACTATGAAAGCTGCAGTATTGGAAGCATTTTGGTCCCATCAGCTGTCGGTGCCCGCGGCGACAAAGTATTAAAAATGCGATTTCTCACCCAGCTGGGTGCACACCTTGAAAAAGTGCGAAATAAAAAACGCGACTTCATTTTATGCGGTGGTTGGGAACTGGCTTGGCAACCCCGAGACGCCGAGGAGGCGGGCAACCGTCTCGATCTTCCGGGCTTCAGCCATGAGGAACGAGACTGGCTCGCGTCGCTGTATCGCGCGGGCTACAGCGACGCGTTTCGAGAGATCGACGCAAATGGCGACGACTACACCTGGTGGCCAGAAGGTGATGAGCGTCCCGGTCTTAGAACCGATACGCACATTATTTCTGAAAGCCTAGCGCCCTGTGTGCTCGCCGCGCGTATCGAGAGCGAGGAGGCTTTTTCAAGCCATGCCCCGGTCATCATTGATTACGACATTGAGCTATGAGCCTCTCAGTGCTTCCATCTGCGCTGCATTAAGCGAAACACAAGCGCCTTCAGCCAAGTCGAGCAGTGCATCAAGCTCCGCGCGACTAAAGACCTTATCTTCAGCGGTTCCCTGGACCTCAATCAACCCGCCGCTCGCCAGCATGACAACGTTAACATCACTCTGCGCAGTCGAATCTTCAGGGTAGTCAAGATCCAGTATCGGCTGACCACGCCACATCCCCACTGAAACTGCACACACACGATCAATCAATGGGTCGGTCTTTAGGTCACCCGCGCGTTGAAGCTTGTTGAACGCCGAGACCACCGCCACACTGGCTCCGGTTATTGCGGTTGTGCGGGTCCCGCCGTCAGCCTGCAGCACGTCACAGTCGATTGTCAGCGTCCTTTCTCCCAACGCCTTAAGGTCAACACTTGCCCTTAAGGAGCGACCAATCAACCGCTGAATTTCGACGGTTCGGCCAGACTGCTTTCCCCTGGCCGCCTCTCTGGCCATTCGGGTTCCAGTTGAGCGCGGTAACATTCCATACTCTGCAGTGAGCCACCCCTGACCTTTTCCGCGAAGAAACGAAGGCACGCCGTCGGAAATCGATGCAGTGCAGAGCACCTTCGTATTTCCGAAACACGCCAAAACGCTGCCTTCGGCCTGGTTGGTGTAATCGAGTTGAAAGGAAACGTCCCGCATTTGATCGAAATCGCGACCGCTGGGTCTTTTCACTGTGCTTGAATCCATGCTTTACCTTCTAATACGTGGGTGTCGCCCGGCAGTCTACTTGTTAGACTACGCACTTTCGACGTTCTTGGAGTACAGATGCCTCAGAGCATGACCGGATTTGCTAATCAAAGTGTGGCCGTAGGTGAATGGAATCTGTCACTGGAGTGCAAGTCCGTCAACAGCCGTTTTCTTGACCTGACCCTCAAACTGCCTGATGTGATCAAGCACTCAGAACCCGCGCTACGGCAACTGGTCAGCGAAAAACTCGTCCGCGGGAAGGTGGAACTGGCTGTCCGCCTAGATCGGAGCGAGGGCGGGTCCGAGGCGATCTTAAACCTGACCAAACTCAATGATATGAAGGATGCTTTGGCCACCGTTGTGCAGCATATACCTAACGCAGGCACGCCCAGCTCACTGGATGTGTTGATGACACCGGGTGTTTGGGTCAGTGCGACTGTCGACTCAGACGAAATCATTGACGCGTGTCTTACTATCATGCCCGAACTTATGGCGTCGCTTAGCCGACATCGGCAGATCGAAGGCGACCGCCTTGAGACACTTCTGCGAGAGCGCTGCCAAGGCATACAGAGAATCGTACTGAATTACCGAGAGCAATTACCGGCTTTACAGGCCGCACAACAGCAAAAACTCCGTGACCGTATCAATACGATTGACGTGCCTCACGATGAAAAGCGCTTGGAAGAAGAACTGGCCATCTTAGCCAATAAGTCAGATGTTGCCGAAGAGCTCGATCGTCTTGACGCGCACACAGCGGCGATTGACGATGCGCTCTGCAGTGGACAACCCTGTGGGAGGCGTCTTGACTTCGTGATGCAAGAGCTGAATCGAGAAGCGAATACACTGGGGTCCAAAACAACATCACTGGTGACGACGAACGCCGCGGTAGAGCTTAAAGTACTCATCGAGCAAATGCGTGAGCAGGTACAAAATCTTGAGTAATGAAAAACACCCATCGGGCAGACTCTTTGTCATCTCTGCACCAAGCGGCGCGGGCAAGACGTCGCTCGTAGAAGCACTTGTTGAGCGCTCGAATAACCTCGCAGTCTCTGTATCGCATACCACTCGATCGATTCGCCCGGGCGAGGTGGACGGCGTAAATTACCACTTCGTCAGCGAGTCAGCGTTTAACCATTTACGTGACTCGGAAGGGTTCTTTGAATGGGCGCAAGTCTTTGACAATTACTACGGCACCAGTAAGGAAAGCGTCGAATACCAACTCGCAAAAGGCTTAGACGTCATTTTAGAAATTGACTGGCAAGGAGCGCGACAGGTTAAGTCCTTAGTTGAGTCCGCCGTTTCTATTTTTGTACTGCCGCCCTCGACCGAGGCGCTGCGCGAGCGATTAACTGGTCGAGGCCAAGATGACGCTTCGGTGATAGAGCGGCGAATGCAGTCAGCACGAGATGAAATAATTCACTACAGCGAAGCTGACTTCGTGGTACTCAACGATGTCTTTAATCAGGCTTTAAGTGACCTTGAGTCAATTATTTGTAACCAACAGCCCTCGCAGACGCCACAGTCTGAGCGTCTTGCATCGGTCATCGCCGATTTACTCGCACCTTAACCAGAGCACGGAGTCGACAAGCAAGCCACTCAATCGCTATACTGCGCGCCCGTTTCGATTTCAGGACTTTTAAATGGCACGTGTAACCGTTGAAGACTGCCTAGACAATGTTGATAACCGTTTTGAGTTAGTACTCTTAGCGGCCAAACGCGCGCGTCAACTCAGCACTGGAGGCAAAGACCCTCTCGTTGAAGTCGAGTCGGACAAACCAACTGTTCTTGCACTGCGTGAAATCGCTGAAGGTCTGATTACGCCTGAAGTCATGGCGCGCGAGCATGAGCTAGAAGCAGAAGAGGAGTTTGCAGCGAGCTTCGAAACTCCAGTGCTCTAAGCTGCAATGTAAGGACCTGTGTCCACACCCTTTCAATCTCTAGGAGCCTCATTCACCGACGTCACACGCCGGCTGGGGCTTCAGACCACCTCCAGACATCAACTTCTACCCTCACATGATCAGCGACAGTCGTTTACTGGCTTTGAGGATATTTTAAGCGCTTACCTCCCGTCTGAACTCGTTACAGAAATAAAGCGGGCGTTTTTCTATGCCGAACAGGCGCACTACGGCCAAGCGCGACGGACTGGAGAACCCTATGTCACACACCCGCTAGCGGTAGCCACCGTGCTTGCGCGCATGCACATGGACCACGAGAGCATCATGGCGGCTCTTCTCCACGACGTCATCGAAGACACCGGGGTTACTAAAGAGGACATTCGTACTCAATTTGGCGAAGAGGTCGCAGATCTTGTTGATGGTGTGAGTAAGCTCACCCAAGTCGATTTTGACAGTGCGGAACAAAAGCAAGCTGAAAACTTTCAAAAAATGGCGCTGGCTATGGCCCGAGACATCCGCGTCATTTTGGTCAAGCTCGCCGACCGTCTTCACAACATGAGGACACTGGGTGCACTGAGCCCTGAGGCAAAAAAGCGTATTGCCAATGAG
>Ga0213868_10003023_pt1 | contig 15841 bp, 9 predicted proteins | sample PICome_9_FD_160087 | JGI IMG/M metagenome (GOLD analysis project Ga0213868, IMG submission 160087) | Coastal seawater microbial communities near Pivers Island, North Carolina, United States - PICO127 | ecosystem: Environmental > Aquatic > Marine > Coastal | place: USA: North Carolina | collected...
GATAGTTTTATTCAGTGCAGCACCCACTATTCCCACCTTCAATTCATCCAACTATCCAATCCATTTTACTCTTATTGCCCCATCGTTTCCTTCAACTTCTTCGTGACACAATGACTTCTTTTTTCGATGAGTTTGAATGTGTCTACGAAGGGCTGGTTTTAGTTTTGAAATGTGTCCTTCGCTATGATTTCCTCTGCCTACAATTAATAAGACACTCCCCAGCGCCTCTAAAACAGGAAGAACTCTTTGGTCAAACTGTTTCTCTGCTTCGTCAACATGCATAGCGTGAAAATCAACTTCTACTTCGCCAAACTCGTTTTCATGCCCCATCGTACCAACGTTTACTTTTTCCCAAATTACATTCATTGCTTTTTCTCTTGCTTTTGGGATGAGGACCTGTTCAATTTCTTCGATCCGAGTAGCTAGTGTTTTTGCATCTTCACTTTCCCAATCTCTAAGTGAGTTGTACTCAATTCGCTTTTGATCAATTTCAGAAAATAAAATGTCAATGGGGCGTCTACACTCTTCATAGATCGTCTGCTTCTCTTCGGGAGACAAATGCTTATCTTTGCGCAACGTGGCTTGAAATGAGTCTGTAAGCATTGCGTCAAGCGCTCTCAACACATCACCAATTCTGAACATTTTTGTTGTAAGTAAAGTTCTGGCAACATTTTCAGAGTCTAATTCTCCAAGCGGTAGGATTTGCAGTCGATCTTGAATGGATGTCGCACTCTCAATAACGGGGTTGATGGCATTCTCAAGAGTGTTTTCTTGAATAGGAAATCTACAAATAGGACATGTGAAAGGTATAGGATCTTTGTTTCTTCTGCTCTTTTTGTGTAGATCTGCCAAACACGGCAGGCAGCAAACATGATTGCACTGCAGAACAGTGGTATGCGTGTCAGAGAGTTCCACACGAAAACGTTCGAAGCAGCATGGACAAGGGTCTTCGCTTTCCGTGATAAATTCTGCTACTTCACTTTCAAGCAGATCCTTTCCAAGGATGACAGTAGTAGTTGTGATCACAGATTCTGCTAATGCTTCTTCATCGGAATTTTCAACAACATCGCTGCGTTGGTTCCTATTTTGATTACGTCTTCGTCCTCCTGTCCTTCTTCTATTTCTTCCTGTCCTATTATTTCGACGTCGAGTCCTGGATCCACTTGGGTGAACTATTTGATTTGATACACCACGCTGCTCTTCCGTTGTGGAATCAAAAGACTTTAATTCTTCCCATGCAGAATATTGACTCTTTATTCCTCCAATTCGTTTCAAGGCATCATTTCCCCTTCGTTCAATTTTCATCAAGATTCCGCTTGGTAAAATATTAGAAAATTTCTTCGCTACAGTACAATCATCAACAGCCTTCATCAATACAGCCTTAGCTGTATCGGGACTCATATTTTCAGAAGTCTTTAGAAAACAAGCAGCTCTGTTACTGAGAATGGTACCAAGCAGTTTTTTCACTCTTTGATCAACATTCATTGATCTCTGTATCTTATTTATAGCTTCGGAGTAGCACCTTTGAGCCGGGTGGAACCTTTCTTGAATAAACAAAGCATTTCCTTCTGCTTTGATCCCTTCGACATCCAACAACAACTCTTCAATGGGAATATCTATGCATTCATTTGTTTGTGTTGGAAGTCTAACTTCTGTATCATCATTACGAATCATTTGCTTCATTGTACGACTATCAATTTCTTCCTTAATTCTTTCCATTATATCATACAGCGCTCTATATTGTCGTTGCTGGCCTTGTTTAAGTTTATATTCATTTGTTCGCACAACTTTAATTTCAGTTCCAGAATTCGATCCAATTTGCGACTTGATAAATTCAGCTAAACGCCTATCACCTGGTCTATCAGCGAAGGTGATCAGTGGGGGGCGGAATCTTTTCGTACCATTTACTCCACGGTGAAGAGAAAAAACAATTTTATCCCAAATAAATCTGCGTTTGGAAAAAATAAACGAGGTATTTTGAGGAGGGAAAACTAACTCGAGAAAAACTCAATGCCGATTGCACTTACTTAAAGGTATCTGGAGAGTACGGTATATACTCGAGCTCACCTTGCAACATAACTGTATTGTAAATATACTCTGCAAGTGGGTTAACGATAAACACTACCAATGGATACGGAGGAAATGACATGTGAGCATATTCTACATGAATGTTAGAATGAATCATTCCCGAAGGAGCAAGAATTTTCACTGGAAGATCTAGAAATATCGAAGTTGATTTCTTTGAAAACATCAGGAAATCTTCTTCACTCAATTCTGCTGATGCATTTCGATTTGAGAGGTATTCATCATGGCTCATCTGGTTCATGCGTAACTCTTCCATAATTGGAGGAGGTGATTCTTCCTCCCTTGATATCTTACACTCCAAAGCTTGGAGTAGGTTGAAACCTCCGGGAAGGAAATAATCTAACACTTGCGCATCCCGCAATGCTTGTCCAATCTGAAATGCTAGAGGGCATTCCCATTCTCTACGAATAGCATGTCCGAGAAAGAAAACTACTATTTGAGTCAATCCGTTCAAATCTGGTGAATATAGAATGGCTTGAATCATAGCATCAGGATGCTGTTCATAGAGTGACTCGCCGCCTAGTATATCCCACAAGGTGCCAGCAGCGGCACAGAGAGCTTCGGGTTGACCCATGGGATAGGCGAAATTATAATTTACTGCTTGCTCAGAAAGTTTTTCTCCTTCTTCTTCGGACAAACCCCATGCAGCACATCTGTAGAGTGCCAAGGCTTTGTTGAAATCTGTTGGTACTCTACATAATCCATAGTGAGTAAGGTCTGCTAGTTGAAGCATCAGAGCGGAGTCATCTTGAGCTTTTTCACGAAAAGCATCTTTATCAAAATTTCTATTCTTTGGGAGCATGCTATGTACAAGCATCACGGGGTCTACATTAGCAGCACTAGCGCCACCACTGACCTTTCTTCTATTTTTTACATGTCCAAGAATTGTACAAATAACATCTGAATCACTGACAACATCTGACAATTCTTCTAGTGGTATCTTAATACAGGCACGTTGCATTCGTTTTCCATTGACAATAACAGTCGTCGTTTTCTGATTCATATACAAGTGAGCATGAGGATCATTGTAGGGTGGCGTTTGGTACGTCGCCTCCATTAATTTCTCAGCGTACGATCTTTCATTTGGAAATATCTTCATCCTTCTTTGTGGGACTCTTAAGAAAGTCTGTCCAGGTTGCATCATAGGCGGATCACTTGATCCTGGAATAGTATCACAGAGAGCAACCCATTGCTGAATAGAATATGAGTTAGGAGTATCAGAAGCAGCATGATTTACTCTGGTGATCTTCCCCTCGCACCACCACACATCATTCTCGTCGCATCGAAAGAGAACTCGCTGGCCAACACGAAATTCTTCCCAAGACATGTTTAAAATTTATACTTTGTGCACTGCCAATATTACTTTTTGGAATTGGTTTCAAGGTTGGATTAAGAATGAGATGTCGAAAGCTTCAAGAGCATGGATGGAGGATGGATAGCTGATAGCTGATAGCTATCATCTATCATCCACACTCCACACGAGATTTATCCATCGTTCATCCAAAAGTGACCAACCCTAACCCTAACCTAACCCCTAACCCATAGTAACCATAAGGGGTAAAAAGGTTTACTGGATTCATTCCCAATCAATAGTAACACCGAAAGTATAAAGATCATTTTCGGTTGTGGTTGAGTACTTATACTACTTAAGTAGATGAAATAAGTAAGCAAGTTGGAGAAGCGATATCGGGAAATGTCGGGAGTAGGCCAAGAGCCAGGAGTACTTGAGACTTGCGATATCTGACATGACGAAATTGCCGCATTGAAACGTATTGTTGTATGAGATCGGCTTGCTCTCAAAGATGAGAACTAGCTCTGAGTCCCCTAGCCCAAGACATCATTCCCGTGAAAATGTCACATGGATCTCATCCGAAGTGATTTCATAAGAAAAGAAATATAACACATCTTTTTACGAGAATGAACAAGAGATTTAAAATGTATGAAATCTTAATATATTGTATAGTTTTCCATAGGAGTAGATTCAGTGATTTCAACAGAGAACATTGAAAAATGTCCATTCAACATATATATTACGAGCTATTTTCAACTAACCCTAACCCCGTATTGTCGACGATTGGCAGTCTTGTTCCAACCGTCCTCAAAGATAACAGCTGTCGGCAGCCGGCACCTGACCACTCATTGGCGCAGAAAACTTTTTGAAATCTCTCCTTGTTATCATAAAAAAACCAGAGCTGATCACCAAGTCAACCAAAGTTACAATTAATACTGGCACCACCGATTAAATCATCTCCATAAGCAAACGAATCAAATACCAACATGGGAAAGGGAGGATGTAAACCGACAGTCGTTCAACTCGAGAAAGAGATGGTGCTGAATCCGACTGAATCTAGAATGAATCTTGAAGAAATACCACTCTCACTTTTATCGACTAAGAACACAGTCGAAGAATGCTGGATTGCATATGAAGGCATCGTGTACGATGTAACACATTGGCTTCCACGGCATCCAGGAGGAATTCGTGCTATTATGTCTGCTGCAGGTTCGGAAGGCACATCGGTCATGCGAAACTTACATGCTCCTGATACGCTGTTAAAGTTTATGAAGAGGATTCGAAAGGTTGGGGTGCTTGTTCCTGATACTATCGATGATAATGATGTTGACGATGACGATCAGAGAAAAAATCAGAAGGAACGATCCAAGGCGATACAGAAAGAATTTGAGATACTTGGAGAAAAGTTGAAAGAAGAGGGGTGGTATGAACCAGCACCCATGACTTATTGGGCTCCAATTACCAGAGCAGCAGCATTGCTTATCATTGGTGCATCAATGTCACTATGGACAAAAGGGGAGGCTGCTTTAGAGTGTAGTGCTGCAATTCGTTGGTTGGCACTGATTGTTGGATCCACCCTGATTGGACTGTTCCTTCAAACCATTGCTTTTGTTGGACATGATGCTGGACATGGTTCCATCACAGGAGACTTTGCGTTTGATGCTAAACTTGGTCTTTGTCTTGGTAATTTTCTTACTGGAATTGATATGGGTTGGTGGAAATCGACACATAATGTGCACCACTCAGCTACCAATGTAAGTGGCACTTTATATATCGTATACACATTTATATCCATTATTATATGAAACATACTCTAATATTCTCGTACAAAAGTCTCTTCACGATGATCCTGATATTCAGCACATGCCACTCTTTTGCTTTGATGAAAGAATGAGAAACGATATATGGAGTACCTATCACGGACGTAACATGGCTTTAGATGCTTTAGGAAAAGCTGTACTGCCTTATCAGCATTGGTATTTTTATCCAGTAATGGGATTTGCTCGCGTGAATCTTCATATCCAAAGTATTATATACTTGATACAAACATTTCCACTCCATGGTGATGCGATGCAGAATAAGGGGTATGAAAAAATTCTTGATGAAAAGACTGGTAATATCAAGGATAAGTACGCGTGGCCAAGGCCCACACTTGGAATCTGGACCGCGTCCGTTGCAGGAATCGCATTTTATACGATTCTGTTTTCGAAATTTCTCTCAATGCTGGGGCTTTATTCTGGTCTAGTTTCTTTCAGTGTCATTTATTTGACCTCGGGGATCCTTCACGTACAAATTTTACTCTCTCATGTCGCGATGGATTACTGCATCACAGGACACGGAAGGGATGAATTACACGATAACACCTCCATTAGTTACTATGAATGGCAGGCACTGTCGACTATGGATGTCGAATGCCCTCCCTGGTTTGACTGGTTTCACGGAGGTCTACAGTTTCAGTTGGAACACCATCTCTTCCCTCGTGTACCACGTAAAAACCTTCGTCGACTGATGAAGTTGACGGACCAAATTTTCCACAAGTACAACGTTCCAGTTATTCGAAGGGGATTTTATGAATCCAATAAAATGATTTTGAAACATATGGCTACAGTTGGAGCGAATGTAGTCAAGTCCAAATATGCGTAATGCAATTGATAATTAATTGCGCACGAAAATGTTTAGTCATCTTGATGACGGTGACTACTATACTTACTTGAGTAAGATTTTTAATGTACACAGTTTTTCAGTTTTACCTAGGATTTATGAACTATGAACCCCATCGGCTGCGTTTATTTTCACTTTCATGAAAACCTAATCCCTGACGAGAATGTTTCGGTCGCGATCCTCCGTACCGTTTGCTCTTCATAGAAAGGTCGATCAATTCTTTTGTGATTTCTCCCCTGCCTTCCCGTTCAAATGATTACAATAGAGTCAATCCAAAATCGGCGTCTTGATCTGTCAAAAGTGTATACGCAACGCCTTGTTTTTGTTCATTTAATGTCTTACTCAGTCTTCCCGCCCGTCCACATCTATGTACATGAGAATCGTACGATTTCGCCGGATCAAAGTTAATCACTGTCATGACGTCAGTCACATCAAGACCACGTGAGGCGACATCGGTGGCAATCAAGACCTTAACTCTACCGTCCCGAAAACTACTCAGAGCCTTGTTTCTATCGATTTGGTGCCTTTCCCCATGAATGAAATCAACGCGAATATCACCATTGGGATCTATTTTCTCGTTCACTCTACTTGTTAATGAGTTACAGGCGTCTCTCGATGCTACGAATATTATCATACGTCCAACAGGAGCAAGAATTGGGATCATTTCCAGCAACCATGTCACTTTATCTTCATATTGTTTGAAATACATTACATGCTGTTGTACGTGTTCTGAGGATGTCCCCGTCCTTCCAATTGCAATACGGACCGGACGATGCAACCATTTACGAGCATTATTTTCAACTTTCTTTCCAAAGGTTGCAGAAAACATCAGTGTTTGTCGATCGGAACGTATACTTTCCAAAATACTGGAAACCTGCGGACCGAATCCCATCTCCAGCATTTTATCAGCTTCATCAAGGACAACGATTGTTACCCTTTCCAGATTAGTTGCCTTTCTTTTTACCATATCAATCAACCTACCTGGAGTGGAAACAACTAATTCACATCCTCGTTTTAGCTCTTTACTCATTTCATAAGTTCCTAACCCTCCGGTTGCGACTATAACCTTTGCACCTAAACATTTGAATAATTGTTTTGCAATGACATATACTTGCTTTGCAAGCTCTCGTGTAGGAGTAAGAACAATAGCGATTGGACCATCCACATTTGGCTTGATTTCATCTTGGTCCATGACGTGGACGAATAGTGGAAGAAGATAGGCCAAGGTTTTCCCAGACCCTGTCCGACTAGTGACAATCAGATCTTGACCAGTTAGAGAAACTGGTATGCTTTGAGCTTGTACTGGAGTTGGTATGCGATAGTTGTTTGATTCAAGGTAAGAAAGCACCTCCGGAGCAAACGTATCTTGATATTCAGTAAATGCCAGAACAGGATCAATTTGGTCGTCGGAGCATGTAACATCATGATCTTTTCTCCAAGCAGAACCAGATGGTGTATTAGAGGGATTTCGAAAATGTTTCCTAAAGGATTGATATGTTATCCTTGAATGATCAACCTTTTCCAGTGGTTCGATAGTTATCTTTTGTGCTTCATCGAAGTCATTTACACCATCTTCAGCATGAGCCATCGAAGATTTTCTAGAATCTCCAGCTCTATGAAATCTAGTTTCCAACGAACTTTTAGGATCCTTTGGTTGTCTCTTAGAATCTTCTGCGAAATCGGAAGACATTTTCTCATCGTAATTCGTTTGCATTCTTTCTTCTTCAATTTCTTCCTCTTCATTGTCCACATCCAATCGACCATGTTTTGCTGCTATCGTAGTCGTCTTCGCCGTTGCTGAAGGCAATGACATCATGTAAATATCTAATGGATCATCTTCCCCATCATCATTAACTTCATCTTGACTATTTATTTTCTCTGAACTAATAGTACCAGCTGCGATTTGAGACGAGCCCTCATCATTTGGTGGAAGATGAAACATGATCGGTTCCCTCCTCGTCTCCTTTCCCGATTCCTCACTGTCTGAATCATCAAACCATCCCATATTTAAAACCAACAATGATTTTCTTATCAAAATGTGACGAATGAATAGATAATTAAGTTGCTTCGAGTTACAAATGATGAACTGATAGTAGATAGAAAGTAGAACGTAGAACTGGTCGTTAGTTGATCTTTGAGCATTTTGATGCCATGTTAGTACGATTAACATTCAAAATTCAAATCGCATGGAAGGAAAAACTCTTTGAACGATAAGAACTATGTGATTACTTATACAATTAAAATTACACTATCATGACCTAGTTAAGGGAGCATTGATACTACCATAGTCATGGCATTGAGTTTGCCTAGAGAGATATTTGTCCTCTCTTCTTCGACTGCGACTGAAATGACGATATAGAATGACAACCATACCAATAGCAACAATGACGGTACATGCCGCGATGTAACTTACAACCCGATTCCCACAAGTAATCGGTTTTGGCTCTACCAAGATAGATTGTGTGGAAGATAGAGACAACAGAGATTGCAAAATCATCTTGTCATTTGGATTGTAACCTGACTGCCACTTATTTTTATCTTGAATCAAAGTGGCCCCAATAGCGACACTCGGAAATCTAGCAATTCCGCATACACCATTGTCTCTTTTTGATTTCGTTCACATAAGTTAGATAGTACGTAACAGCGTGGTACGAATATATCGGATGATCTACAAGTTTACTTACCCATGCGCACCTGATCTCTCGATACGGATGAAGCCATTCTCTCCCCAAGCAGTACCCCAACTATTTCGTGCTATCCAATATTTTAGCTGAAAATGAATGTGCAGTAAAGATGATTGGTTTCTGATACAAGGATTAGAATCAGAAATGGAAGCATGTTGTACATAAATTTCTTACCACACCCTTGTTTGTCTTCTCCTGCCCATACCCAACGATAAGTAGTGCATGATTTGGAGTAGTTTTACATTCACCTCGAAATATTCCACTTTTGTAATGTATAAAGCTTTTACTGCTTCCATGAATTGCCGCAGTGATGGGCCCAACGTAACGTAAAGTTCTTTCCATGGTTTCTTCATCATTGCTCTTTAAAACTCCCCATGAATCTGATGTAGCGATTGGTAGCTTGATCATTTTCTTGTGACACTTTCGATCTTTTCCAATGTATGGATAATCAGCATTCGAAACCAAACCAAACTTCTTGATGAAAGGAAAGGCAGTGATAGGGTTACCGCCAATGCATCCTCGATTTGAAAAATCACAATTTATCAACTCTTGTGTGGAAAGGTTTGCAACTCTATGAGCCCTTTTTTCTGCCCGCTGGGCTGATTTGATTGCATGTCGTCGTGATTTTGGTGCTACCATCGCATTGTAAACGTTATAAGCTGCTCGCCTGGATGCAATGGCTTCAACGCTACCTATCGCTGCAAACGCCCAACATGATCCACATTTTCCTTGGTCTATTGATGGATGCACAATAGGTACGCCATCAGGGTTGTGATGTGTTGACCAATTCAGATATGTGCGAAAGTCATCCTTATCTGTCTGAAATTCAAAATCTCTAGCATTCACAAAATTTAGAGCGGAAGATGGATCGATAAAGCCATCATTACCTCTATTGTAGAGTTTCTGAATATTTTGGTGTTCTTTACCTTTCATTTCGCCGCTATTCCTTTTCACATTCTTCAGAATGGTTAATGAAATATTCAAAAACTCGTTGTCTTTGTAGAATTCGTCGTGTTCAAAGAACGATAAATTGCGATACAATTGATCTGAGAAATGATTCAATTCAACTCTGTGCTCTGATTCTATAGAATATTTGTTGTGATTGTAAATGAATTCTACATTTTGCAGAAAAGTCTCATATTGTTCTTGGGATGCTGTCCCTTTTCTTTTATAATGATTTTGATGCTGAAGAAACAGATCTTTGCAGCCAATTCCTAACTGAGCACAACTTGACAGCAGCTCGTCCTTATATTGGAACTTCAGTGTGGTCATTTGACCGCGGTAATCAAATTTGTTAAGTAGATAAGAAAAATGAAAGTAGAAGCCTTCTGGTTGCTATTGAGTATTGTTTTGATTGCGACTTCTGGCTTCTTTTTGTTTGTATTGTGTTTTATTGCATCTTCAAATAGGAATAATATGATAACTATCATCCAGTCCCATGTCCGCGTCTCATCAATCTTGGATAAGCTAAAAAACTAAAAATGGAACACATCTGAATTCCAATCCATGATTCAAATATTCGATTTTCATCTATCTATTCGTCCACGTCTCATTCATAAAAAAATTGATCAAAAGTAGTTGTTAGTATCAAGAGAAGGATGGGTATCACATTTAGATCTGGAGGTTATATACGTTTTGTAAGACTGGGAGGTCGCACCATCAAGGATGGCGAAGCAGCTGCGATCTGGAGAAGCGATGGAACCCATGAACAGATCGTCGGTCCACGGAGAGTTAGACTCTTTTTTTCTACCATACGCTTCCTGACAAGATATAAAGCTGAACCTACGCAGTATATTGTTGTATTTCATCGCGATGGTACAGTCCAGCATATTCCCGGACCTGCATCATTCTATGAGAATCCTACACTGCACGACAAAGTTTGTGTTCGTGAAGCAACGATTTTAAAGTCCGAGCTAGATATTCTCGTTGTCCACAATGATGGATCCCAGATACAAAATGATACGGATGATCTAAAAGGCCCTAGACCCAGCCAAGAGATAAAAAGGGGTCCTCTTCTTTTCATCCCAAAGCCAAATGAGCGCGAGATGAGCTTTTCCTGGTCAAAGGTACAAGGATCATCTATTTGCCCAGGTGGCGACACGTTTAACGTACTACATTTGCCTACCAAGTCTTTCTCACCTTCAGTAACTGTTTCCCTAGAAGGATCTTATTCTCTAGAAATCGAGCTTCGTATTGACGTCGATATTGACTCAGTGGAAACTGTTATCAAAATAAATGATCCTATTGAAATCATGTTTCATGCTCTTCAAACTGATGTACAGTCACTATCTCCTTCGATTTCTCTCAGAAATGTCCGCGATGGAAAGCACAATAATATCACTTGTATCCTCAATTCACTATCCAGCTACACCCAACTGGAAAGTTCAGCGAAAAGGTGTGGATTAGTTCTACAAGGTATTAGAGTTACAAACATGGTTCCCTGTGCAGCCCTCCTGAAGTCGATTCAGGACGAACGTGACTTGGAAGAAAAATTCAAGAATGAAATCGAAGATCAGAATCAAAAGACTGAACTAAAAAAGAAATTGATAGAAACTGAAGCTGAGCTTACAAAATTGGACGAGGAATTGGAAGAGAAAATGCATGACATCAAAATGGAGTCATTAAAGCGTGCCATGGCGATCAAGTTAGAGGAAATCAAAATGACAAATCAAATTTCCATGATGAGAAATGAAACTTTTCTTTCTTTTTTGAAAGAACTAAAGAGCTTAGATGTCGATGTGACAAAATACTTATCCTCGAAAGTTAGCGCGGACAGCACCAGTGCTGGAAGCACTGGTGCATGTGCACTGACTCCTCCTCCCGTGGAGTACTGGCAGAAACTGGATCTTGCTAGCATCAAAACTTGGGATAAGAATGAGACGGATTAGAAAGCATGATCATATTCCATCTATTTTTTTGCTTGTGTAGATAAGATTGAAAAATATAAGTAAGTTGTATTGTTTTTAGAAAAGTGAGAACTTGAAATGGATGTTATTGTGTCTAGTTAGTATCCCCAGTAGGCAGTAGGCATAATGCACCATACACATTGATGAATGATATCACTTTTTAAAGACCTAACTGCACCGAAAGAATGGCATCGAGAAAATCTTGCACTCATCTAACATGGGCCGAGGCTAAATCCAGTGCGGGATCCTCAAACGGGGCAGGAGGGAAGAGTAAGAAACAAAACTTTAAGAAGGTCGATCACGCAAAAGCTCTGGTAGCAAAAACAGTGGCTAAAAATATTTCCCAAGAGGATCTGGATCGAGAAAAGGCTTTACTACGCAGGGAAAGGAAAGCAGAAGAACGTGCTGCAGCGGCTGCAGCAAAACGAGCCGAAGAGAAAGAAAGAGAAAAAATGGATCGGTTCGTGAAACCTTTTGAAGTAGCAAATCAACGTATGTTAGAGAAAGCCAGGAAACTGCAGGAAGAATATGACCCAGAGTTGAAAAGCGACATCTCGAAGCTTTCTGATATTGATATGAAACGAGTTGCTGAATGTTGTCTTCTTCAACTGAGCGAGATTATGAGCCTTGAAGCAATTTACTTGGATACAAACGAATTGCTTGTATCGCGTGCATCAGATTTAGAAACATTACAGAGTTATATTGATCAGTGGCAAATGGAAAATGATAATGATGAATTGATTCATTCCATTGTTCATCATCCTGATCTTTCATTTTCAATTCAGCTCACTGTCAACGGAATTTGCAATACTATGAATATGACTTCGTTACTCTTATTAAAAGTTACATTCCCAAAGCTTTATCCATTAGACGAATCAGTTACACCAAATTTTAGTATTGAATATTTTATGGCGGCGGACCGAGAAGCTGTTTGCAATCCAGATAAGCAGATTGAAACATTGGCGCATTTGGAAGAGAGTACACTTGTGGATGCCTTAGTGGGAGAAGCAAAAAATATTTTACCTGACCCTTGCGTGTACGAAGTTGTTTCTTATTGGTTAGTAGAACGATTGTTTGATTATGTGAGGATGAGTGCTCATGCTCAGTTATCTTTAAGCTAAGTACTGTAGTTACAACAATCAAGAGTTAGCAACATGTGTAGTGAGATCTTTTTGTCATTTCTGTAGGTTTTAATTTATTTCAAGCGTACATAAGTCATCAGTCATCATCGGGCAACCGGCAACCGACGACTACGACCTCTCACTATCTTCTCTGTATTTACGATAATAGAAAAGCGTATTGATCAATCAATAAGTAATGTTGCAGAGGTCAAGATCACTTCAAAGTTCATGGAAGAATCCAGGACAAGGAAGCATGGCTCGTTGTGGAATGAACTCGAATCATAAACGTCGACACTTCTCATCAAATCAACCCCAAAACAAAGAATCATTTGCGACTCATCAATCATGGAGCGAAGAATGGAAATCCTTAGGATTTGGTGCTCGTCTACCAAGAGAAGGCGCGGTTATGACAAACTTACTTTTTGTACAAACTGGATTCGGTGTGGATCAGCACGGAGATCGAGCAATCGATGGAGCTACAAAAGCCGCAGTGCGCGCCGTTCGAAATGCGATCGAATTCAATTCTATTCCTGGTATGATTGAGGCCGTTCCAGGTGGAAGAAAAAAAATGCTGATTCAAGTGAAACTGGGCATCCCTGCGAGAGATGAAAAGTCCGAATCGCTCATTCCTATGGAGGTTGATTTAAGTGCAGTCGCGAAAGTATTTCCTTACGGAAGGTTGATGCCAATTGAAATTTCAGTCGGTGGACTGAAGTTTCCTACTGGCAGAATCGTAACGGAACTAGGTGATCAAGATGATGAAGCAGTATTGGTCGCCGCTTCTGTTGGTATTGGTTATGATAATGGCGAAAGAAAAGGTGGAATAGACGAACGGAGTCCATCTCACAAAGTTTATAATACAACTGATGGCTATTAGATTGCTTCAATACCAAGATTCAAAAGCAGACATAACTGTTCAAATTATTCCGATTTAAACGGTTGGAGGCACTCTTGCCTCTTTGTTGGGCTGCGGGATGGCTACTGGCGGTGTAGTCTGTCTCGGTAGGCTAATCATGGACGAGGAAGACTGTGGGCGAGCAGTTGTTATCACATTTGTACCGAGTTTGGCTGGAGTGTCCCTGATAAAAGGTGACGCTGATCCCATTGGGATATCTCGTTTTACTGTTGGTTGAGACGTGATAATATGTGGTTGTTTTAGGTGAGATGTGTGTTGAACTTTGAAACTATCTGGTGTAATATACTTTGCCGGACTGCGAAGATTACTTTGATTATGATTCGGAGCAATTGCTCTTACATAATCTCTGCTTGGATATATCCCAGATTGATGCGCTAAATTATGGCCCATCACGACGTTGTATTTAGGTTTGTTAGTTGCCTCTTTGTTTAACCAGGCAATAACTTGTTGATTACTGCTCAATGTTTTCTGTTTTTCATCTAACTCCTTCGACACTTTCTCAAGTGCAACTGTTGATTCCTTCAATGCATTCTCTAGTCTTTCAATTTCAATGTTTTTCTCATGGATGGCTTTTTGTATAACACTAGAGTCAATCTCGGTTTTACTCAAGATCTCCTCTTGTTGCTGTATCCTCTCAACTTTTTCTCTAAGTCGTCGTTTCATCTCTAAACGATCTCTTTGGTACCGGGCGAGCAAATCTTTGGTTTGATCCAATTCTCCTTTGTTTCTATTCAATTCATGTTGTATTGATAGTAGCTGCTGACTACTTTCTTCAGCCTTTCCTTTCATTTGTGCAGCGTCTCGTTTCGATTCTTCTAGGTCCCTTTCTGTTCTGCTCAAAGTCTTCTCGAGCTGACCAATTTCATTTTCTAAATTTGTAATAATTATCTGAGTTCTTTGCAACTCATCAAACACTTTGTTACGGTCATTCTGTACTTTTGTCATGTCTGTCTCCAGTGAGTGATTAGCAGCTGAGACGTTCTCCTCATTTACTTTGGCTTCATTCAAAAGCTTCTCCAAATGTACCACTCTCTTTTCCTTTTCTTGATTGGATTCAATTAATTTTCGATTCTCTCTATCAAAGCTATTAATCTGACTTTGAAGAGAATTTCGAATATCTTGATTGGCTTCTTTCAATGCTCTTATTTCTTCTTCGTTGATTTTCTTGATGAGTTGTAACTCCTCGCATCGTTTTGCGTTCTCTTTCTGGATGGATTCATCAGCCTTTTGAACCAGATCAAGCTTTTCACTCTCAGACATTTGGATCATTTCATTGTATTGCCGTGTCATTTCTGCACATGTTCTTTCTGCTGTATCGCCTCTATCTCTTTCCACTCTTAATTGAAAGTTCAGCAAATTCGTTTGAGCGAGAGTATCTGATAGTCTCTCTGAAAGGTAAGAACGGACGCTAGCATCTGTACCTGGTTTCATATCAAGAGAGAGGTGAACCAATTCTCGGAATTGATTTGACTCTACAATGCTGAATCTTGCCATCATTGCTTTCCCATCCTTTTGAGACTTCCACGAGACAGAGTTTTGGTTGAGCGAGGACGAAGAAAAATCTTCTATTCTGCAAAAGAATTTAGAATTGCTGTGGTTCGTTTGGTGAGAACCAAACTGAAAGAATGCAGGTCTACTAACGGAGTCATCTTCATCGGAGTCGCCCAAATCACAATGACTTAATAGATCTATGATCGACTTAGAAAAGTTGCTAAAGTCTACTAAAAGTGCCTGCTCGTGTTGAAGCTGCGCAAAGTCAGACTCTCCAACTTCAAGTTCATAGATATGCACAGGACTTTTATCAATTATCGAAACAACTTCGTCACATTGAGTCATGTCCAAATTCTTCTTCTTCGAACCATTTCCCTTAATGATGTTACTCCGATCTTGTAAAACAGGAAAACGAATCGATACTGGCGTCCTTGAATTTCCTGTGTCGACTTTCATCGAAGCTCGGTCCATGTTCCTTTTTTCATTTCCATCCGCGTCATTGAGATCTGTGCATTTTCTGTATTCATCTGAAATTTCTAAACGAATCGCACGTTCAGTTGCACCATCACCGCTGGGAATTCGTCGACTGCCTTGTAATAATCGGAGCGCGAATCTAAACCTTCGTTTTTGAGCTCCTCTTTCATAAAAACCACTTCTGTTTTCATCATTAACATGAACAAACTCAC
>Ga0213868_10003036_pt1 | contig 15806 bp, 6 predicted proteins | sample PICome_9_FD_160087 | JGI IMG/M metagenome (GOLD analysis project Ga0213868, IMG submission 160087) | Coastal seawater microbial communities near Pivers Island, North Carolina, United States - PICO127 | ecosystem: Environmental > Aquatic > Marine > Coastal | place: USA: North Carolina | collected...
TGATGAAGGTGACGACGACGATGCGGTTGTGACTCGTCTTTTCGTCGTAACGAACTTTGCATCGCGCGTTCTTCCCAAAACTGTATCCGTCTTTGTCTGTATCCTCGTCATTTTCTTTGAAACAGCGCGACGAGAGAAACAACAACAACAACTGCGACTACTCGTATAACTGCGACTATTTCTGCGCAGAGATGATGATGATGAAGACTTTACTCTCATCATCTGTATCGTATCCGATGGTGGTGTCATCAAAGTCATTTCTTATTAAAAAAATGCGGCTAAAATTTCTCTCTGCTGTGTTTTTTCACTCATCGACAGTCTCGAGAAGAATTTTTGAATTTTTCCCTCCGTGCTTCCTTCACTGCTTTTTCTGCTCTGCGAGAAGAATGGGAACGAACACAACACCTGAGTTCGGCTTTGGCCAAGACGACGAGGACGACGACGACGACGACGTGTGGGCGAACGTGGACGCCAGGTGAGTTTATTTGTTTTCTTGCGAAGAAGCTCTTTCTATTTCTCTCTCTTTCTTTCTCTCTTCTCATCCCTCGTTTTGTTTGTTTGTGTGTGTGTTCGTTCCGGGGGGGATTTTTATCTAGGCATCTGCAACATGTATTAAACTTACTCTCTGACTCTCAATAGTAACTTTGACTCCATCATCGAGCAAGCGGAAAAGGCGAGCAGGCAAAGAGGCGGTGGCACTGGAACGAGCGGCGGGAACGCGACGACGACGACGCAACAAACCGTGAATAATAATAATAATAATAATGTGAATAATAATCTCGTCAACATCACGCAATCTCAACAGCTGCAGCGACAGATGGGCGACGTCTCGCAACAACAACAACAACAACAGAAGAACAATACGAACAATTTAGAAGTAACAGACGCGCATTTTTTACAATCCCGATTACACGAGCTCGAGCGGAGACATAAAGATAAAGATGGCATGCTCTCGTTGCTCCGCTCTCGCGTGGAGCAATACGAGAAGGAAAACGCCAAGCTGAAACGGGAGGCGAAGGATGCGACGGCGGGAGGCGGACAAAGTGGTAGGATAGCGATCGCGCACGGTCATCAGCAACAATCGGAGGTTGCGATCGCGACGACGTCGTACGCGAACACGAGCGCGGCGCATCACGTTGCAGCGGCAGAAATCCGAGAGATGCGAAAAGAGGTTGAAAAATTGAGAAATTTGCTCGGATTTAAAGACGAAGAGTTGCAAGAGGCGCAGGAGAGAGAAGAGAACGCGAGAAGGCGGTCGAGGAGGGAGAAACAAGAGTTGATGAACGAGATTTACGGTTTGAGAGAGCAAGTAAAGAAGAGAGAGAATGAATTCGAGGAACAAAAGCTACAGAAGAAGAAAAGAAGCGAGGATGAAACTGGGACGGTCGCAGGGAACGAGGCGAAGCGAAGGAAACAAGATGTGGAAGGCGGTGGTGGTGGTTTGAGCGTATCGGATGCAATTAAACGGTTCGACAACAACAACGTCCATCAAAAGCAGCATTCCCTCAGCGTAGCCGCGAATGCTGCTACTGGTGCGACAAATCGACAAGCGCAACAACAGCAACAACAAATCAAGAACATGGATACGACAAAGACGATAGCATCGGAGCCAAAAGCAATGACGACGACGACGACGACGACGACGACGACGACATGTAAAGAAGTTTCGGACTGGCGACCGATGCTACCGAAAGCACCGAAAGGTTTGTTTGATCAAGCTTCAATGGCAGCTTCAGCGTTGTACCACTATCACGGTAATGCTACCAACAATAACAACGCGGACAATCAAAGAGGAACCTCGTCGAAGAAGTTTGCGTTCTTTTTAGATTCTTTTGCCAAACGTGATGCTTTGGTGTTTCTCGGTTTCCACACTCAAGCTGTTGAAAAAGGTGCCACGTTGGCGTCTTTGAGAAAGAAGAAAAATAGTAGTAGTAGTCATACTAATAGCAAGAAAGTCGGGAGCGGACTGCGCGATATAGAGGAAGGATGGGAGTACCACAGCGTGGCGATTGGCCGAGCGCTCGCTTCTGTTTTCCTCGACGATGAAGATCAGGGAGACGATAATAGCTATGTAGACGGTACCCCGAAGAACAGCGGATATAGAATTGATAGTATCAACGAGGTATTCAGTAACGCGAATTTCCTCATCACGCTTCTTGAGGCGCTGAAATCTGTCGCAGCGTTTGACGGCGACAAAGACTTGAATCCACCGAGGAACGAGTTTGCGGACGATAACGCCCGAGATGAACTCGCGGCTTCAGCAGCGAGACTTTTGCTAATTCTGCTTAAGAACGATCAAACGTGCTGTCGAAGAGTGATTGAAGCTCGGCGGCGCAACTTGCTCAGAAATCTCTCAACATCGCAACCGCCCCCAAGAGGTGGAGCTACTGAAGATGACGAAGCGGAAGATTCTGTAGAGGAAGATGACATGATGATCACCGATAAAGCGACGGTCGCAGCTTCGATAACGACAAATGTTAGAGGTAACGAGAAGAGAAAGATCCTTCGCAGAAGAATCAACGGTTCAGAGTTTGATGTGGCGAGCGCGTGCGCCGGTTCTTTCGCCGGCGGTTCATTGCTACCGCACCCGCTCTCAACCACTGGGAGAGTTTTCGTGCACACGAAAGAGCAAGTTCCCACAGAAGATTACATCACCGCTCCATCTAAGGGCGCGTCAAAATCGAAAAAGAGCGACGCTTCTTCGAGCGCTCCTTCTCGAAGCGCTACCGCTGTAGTGGATGAGAAGTTTGATGCGGTGGCGATTGTCGTTGATTGTTTGCGTAGATGTGTTGGCGCACGAGCATGGGAAGCTACATCGCCTCTCCTAGGTGCTCTCACTTGGTTAACCTCATTTGCTGCTTCTGAATTTACAAATGGGAGAGATGTAGTTGGTAGTCGCGTATTACCCGCGAGTGATTTGGTGATGACAATGGTTGCGTCGAGACGGGCGGTCCCGACGACAAATTTAAAAACTGGAGAAGATGAGATCCCACAATCCGGTGTTATCTCGGCGCCAAAGCAGTCACAGATTACGACTTCGTGTTGGTTGAACTATTGCTTGAAAGCAAGCTCGCCGCAAGATACGCGAATGGCATGCCTGTCTCTCATCCGGACGCTATCTACGTGTAAATCATTCCAAGACGCCTTGAACGAATATGCGGTGTTGAGCGATGTAGTATCTGTTTTGAGGAACGAAATCCCTTCGACGTCCACGAATATCATGGATATTGCGACGACGCAGGATCAAAATGCAACTTACATAAACTACACGTGCTCTCGATCGAGAGAGCTCGTCGATTTATCTTTGCGCGTCTTAGCCGCGTTTGCGCACTTGGATTGGAAAGGGTGGCCAAGAGTTGTTCGTAAGGAAAACGTTTTGGCCGCAGCGGCAAACACGGCGCTTTGGGAGATGGCGGTTCAGAAAGCTAAGATCAAGACAAGGAAAACGCCGTCGTCTAAAGTCGCGCCAGTTTCTGGGATCAACGCGAGAGTCTTGCGATATGCGCTCATTATGATTGCGCATATTCTTTCGATTACGGAAACGCAGGAATCTGCGATGCGGATGCTGGCGGAGAATGCAAATTTGAGCCGCATGATGGCTCGGTGTGCAAGAGGCGCCAGTGAACTTGGTCCAACAGAAGTGAAGATTGGTGCATTTGTTATGAAATGCGTAGAAAAAGCCGCGCGCACGCATTACTATTAAAAAATTCTAAGGTCGGGGTATGTTAGCTCCACGAAAAAATGTATGAGAAGAACAATCATAGTAGTTGTCGTTCATCTTCAAATCTTCCGGAATGCAGTTCGCACCGTTTCTTGTAACCCTTGTAAACTTAGTAGAAACCCTTTCGTCGGTTTCACATTGTGCGTGTCGTGCTTCGTGTGCTGTACGTTCGGGTCATCGCAATAGCTACCAACTGGTGCACCTTCAAGATACGCAGCAATGCTCTTTAATATCGAGGCTCGACGACTTTTGAAGTGCGCTCGAACGAGCGCCTCAAACCCTACGGGTGGGCGTTTGATCGTTTGTATCATCGTCTTCAAGTTGAGAAGATACGCATTTTCTGAATACATGGCTGAGTTTCGAATGCCTTCTTCCGTTCCACGTTGTTTTTCGTAGCCCGCTTCGTTGTAATAAGGCTTATCGTTCAGCACTAACGCTTGGAGCGAAACTAAAACCTGCAACGCACTTGATGAACTGCTCCATCTTTCCGAATTTTCCTCCGAGTCCCACGTATTGAGCAACGACAGGCAGACTTTGCCTTCCTTGTACAAGTTTGGATTGAGTCGGTATCCGTACGAGTGATAATGAACTTTTGGAGGAACAGACGGATAGTTCTCGTCGAACAAAATGTCAAAGCAAAATAAACCGTCGTGGTAAGGCGTCAACGATGGTCCTTTGATCATCGCCCGCAAAACGTTCATTTTCACTTGCGACGATTTTACCCAAATTTCGTTCGCGGGCAAGCCTTTATGTAAGATTGACCATTCTTTTTGAACAGCTTTCTGAACTTGTCGCGGCAAATTCATTTGAGAACTCGAATCTCTGAGTAAAAAATCAGAAAAGCCGCCGTCGACGACATCAAAACTTGTAGACAATGCCTCTTCATCCTCGTCGTTGATATTATTCTCATCCGCGATCGTTGCATCGTCGTCAACTTTCGACAACGTTTGCCTTGGACTGCGACAAAGAAATTGGTTCTCGAGCTGCTTCACTTTCTCCTTCCTCTCTTGTCTCCAGACGAAATTGAGCGAATCCAATAATGACGGCATTTCATCTCTAGAGGTATTGCGAGGTCCGTTCGCTTCTACCAAGGAATGGAAAGCGTTCAACCCAACCATATTTGAGCGTATACTAGAGTCCCGTAACACATCAGAAACAGTGGTCCGGGCGTCGTTTGCATCCAGAAATATACCAGGATAGGCTTTTGCGATGTTGCGTGGATGTGCCATATCCTTGTATCTCCGAGATCTGGCGGCATATTCGGCGTTCAACTGTGCTTTCGAGACAAAATCCTTCTCGAGATCACTTGGCTCTGCATTATCTCCTAACACTTCGTCGTCTTCTTCAAAGCCAGCCCCCCTTCTTCGGCGCCAGAAGTGAGTGGAGATGAGCAATAGCTTCAGCTCTTCGTCGGAATACCTGGTCAAAGTCTTCTTCAGCTCAGTATGTGCGCTGAAGCTCAGTTTTTTGTATCTTTCCATGATGTCGTCAACTGCCGCGTCGGCAGTGTCTTCTTCGAATAGACCGGGCGGTAACGCATTTTTGACCAAGCGAGATATCGAATCTGCGTCGATAGACCCACTACTCTTCTTTATATCGTCTTGGTCTTTCCCGAAGATTTTACCTCTCCAGATAAAATCCTTCGCCGCTGTATCTTCAACCATTCGACGGATTGATTCAAGTTGGCCATCGAGAAGCGAACCAAATACGGCTACTGAACCAGCACCGCGTTCGATCGTACCATTCTCATCGTCAAGAAGGTCCAAGTCTTCGCTACCGCTAACCCTGTCACTCTCCTCATCGTCGAAGGAATCGTCATCAATCGTCAAACCCATATCTCCTTCTTCTCCTTCTTCTTCTCCTTCATCACCACTAAAATCCATCATTGGCACACTGGAAAGTTCCGAGTCTGAAAACCCATCATCAGAATGTGTTTCCGAGATTCTGCCGGTGGGGAAACTCCCCAATGATTGGTCGTCTTCCTCTTGGTCTAACTCCGAATAATAATCTTCGTTCTCATCTGTTTCCCATCCGCTCTCCATAGAATCGTCTGAATCGCCATCATCCGAATCACTATCGTCTGAATCATCCAAAAGCTCGCACAGCTCGATGTTAAAAGGCGGTTGATGTGTATTTGTTCCACTACCCCACGCTATCTTCATCAGACCAGCACTCGATTCTACGATCTCTCCGACCCACGAAACGTCTTGTACAAAACTTGAGATGTATGTACGCGCGCCGAATTCGTCTAATTTAGTCGAATTCAGTCTAGGGTGTTTCGCGTGTCTGTGCTTGTAAGCTTCTGCGGCGGCGAAACCCCACACTCGCACGTGTTCACCATGCGATTGTTGCCATTCCGGGGAAGTTGCGATTAACCTTTTTGGAGTTTTGGAAGATCCTCGGAACCAATACACATTCTCCTCGAGTTTGGGAACGGACCACGGGTTCCCAGGTATAACTTGTAATTCGCGTTCATAGAAAGGCACGAAAACATCCTTCACAGCACTGCACAAGAAGTGAACAGGATCGCGTTTTGTGGCGTCGATATGAATTGATCCTAGTATGCGTTCACACGCCGCCAACGCATGCGGTGGCGCCAGATCACGATTGAAAATATCGTGATTCTTCAACTCGTGCATGAATCTGGTCGAACCCCACTGTTCTACTAAAGAGTCTAAAACTTTAGGCCCAGTCGAAGCTGAAACTTCTTTGTTATTGTCGTTAGGAACAGTCATGAAATCTTCGATGCCCATAGTATCAGGCTGATCATTTTCCACAAGCAATTGGTCGATTCCCGGAATATTTCTCAAAACGACGTCATTTCCAGACGCTTGGAACAATACCGAAGGGTATGACTGAAGTGCGTACACCGGAACCGTTTCTCTGGACTTAAATCTTACAACGCCACGTTTAGTACATTCATTTTCTCCCGCTTTTCTTTTCTTTAGCTCCAGTAACTTGTTCATGGTATTGGCGTAATATTTGTTATAGTGATTATCGAAATACGAAGCACCGCCGCCATCGATGGAAACTTGCGGGGGTTTACCTTCGCTCGAGAAATCATCATCATCCCAGTCTTCGCGCCATTTGAGCTCCATGACGTGCGGTGGTCGTTCTTTACCTTCTGCGTTTGCTAAGAACCTCTCGTTGTCATTCTCTGAAGCTTCAAATACAAACGCATCGGCGATCCAGACAACGTCTGCCGTGCGCTCTTCGCTGTTCGTAGCTTCGACGTAACCAACTGCGAAAGTGTCAAGAACTGTTTTCTCGCTATACTGTTCGCGTTTCCTCATTAAATCGTCCTCCCACGTCTGCTCGAGATCTTGCACTTTCTCCGACCCGACAGCTTTCTTAAACTCGCTGGATTTCACCACAAAGTCACCGCACATGTACACGTGGTCTTCTAAGTGTTCCATTTTCAATAAATCTTTAGCCTTTTCAAACGTTCTGGACCCGTCTTGCCACAGAACTTCGCACGTGGTTTCAGTAGAAATGACGCGAGCGCAATAAACTTCATCGTTTGACGTTAACGACGATTTGTAAAAGTTCTGTTTTTCTTCCTCTTTCTTCTCCTCCTGCACCCAAAGCTTCTCGCGCTTTTCTTCGAAGCGAAGCGCGCGTTTATGCGCTTCCGGAAAGTATTTTTTCAGAGCATTTTTATCGCACAAGACATGATCTCCGGCTTGTAAAAAGTGAGCACAGAACTTATCGACAACGGTGAGCATTGACGATGGCATATATCGCGGAGGTTTCTCCTGTACTTTGCACGAACCTTCACACCATGGCGGCAAAAAATGTTCAGGATTGCCATCGGGAGGCGCATCTTCTTCTTCTTCTAAAACTACTTCTTCTTCCTCGCAAGGAAGTTTCTTCGGTGCAACTCGACGTAAAGGATCGTCTTTATACTCTCGAGCATTTCGTACCATACCTTCTTCTTTATAAAGGTGTTGCATCTTCCACTTCACCTGTGCCATGCCGTCGTGGATGGATTTCACGACTGCCCTTTGCGCCATGCTATGCTTTTGGTATACAAGTTTCTTGCACACAACGGCCATCTTTGCGTCGTATTGTTCGTCTTGTTTACTTGTAATTTCTTCGTAATCCTCTGCATAATGGGGTTCGTTATCTACTGCAAACGCCGAAAGAAGTGTGACCCATTCGTCGTCATCCTCGTCACCTTTAATCCAACAGTGTTCGAGAAAATCTGCGCGGTCGAGTCTTACCTTATCCCTTCCATCGCGCAGAACTTCCTGTACAGCTCGCCCTACTTTTTGTTCCTCCACGTCAACGATATCGCCTGGGCGATAGCACCCGCACTGCGTCGATGCAAGATGGAACCTGTCAACTCTACTTGATTCGGCCTCGTCGCAATGGCGGAGGCCGAGCGTGTTCATATAATAATATTCCCGTTCCTCTTCGTCCGATAATTCTTCACCGTCGCTGGCATACTCGTCCGATTGCCCGCTCGGCTTCACTTCCACTAGCAAATCTGGCAACTCCTCGTCCAGATACGCGTGATTTTCGACATCTTCTCGATCTTTTTCTTTCTTGACGAAAGCATCACCGGCTGGTAGCGGCCAAGAGGGTTTCAGCCATTTCCCGGTTTTCTTCTTCTTTGTAGCCTTCTTTCCGTTGTCCTTCAACAATCCCACCCTGATAACATCTGTCACAGTCTCTACGATCCCTATCCAGTTTCCATAAACAACCGTGGCCTCAGGATACACTCTCCGTAACGTCTGGCACTCGTTCGAGTCCACTCCGTCCGCGTACTCCTTCGTCGCCGGACAGAACAGCGTCGCCTTCACGTTCATGTCCACAATTTTCCCGCACATCCCCAACGTATTCTTTGCCTTCACGCAATTATCGCCAACTGCGAAATACCGTCTGTCTAATATCGTCAAGTCCTCTACTTTAGAACAGATCAAGTCTGACCCCCCTTTGTTGACTCTCATCCCACCCCAAGTCTCTCCCATTTTCAGCTCCGTCGTCCCGAACGCGACTAAAACTTCCGTGTCGTCCTCTAAAATCTGTCCCTCTGAGTCGTAATCAAAAAATTCCGAATCCGAGTCGTGATAGGTATCCGCGACTGTCCCTATGTGGTACGCGTTCTCAAACGCTTCGTTTATTTCTATCGGTACATCTTGTTCCTCCTTTTCCTCCTCCTCATCCTCCTCCTCCTCATCACCTACATTCTTCGTTGTATTCCTACTTTTTTTCCTCCTCGACATCGTTTTCTTCTTCTTTACCTTCTTCTTCTTTTGTCGTCTCTTTTCGCAGAACACTAAATCTGCCGGTTGTAACAACCGCGAGGAGTCGTCGTTGAAGTAATGCGTGCTGCCGTTCGGGAGCACCATTTGAAACGCGGGCTTTTCTCTCTGCTTTCTTTGTCTTCTTTAACTTCTTCTTTAACTTCTTCTTCTTCTTCTTAGAGTTTGATGATTTGAGACAAAAATCACATCACCTAGAACGAGATACAACAAAAAAACGAATGACGATGAAAAACAAAAACGAAAAAACAACCAAAAAAAGGCAAGACAGAATTTTGAAAAAAAAATCAAAAAATTCGTTTTTTGTCTTTTTTTCTTCTTCACAGTTCTTTTTCTTTCTCTCTCTCTCTCTCTCTCGCTCACGTTAAAAACAACATTAACAAGAAGAAGAAGATTATATGATGTCAAAACGGAGAGTTCAGACGGTGCAGTTCGACCAGACTTCTGCAATCCCGACCCCTTACGTCGTTCATTTGTGCTCTTTGCTCGAAATCGCGTGCCAACCAAACTCAGAGGTTAAAGGGATTTCTTCGGTAGGGAAAAAGAAACGACTCGATGACGTTGATTTTGATGAGAGGGAAGAAGAAGAGGAGGAGAGGAAAAAGTATTACGACGCGGAAAACGCGTACGAGAGTTTAACCTTGAAGTTTCGAAAAAAAATCGTTCGGTTCGTGACGAAAGAGGTTTTGATGGAGAGAGGGAAGACGTCGTCGTCGAATGGATTGGTGTTGTGCGAACCAGATTCGGAGGAGTTTTGGAGACGAGTGTATCGGTTTTTTGTGCTTCCTTCTTCCTCCAAGACGAAGAAGAAGACAAAGAAGAACAGCGAAGAAGAAGAAGAAGAAGAGATGGAAGTGTCGAGAGCGAATAATAATAATGGTTACGATGAATACGAAGAAGAGTACGCCGATAATGATGATGATGATGATGATGAAACGAGATGCGATAAAGCGCAGCAAATCGAGGATTTCTTCCACGTGTTGCAAACGAAGGAGAAGTATTTACTCGAGTCGGTTGACGAACTGGTGAGAAAATTTGAACGTCTGCCGAGATGTTTAGCGAGGGAGGCGAGAGATTGTTTCGCGGTGTCGAGCGGTGAAGATTTAGCGGTGAGGAAGATTGATCCGGAAAGTGTGTGCGGGAGGTTTTTACGACGACAGTTGGTTGAATTTGAGCGCTTGTCGTTTGACGGCGTGTGCGAGTGTCACGAGATGTTGAGAAGGTATCGGGAAGATTTCGATGCGTTCGTGAACGCGGCGGCGGAAGAGATGAACGGTGGAGAGAAAGGAGAAGTTACTTTTTTGCTGCACAGAACGAGCAAAGCGAACGAACGCGCGATTGTGGACACGTTGGTGGAGAAGTGCGAACGATTAGGGGTTAAGAAGAGTTCGGCGAATGAAGAGGAAAGTAACGACGAGGAGGACGAAACGCTTCCGTTTGGCATCGCTATGGGTTTAGGAGGTATTCTTGACCCGAGAGAGAAAGATAACAGCACTAGAAATACTAACAGTCGCAGCAATAGTGGGAATTCTGGTTTTCCGACGAAGAACAACAAGAGCGTAGGCGCGGTGCTTCGTAAAGTTTTAGCGGAACATGAGAACACGGCGATTCACAACAGGCATCCGCGCGCGAGACATGTGGAGAGTTTAAAACAAAAAGATGTCGTCAACGCTTTGTTCCATTTACACAGACACTTTGAAATAAACGGAGATATCCCCGCGGACGAGTCTGTTTTGTTGCACGAGTTGATTAGCGCTGGTGGTGGAGGAAGTCGCAGCGCGCACTCCATAACGCCCGTGTCGCAATCTGGAAGACGAGCAGCGGAGGCTTTAATTGCGCTCGGCGCAACGCACGCGCAGTTTCAACATCGAAAAGAAACCGCGAGAGCGTTAGAAGAGGCGACGCGAATCGCGCAGCAATCTGGAGATGAAGACGCATTAGCGAAAGCGTTAGCGTTGAGTGGGCTTTTAGCCGAGTCGGAGTATTTCGACGACGACGACGACGACGTGGACGTAGACGAGGATGAAGATAGCGATGAGGACGACGACGAGCCTTTCGAAGAATCTTTAGACAACATCAAACAACAACAACAACAACAACAAAAGTATAGTTCCTCGACATCCTCTTCGTTATCTTCGTCTTCATCAGTCTTGAAAAAAGCGAAGCGATCTCGAACACTTTTACGTCGGTGTTTAAAGCTTGGAAGACAGTTGAAAAATCCCGCGCTGGCGAGCTACGCCGAGTTGGCGTTAGCTAGACAAGTGGCGGCGTTTCCGAACGATGCTGGAAGAGACCGCGTTATGGAGGAACGTAGAGCGGCATTAACGAGCAAAAACGCTGGCGTAGCGGCTGCAACGACGAAAGGTACCACCTCGTTCGTTTCCGCGCCTACATCGACTCAAATATCTGCACCAGAAGTTGTTGAAAAAGCTATTCAAAACGTCGAAGTTTTGTCGCATAAAACAACGCTCGTTGCTTCCGCGCCAGCTACGAGAACGACCGCAGAACATATGCGCAAACAAGAGATAATTTTACGAGAAAAGGGCGCTTCGAATAACCCGTCTTCCGGAAATACCGGAGGTGCGAACGGCGGCGCGAATACCACCGGACAACAACAAACGCAAGGCGGCGGTAACCAATCGCTTGATGCTATCGCCGTCGCACAGGCGACGTCTTTGATTCGAATGAACGAAATATATCCCGCTTCTTCGTCCACGATGGCGTCTTCGTCAACATCTGGTGGGAAAGTTACGCACACGTCTTTAGGCACCTTACAACGTTACGCCACTTTTGACACCGCCAAAGAAACGAAAAACGCCATCAACTGTTTGCGCACGCCGGCGTTTTCGATGCAATCGACGACGTGGTCGACGCGGGGCGACGACGGGTTAGCGAGGGTTGCCAATTTGAAAGCATTATCCGAGGGTACTTTGAAAGATGCTTCGCCCGTGGACGCCGCGCGAGCATTTGCAGTTTTATCGAAATCCACGCAAAGGACGAGAGGCACCGAACGCGCCTTGATGGAACTCGAAAAAGCGGAATCGCGTTTGCGTGAACACGTGGATGATAACGAGGAAGTTTCGAGAGAGTTGAACGCGGCGAGAATTTCGATACTATTCGACGATGCTATCGCACGGAACGAGTGTTTCGAAGCGAACGAGTGCATGCGACAGATGCACGCGTTGGTTCATCCGATTGGCGAGAAGACGGATTCGAGTGCGGTATTAGAGGCGAATCGGGCGTTGGCTGAAATTTACGCCATGAACAGAAACTACGCAGAATCATTCGAAAGCTTTCTGAGAGGTGCAGATATTCTGACCTTTGCTTTCTCTCAACTCGAAAGCGATTCGTCGATGAAAAACGGAAATAGCAGCGCGGACCCGAGAAACGCGATGCACGTTTTGAAATCGGAGTTGGGCGTCGCGGAGACGTTTAAGAATTCGCAAAACTACGCGTTTGCATTGTTGAGAGCGTTAGGAGTGGATAAGCGCGCGACAGATTTAGGCGTCGACCAGTACGCGTTGTTCGCGAAACTTATCGTCGCGGAGTGTTTGATTGAGTTGAAAGGCTCGCACGCGAACTTGGGCAAACTCTATTTGGAGAAGTACTCGAGAGCGTTTTTAAGCTCGAACGAGCTGCGCTTACGAGCTCGGTTTCATTTGATCAACGCCAAAGCGTCTTTGGAAGTCAACATCCAAGATGAAACGGACGAGGAAATGGAAGAAACGATTGAATCTATCGTCGATGACCTGAACCGTGCATCTTTATTCGGAGAAAAGCTCGGCAACATCGACATCGTCAAAGAATCGCAATATTTACTCGCGCAGACGTACCATTTCACGAACGATGTTGAAAATCGTAACGAGGCCTCCAGAGCGTTTCGCGAACTCAGTCAGCAGCATTACAATCGTTATTAATAATTATTAAGTGTTTCATAGATACTACCGGTATATTAGGAATAGCAACTGAGTAATAACAACAGCAACACATAGCAACAACAACACAGTATATTAGATTATATTACCATCGGTACCCGTACCGTACCGTTAATAGATAGATATTATTATTATTATTATTAAAGCATATTAGTATTAATATTATGTTTCCATCGCTACCGTACCACGATGGAGTATTAATAGATAGATAAGTAGTATTAGTACTGTTATTAGTAGTATTAAGCGCTCACGGCTGCGGCGTCGAATCCGAATTGTTTATCGTGCACGTAGACCAACTTGCAATCTTCCAAATATTTCGCGTCGTGTATGCGCCCACCTTCGATGTACCCCGCATCGCCTTTGTTCAAAATTAACGGTTTCCCGTCCTCGACGAGTTTCTCCCCGTCTTTTTTGAAGAATTGCACGGACATTTTCCCTTCTATGACCACGGTCATGTCATCACCTGGATGCGAATGCGGAGGCTCTGAACTTCCCTTTTCCCAAATTTCCATCATCACATCGACGCCGTTCTCGTCCGTGGGGACAGTTCCTCGCATGGTAAACCCCGCGGGTGTCTCCGGAACGACTTTGTGGTGCTTCCAAACGCCAGAGGTGGCAGACGTGGACATTGTTCTTATTAAAGGGTTCGATGCGAGTATGAATCGATTGCAGGCGGCGCGAAGCATGTGTGTGACAGATAGAATAGATATTGTGACGTGGATGTTTGTTTCCTCTAATTTTATCTAAAAACTATTTGTAGCCGTCAAAAACGCATACCATCTCACGATCAGCTTTTAGAAGAAGTAAAAAGAAAGCTCTCGAAGAACGCTTGAACGCCACCGGCGAGACGACGATCGGTGTCGTCTTCTTCCTCTTCTTGTTGTTGTTTTTCCTCTTGTTTTTCTTCTTCATTTTCGTGAGAGAGTGTTTGCGCGTCGCTAGAGCTAAGAACGCTGTTATTGTCTACTATTTTGTCTTGTTTTTCTTCTTCTTCTTCTTCTTCTTCTTCTTCTTCTTCTTCTTCTTCTTCTAGAATGGAATCGAGTAACTGTTCTTCCACGTCGCCGTTGGCTTCTACGTCTTCTTCCAAAAATGGTTTTGGCGTTCCGACGAAAGCAGACGCCGCGCATAACAGCATCGCGGAACAGCCGATTATGGTAATCAAGACGACGAAGAGAATCCGGGTCCATTTGATGGTGACGTGCGCACTCGCCAACGTGGCTGAGATGTCTTCCGTTCGCGCGTTGAACATTCGGAGAACTATCGCGTCTGTTTGGTTCGTCGTCGTTCCGATCGGGACGCCGAGGGTAAAGATACCCAAGGTATTCGGTACGGCATTTGGAGCGATATCGTCGTCGTCGTTGAACTTGGAGTAAGTTAAAGAGAGAACTTTAATCTGATCATCGTCTACCCCTTTATTATTATTATTCGAGGAATACGCCAAAATCGGTTCAATCGGTGATTTCAGTTTCGAGGAAACTAAAATCGCTTTGCTCGAGAACATTTGTAATCGAAACATTCCGTCGTTTTTCTTTTGTCTCTCTAAAGCAACCACGTAATCATCAACCGCTTGGAACGCTATCGGTTCGTATTCTCGAGAAACTATGTAGGAAAAACTCGAAACGTCGCCATCTACCTTTATTCCGTCGTCCTCGTTCAACTCCGCACAAAACCCGTTATAAATCACTCTCCCTCCGGCTCGTCTCGTTTCCAAACACATCGCGCACAACTTTTCTTTTTGGTGTTCAGAACTCTCTCTATTCACGCGAAAGAGCGTAAACACTTCCTTACTCTTCGCGCAGTGCACGCTCACGCTTTCTTGAAATGGTTTCGTGATGTTCTTCACGTTCCCCGGCTTTTCTTCATCGTATCCCAAAACCTCCCCGTCCTCTCGCAACGCGAATACGGAGGATGAAACAGACGACGACGTCGTCACCGCTTTGATCCTTCCGTCTCCGCTAAAATATCTACCAACCTCTGCCCCTTTTCCTCCCACGTTTACCAAACTCCTCCTCGTCGCTCGATTCTTGTTATTTGTTCTCGAAAACGTGAGTTCCATCGTCACGAATTCGCCGGTGGATTCGTATACTTCCATCGCCGGTCCTCTTCTGTCGTCTGAATATCTCGCACCAATCACATCTTTCAACGAGAACGATTTCGTCGTTTCCTCGTCGTCGTCTTCGTTTTTTAACGACCACCGCACGTTCCCGGATCGTTCAAACAGCCATCGAGCTCTGTTCCCCACATCAGCAGCGTTTGAAGAAGAAGAAGAAGAAGAACCACCGAGAAAACTTTGACGACGACCTTTCGCATCATCATTTTCATCATCATCGTTAAAACCACCACTCCTCCTCAAAAACGTATTCTTTGAATCCTCCTCCTCCTCCTCAAACTCGGCAACAAAAGCAGACGACGAGACGAACACAAGAGAAAAGAGGACAAAAACGCAGTGAAATCGCAATAATGGAAGTTTCACCACCATTTTCATCACCAAAACCTCTAAGATGATGTTGACGATGTTTTTTCTGTCTTCGCCATTTTCGTGTCTTGTCTCGAATTGTAGTGAGAGAGGAGACTTTTTTGTGTTTGACAGTTTGACCAAAAAAATGAAAAAATGAAAAATTTGCTTCAAAAAGAAACACAAAACTATGAATCACACGACGACGAGAGCGAATATGAGAACAATGACAACAATACGAACAATACGAAGCAGTACTCGCAAGAGCAGAAGTCCGCCTTCTGTGCGTTTGTCTCCGAGGAGGAGGAGGAGGAGGAGGAGAGGGTGCTTTTGTGTCGGTGCTCTTTCTAATAAAGACGACGACGCGAAAATGACGTTTCAAAATCGAACGAAAGATGATGATGATGATGACGACGAAAACAACA
>Ga0213868_10003038_pt1 | contig 15805 bp, 15 predicted proteins | sample PICome_9_FD_160087 | JGI IMG/M metagenome (GOLD analysis project Ga0213868, IMG submission 160087) | Coastal seawater microbial communities near Pivers Island, North Carolina, United States - PICO127 | ecosystem: Environmental > Aquatic > Marine > Coastal | place: USA: North Carolina...
TGTTCATTACCTGGTCATCTAGGATGAAATCCATCACAAAAACATCTACATCTGTTTGAGAAAAACCTAGAGAGGTAGAAAGAAATAACAAAACAACAAAATTTTTCATAGCGTATAATTTATAGCCCCAAGGTACAAAGTTTGGTTAATTTACAAGACATAGTTTTTGGGTATCCAAAAGAAAAAATCAGAGATGTTTTAAACAGAAATATTAAAAAAAAATAAGCCCACCTTTTTAGGTGGGCTTAGTAAATGTGTAATTGAAATAAAATTAGTTGTCTTAGTCAAGCTTTGCCTGATTCCAAAGTTCATTTTGTCTTACAATTTTTCCTTCGTCATTAAAACCATGATTAAACATGACAGGAATTACCGTTACTTTTTTATCAGACTTACGCGTTAGCGAAACACGCCACCATGATTGAACATAGTCTCTTTGGCTATCAAATTCGTAATATTTAATCCAAGCGCAGTCAAAGCTATTGACGGTATAAGAGGCTAAAAAATCCTTTTGTAAGGCTATATAATCTTCTTTGTTTAATGGATCATTGTCCCAGTCGTTAAACAATCCATCAAATTGAGCAGAATCGGTAAAGGCTTCGTAATAAGCATCCATGTCATTAAACTCTATAGCATGCAAAGCTTTTCTAACGGTATTAATGTTTGGATGATGAGAATAAATTTGTCCATCTTTTAATTCTCTTTGACTTCTCCAACTCTCTGTGAAGGGCATTTGATTTTGATAGATGCGTACAAACACAATTTGATCTTCATCTGTTACACCATATTGTACATGTCTTGGTTGATTAAATTTCACTCCTGTGGTACCACCTACGCCTGTCATTTTTTCCCAAGCGTATACCCATGTCACACTGCTGAAGGTTTCATCTTTATATTCAACAGCATCTGGGTATCCGTTGTCTGTTTGCTTTAAAGTAAAATATCTGTTGTAAGTTTGCCATGCAGACATATTTTGAAGAAATTCTTCTTTCGTTGTCGCTTCTGCATCTTTATTCATTTCTTCTCCACTAAATCCTTTAAAATCATCAGCAATAAGACTGGCTAATTTTAGAGAATCTTTTGTGTTTACTGCTTCATACATTTGATTGACTACATCAATCGCAGGGTGCTCAATGTATATAGTTCCGTTTTTCTTTTTTTGTGCAAATAGTCCCGTGCACAATGCAAGAGTCAATAAAGTTAATTTGATTTTCATAAATTATTTTTAAAGTTATTATTAGTTTTTATTAGCAATCAATTTAATAAAACTTTCTTAAAGAAAAAAAAACATTTTTTATGAGTGTTGCTAGTATGTCTTTTGAGTTTATGTTTAGTATGTAAGTATACAAGTCTGGGTGCTCTAGGTTAAATGGCTGGTTTAATGTTTATATTTGCAGCATGCTGCATAAGTTTTTTTACTTTTTATTATTAATACCCTTAACAAGCTTTACTCAGAGTTTAGATGATCTTTCCTTTGGTAGTGAAGATAGCTTTGAGGTTGTCACCTGGAATATTGAAAACTTTCCTAAAAACCAGCCTTTAACCCTGCAATATGTTCTTGCAATTATTGAGGCTATAGATGCAGATATTATTGCAATACAAGAAATACAAAATTATCCTATTTTAGATAATCTAGCCACTTTTTTGGATGACTATACGCTTTACAGTCAATCACTGGATAGGGCAGGACTTGTGTTTTTATATAAACATGAGTTCGTAGATCTCAATAACGCTTATGAGCTTTTTACTCAAGCTCCTGAGTGGAATAACTTTCCTAGATTTCCTATGGTTATAGAGGTTACTTATGCAAATCAGGAGTTCGTTATTATTAACAATCATTATAAGTGCTGCGGAAATGGTCTTTTAGATCTAGATGACCCCTGGGATCAAGAAACACGAAGGTATACGGCAAACTTACTCTTAAAACAATATATTGACACCAACCTATCCAATGCTGCTGTATTTGTAGTTGGAGATCTAAATGATATCTTAACAGATCCTGAGATTCACAATGTGTTTTCACCTTTTTTAAATGATCCTGAGTCCTATCTTTTTGCAGATATGGATATTGCTCAAGGGAGCGTTTCAAATTGGTCTTTCCCAAATTGGCCATCACATCTAGACCATATATTAATTACTAATGAGCTTTTTGAATTATATGCAATGCCAGGTGCCGTAACCCAAACAATAATGGTAGACTCTTATCTTCAAGGGGGATTTAATGAGTATGATCAAAACGTTTCAGACCATCGCCCTGTGGGTATATCCCTACCACTTAGTCAAGACTTAGGGATTGCTTCTGCCTTAAAACCATCTGTGACAAGTTATCCAAACCCCGTTGATGATGTATTGTTTGTCAATACCTCAAACTCAAATACAACAGATACTGTTTTTGTTTATGATATGCTAGGTAATTTACTCTTGCAAGACAGCCAATCTGCTAATGGGTTTTTTGCTATAGATGTATCTTCACTTTCAAGTGGTTTGTATCTGGTAAAGCTCTGCCAAAAGGGAATTGTAGTTAAAACAATAAAGTGTATTAAAAACTAAATGCGCCATAATTATGACGCATTATTATTATTGTAATATGAAAAACAAATATTTAATCATTGTTTCACTTCTATCCTGGGCAAACATCGGTTTAATCTATTTATTACACTTAAATGAAATATACACCACTTTAATTGGTGTTTATAAAGAGCTCACAACGATACCCTCTTTTTTATGTGGCACCATATTTCCGGGGTGGTTGTTAATAAAAATGATACTCAACAAAATAGAATCTAACAAATAACAAACCTTATAATACTCCTGTTTTACATTAAAAAGGGTATTGGTTTTCTAAAGCTACCTTTTCTGCAATTGTGTTACGTAGCCCAACAATATTTGGCATAGTTTGGTATTTTGTAAATCTTTTAAGCCCCATAAGCATCATGCGCTGGTGGTCACCTTCAGCAAAAGAGATAATTGCCATTTTTGCTTTGGAGGTGATAGTATCTACTGCATTGTATAAATACAACTGCGCCATAGCTACTTGATAGTCGGCATTTTCTGAATTGTTTATTGTGCTTTTCTCTGCACGCAATACAGCGCTTTCTGCCATGTATATTTCAATTAAAATGTCACTAGCCGCTAACAGCATTTGTTGGTGCTCTTCCAAGTCTGGTCCATATTTTTGAACTGCAGCACCAGCAACCATTAAAAACACTTTTTTCAATTTAGCAAGCATGTCTTTTTCTTCACTTAGCGTTTGAGAGAAATCTGGGGTATCAAAAGAGGGGATTCCTAGTAGTTCATCTGCAACCCCTTGTGCTGGGCCCAATAAATCGATATGGCCTTTCATGGCTTTTTTTACTAGCATACCAACACACAACATGCGGTTGATTTCGTTGGTACCTTCATAGATACGCGTGATACGCGCATCTCGCCATGCAGACTCCATTGGAGTGTCTTCAGAGAAGCCCATACCTCCAAATATTTGAATTCCTTCATCGGCGCAATTCTGGACATCTTCAGAAACAGCTACCTTTAAAATAGAACATTCAATAGCATATTCTTCTACTCCTTTTAATTCTGCTTCTTGGTGGGTGTTTCCTTGAGCTATTCTTATGTTAATTCTATCTTCAATGTTTTTTGCAGCTCTATAGGTTGCAGATTCTCCAACAAAAGCATTGGTTGTCGTCTCTGCAATTTTAGCTTTTATTGCTCCAAATTCTGAAATAGGCGTGTCAAACTGTTTGCGCTGTGTAGCATATTGCACAGCGCCACTAACCAAGCGTCTTTGAGAATCTAAACAGGCTGCGGCCAATTTAATGCGGCCAACGTTAAGAGCATTCATTGCAATTTTAAAACCTTCTCCACGACCAGCAAGCATGTTTTTTACAGGCACTTTTGTGTTGTTAAAAAACACTTGACGAGTCGAAGAGGCTCTTATGCCTAGTTTGTGTTCTTCATCACCCATAGTGATGCCATTTGCAGGGTCATTCTCTACAATAAATCCTGTAATGTTTTTATCGTCTTCTATTCGGGCAAAGACAATTAATACATTGCAAAATCCTGCGTTGGAGATCCACATTTTTTGCCCTGTTATGTTATAATGAGTTCCATCTTCACTCAGTACTGCTTTTGTTTTTCCTGAGTTAGCATCACTTCCTGCGCTTGGTTCTGTCAAGCAATAGGCGCCAAACCACTCGCCGCTTGCCAGCTTTGGCACATATTTGTTTCTTTGGTCTTCTGTTCCATAAAGGGTGATTGGCATAGTTCCAATACCTGTATGTGCTCCAAAAGCTGTAGAGAAAGACCCTGTTCCACTTGAGATATAGTCACAGGTCAGTACCGTTGACACAAAACCCATACCCATGCCGCCAAATTTCTCTGGCACAGCTACGCTTAAAAAACCTAGCGCTCCAGCCTTTCGCATAACCTCTTCTGTAAGTGCAAAATCTTTTGCTTCAAAACGCGAACGGTGCACAATAATCTCGCGATCATTAAACTCCATTACGGCCTGCTTCATCATCTGCTGCTGTTCACTAAAATCTTCAGGGGTGAATACATCATTACAATCTGTCTGTTTTACTAAAAATTGCCCCCCTCTTAGGATGCTCATGTTTTCTTGTGTTGTCATATTTTTTTCTTGTAATTTCCTCTAAAGAGGACACTGTTGTTATTTTAAAAATTCAAATATTCCTGCTGCGCCTTGTCCAGTACCTATGCACATTGTAATCATACCATATTGTCCTGCCATATCTCTCTTTCTCATTTCATCAAAAAGCTGTACAGATAGTTTAGCTCCTGTACATCCTAGTGGGTGGCCAAGAGCGATGGCGCCTCCATTTACATTAATAATATCTGGATTCAAGTCTAGTTCTCTTATTACTGCCAATGATTGTGAAGCAAACGCTTCGTTTAACTCAATGAGCTTGATGTCTTCTTGTTTAAGTCCAGCTTGTTTTAAAACCTTAGGAATAGCCTTTACAGGACCTATACCCATTATACGTGGTTCTACACCTGCGGCAGCATAGTTTGCCATTCTAGCAATGGGCTCAAGGTTTAATTCTTTTACCATCTCTTCACTCATAACCATCACAAAGGCAGCACCATCACTCATTTGTGATGAGTTACCAGCCGTTACACTTCCACCTTGTGCAAAAACAGCTCTTAGTTTTGCTAATGCTTGTATACTTGTGCCTTCTCTTGGACCTTCATCTTTATGTACAACATAGTTTTTGCTTTGTTTTTTGCCCCCCTCATTAATAAATGTTTGATGTACTGTAATTGGTACAATTTGATCATCAAAACGACCTTCTGCTTGTGCTTTTAAAGCCTTCATATGAGAATTATAGGCAAAGGCATCTTGATCTTCTCTAGAGACGTTAAACTGCTTTGCAACTGCTTCTGCAGTATTACCCATGCCCCAATAATAATCTTCATGGCCAGATTGTATGACATCATAGTTTAGTTCTGGTTTAAACCCAGTCATGGGTACACTGCTCATAGACTCTGCGCCACCTGCAATAATGCAATCAGCCATACCAGATTGTATTTTTGCTACTGCCATTGCTATGGTTTCTATACCACTAGAACAAAACCTATTTACCGTTACTCCAGGAACATCTACAATGTCCAGCCCCATAAGGGAAATAAGACGTGCCATGTTCAGGCCTTGCGCTCCTTCTGGCATTGCATTTCCTACAATGACATCGTCAATGCGTTTTGGATCCAAACTTGGAAGTTTTTCCATCATGTACTTAATGGTCTCTGCTGCAAGCTCATCAGTTCTTTTAAATCGAAACACTCCTTTAGGAGCTTTTCCTACTGCGGTTCGGTATGCTTTTACAATATATGCTGTTTTCATTTTTCTTTTGGTTTATTACAAACGTTAGTTTCTAAGTGGTTTTCCTTTTTGTATCATGTGCTGTAAACGCTCTAATGTTTTGCGTTCTCCAGTTAAACTCAAAAAAGCTTCACGCTCTAGATCTAAAAGATATTGTTCGCTTACCAGGGTAGGCTCGCTCAGATCACCACCAGCCATTACATAGGCTAGTTTGTTGGCAATTTTTTGATCATGCTCACTTATGTATTTACTTGCATTCATGGCATCTGTACCTACTAGAAACATTCCTAAGGCCTGTTTACCTAATACCTTAACGTCGTTTCTAGCTGCAGGTTTGGTGTATCCCATGTCTGCCATTTGTCTTGCAAGGGCTTTTGCTGTTGCAATTTGTCTAGAGGTATTTACCACCACGATGTCTTTTCCAGGTTTTAGAATATCTAAATCATAGGCCTCATGTGCTGAGGTAGAAACCTTAGCCATGCCTATGGTCAAGAAATGCTCTTGCAGCACATTAAGCTCAACGTCTCCTTTTTGAAAGTTATCACTCGCTCTAAGGGCCATTTCTTTAGAACCGCCACCGCCAGGAATTACACCTACTCCAAACTCAACTAGCCCAATATAACTCTCTGCTGCTGCTACAACACGATCTGCATGAAGAGTCAATTCACAGCCACCACCAAGGGTCAAGCCATGAGGAGCCATTATTGTTGGTATGCTAGAGTATCGAAGGCGCATTACTGTGTCTTGGAAATACTTGATGGCAGCATTCAGCTCATCATACTCTTGCTCTACAGCCATCATGAAAATCATACCAATATTGGCGCCCACAGAGAAATTTGCACCTTGGTTTCCTATAACCAAACCGTCAAAATCTTTTTCGGCCAGATCTATGGCTTTATGTATACCTGCTAGCACATCACCACCGATGCTATTCATTTTTGATCTAAACTCACAGTTTAAAATCCCGTCACCTAAATCTTCTATCACAACACCACTGTTTTTAAACATTGCGCTAGATTCTCTAATGTTGTCTAGAAGTATAAAAGCGTCTTGCCCAGGCACTTTGATTTGTTTTTTTGAAGCAATATCATAGTAATAGGTAGCGCCTTGTTTTACTGAATAAAAGCTAGTACATCCAGCCTCTTGCATGTCTTTAATCCATAAGGCTGGTTGTTGGCCCTCTGTTTTCATAATTTCTATCCCAGCTTCTAGGCCAATGGCATCCCAAATTTGAAACGGCCCGTGTTGCCACCCAAAACCTGCTTTCATGGCATCATCTATCTTATACAACTCATCTGCTATTTCTGGGATACGATGGGTTACATACCCAAATAGGGCAGCCAAGGTCTTTCTGTAAAAAGTTCCAGCCTTGTCTTTACCGTTTACTAAAACTTTAAATCTGTCTGCAACATTGTCTATAGATTTTGTGAGCTCCAGGGTAGCAAACTTTCCTTTTTGAGCTGCTCTGTATTCTAGGGTGTTTAAATCCAGACTTAAAATTTCGGTTGTACCTTTACTATCTTTAGTTTTTTTATAAAACCCTTGCCCGGTCTTACTCCCAAGCCATTTGTTGTCCATCATAGTGTCAATAAAATCTGGCAACTCAAACAGCTCTATACGCTCGTCACCAGGGCAGTTTTCTCTAATTCCGTTGGCTACGTGTACCAAAGTGTCTAGTCCTACTAAATCTACGGTTCTGAAGGTGGCAGACTTAGGACGGCCTATAACAGGCCCAGATAACTTATCTACCTCTTCTATGGTTAAGCCCATTTGTTTGACAGTATGAAACAAACTCATGATTGAGAAAATACCAATACGGTTACCAATAAAGGCAGGGGTGTCTTTGGCAATCACAGTTGTCTTGCCTAAAAACTGTTCTGCATAGGTGCTGAAAAATGCTAAAACCTCAGGTTTTGTTTTGGGCCCAGGAATGATTTCAAATAACTTCAAGTATCTCGGCGGGTTGAAAAAATGGGTTCCGCAGAAATGCGCTTGAAAATCTTCACTACGCCCTTCACTCATAAAATCAATAGGAATACCAGAGGTGTTTGAGGTAATTAAGGTTCCAGGAGTTCTATGCTTTTCTAGATTTTCAAATACTCTTTGTTTGATATCTAGCCGCTCTATTACAACTTCAATGATCCAGTCTACACCTGCTACTTTTGCAATGTCATCTTCAAGATTTCCTGTTGTAATTCTTTTTGCAAAGGCACTATTGTAAAGGGGTGCAGGCTTAGATTTAATAGCGTTAGTAAGGGCCTGGTTTACAAGACGGTTACGTACTTGTTTATCTTCTAGGGTTTGCCCTTTTGCCGTTTCTTTATCTGTCAATTCTCGGGGTATGATATCTAGTAATAGGACTTCAACACCAATGTTTGCAAAATGGCAGGCAATAGCGCTTCCCATAATTCCTGAGCCTACAACGGCTACTTTGTTTATTCTTCTTTTAGACATACTGTTTAATTATGTATTACCTTTTAATAAATATTTTTGTTGCCAATAAGCTCCGTTATGGTGCTGGCAACTTTTTTAAATGTTTTTATATCTTCCTGAGAAACCTGTTCTTTTACAGCTTCATCAAATTTAAGGACAACCCCCTTAGAGAATTCTCTCATTTCTTTGCCAAAGGCAGTAAGGTGTATAAGTACCCCGCGACCATCTTCTGGATTGGGTCTGCGGTCTATGAGTCTTTGCTGTTCCATTTTTTTTAACGTACGAGATAAAGAGGTTGCTTCTATACCCATTTTAGGTCCTAAGGCCGTAGAGGGGGTGCCTTTCTCGGGGTCAATACTAATGAGTGCAAAACCAGTAGCCATAGTACTTCCCTTGGTACCTGCCTCTTCATTGTACATCTTTTGTACCGCCATCCAGGTGGCTCTAAGTACATAATCTATTGTCTTTTCTTTCAAAGGACTTGATTTATTGATTCTAATTTCAAAGATACTATTAATTTACTATGCACGCATAGTAAGTTAGATAAAAAATAAACAAAAAAGTGATAGGTTTTTTTGAGTAATTAATTTGTTTTTGTAAATTTTATGGTGCATTATTTAAGCTAATACAGTAATTATTCTTTTTGTTAAGTGCAGTGTAAGTGCTCAGTTTTCATCCCAAAATGCACAAGTCAGAATCATTCAAAAAAAAGATAAAAAGTTGTTGCAGATTATTTAAATATATCTATTTTTGCAAACGCATTTATTGAAAGTTCAGTAATGTCAATTTATTAAAGAGATTTAAGATGAAAAAAGGAATCCACCCCGAGAATTATAGATTAGTAGCATTTAAAGATATGTCAAACGATGATGTGTTTTTAACAAAATCTACTGCAAATACAAAAGAAACAATTGAGGTTGATGGTGTAGAGTATCCAGTGGTAAAAATGGAAATCTCAAGAACATCTCACCCATTTTATACAGGTAAATCTAAATTAATTGATACAGCAGGACGTATCGATAAGTTCAAGAACAAATACGCAAAATTCAAAAAACCAGCTGCAGCTCCTGTAGAGGATAAAGAGTAGTTTTTGTTATTATAATACATAGAGCCTACGAGAAATCGTAGGCTTTTTTTTGTTACTATATCGCTGGTGGCAGTCTTGCTTTGTGCTCATGGGTACTATGTTATGTTAAATTGCTATTTTTGACTATTATATTTAATATCTTATTATGAACTACATCCTTTTTGACGGCGCAGTGCGCAACCAGTTATTGCCTTTTACCTTTACAAGGCCAGTGGCAGATATTAGGGTTGGTATTTTAACCATTCGTGAAAAATGGGAAAAATTTTTAGGCTCTACAACTACTACTGTAACAGAGGAGTATCTGTCAGATAAATTCCCTATGGTTGAGTTGGAGCAAAATGTGCTCATAAATGCTTCTTTTTGCCCTTCAGAAAATTTAGTTCTGTTAATCAAAGACTTGCAGGAGAATCAGGCTATTTTTTATAAGGATGAGCCTTTGGCTTTTTACGCCAAAGAAGATCAAGAAATAGACTTTGATACTTTCAAGGTTACTCAGTATACCGATGATGACGTGCTGCGTATAGAAAACACTTGGGATATCTTTGAGAAGAATCATCAGGCAATACAGAGAGATTATGATGTATTGACCCAAGGAAGAACCTCTGAGGCTATACCACAAACTACAATAGCTTTTAATCCAAAGCATATATTTATTGAAAAAGGTGCCAAGGTTATGTGCGCATCTTTAAATGCAAAAGATGGGCCTATATATATTGGTAAAGAATCTGTGCTTATGGAAGGGGCAACAATCCAGGGACCTTTTGCTCTTTGTGAGCATTCTAGTGTTAAGATGGGAGCTAAAATTTATGGTGGTACAACTATAGGCCCGCACTGCAAGGTAGGTGGTGAGGTTGCTAATTCTGTTATGATGGGCTTCTCAAATAAAGGGCATGAGGGGTATATGGGTAATTCTGTGCTTGGTCATTGGTGTAATCTTGGTTCAGACACTAATACTTCAAATTTAAAAAATAACTATGCGCAGGTGCGTCTTTGGGATTATGATACCGAAAGATTTGCAAAAACAGGAATTCAGTTTTGTGGTCTTATGATGGGTGATCATAGTAAATGTGGTATTAATACTATGTTTAACACCGGAACTGTGGTGGGTGTGAGCGCTAATATTTTTGGTGCAGGCTACCCTCGTAATTTTATTCCAAGCTTTACATGGGGAGGCTCCAGCGGTATGGAGTCTTACAATACTAAAAAAGCCTTTGAGGTAGCCACTGTTGTGATGGCAAGGCGTGGTCTTGAATTTGATACTCTAGAAGAGGCTATTTTAAATGAAGTGTTTGAAATTAGTAAACAATGGAGACGCTTCTAAGTATTAATCACTACTTTATTTTAAAGCCCAATACCTTTAGACTTAATTTATTATAATATATGGCTGTCGTGAAAAAAGCTGCTTTTTATACCCTAGGCTGTAAGCTAAACTTTAGTGAAACTTCTACTATTTCTCGTGATTTCACAAAGGAGGGTTTCCAGCGAGTAGATTTCTCTGACCCTGCAGATGTATATGTGATTAATACCTGTAGTGTTACCCAAAATGCAGACAAACGATTTAAAAACATTGTAAAACAAGCTCAAAAAAGCAATCCCAACGCCTTTATTGCTGCTATTGGTTGTTATGCTCAGCTCCAACCCCAAGAGCTTGCTGATGTCAATGGAGTAGATTTGGTGTTAGGAGCCACAGAAAAATTTAACATCACATCTTATATTAACGATTTGTTTGCCAATCCAGACCGAAGTGCTTCTGGTGGTGCAGAGGTTCATTCTTGTGAGATTGAAGATGCAGATTTTTATGTGGGTTCATACGCAATTGGAGACCGTACCCGGGCATTTTTAAAAGTGCAAGATGGCTGTGATTATAAATGTACCTATTGCACCATACCCTTGGCTAGAGGTATCTCAAGGAGTGATACTCTAGAGAATGTTCTAAAGAATGCTGCTGAAATTTCTGCAAAGGGGATTAAGGAAATTGTACTTACCGGAGTAAATATCGGAGATTATGGTAAGGGTGAGTTTGGAAATAAAAAACACGAGCATACTTTTTTCGAGCTATGCCAGGCACTAGATGAGGTTGCCGGTATTAAGCGCCTAAGAATATCATCTATAGAGCCTAATTTACTTACAAATCAAACCATTGATTTTGTGGCACAGTCTAAGACCTTTGTACCCCATTTTCATATACCCTTGCAAAGCGGGAGTGATACGCTTTTAAAGTTGATGCGTAGAAGGTATATGACAGATCTATATCTTGACCGTGTTGCCAGAATAAACAAAACAATGCCTAATGCCTGTATTGGTGTGGATGTAATTGTTGGTTTCCCTGGAGAAACCCAAGAATTATTTCTAGAAACCTATAATTTTTTAAACCAATTGGAGGTTTCTTATCTTCATGTATTTACGTACTCAGAGAGAGAAAACACCACTGCTGCAATTATGGAAGGCGTAGTGCCTAAAAATATTCGTGCCAAGCGTAGTAAAATGTTGCGTGGTTTGTCTGTAAAAAAGAGACGTGCTTTTTACGAGTCACAGCTAGGTAATACCTTAACAGTGCTTTTTGAGGGTGAGAATAAGCAAGGATATATCCATGGTTTTACTCAAAACTATGTAAAGGTAAAGCACCCTTGGAACCCAGAGCTAGTTAATACTTTAAGAGAGGTGACTCTTCTTGAAATTGATGAGGATGGAATGGTGAGGTTTGACTTTAACTGATTTAAACACACACTTCACTTAAATGACGTATATTGTTGTTTATTAATTAGTTGGGTTTAATTAAAAGTGCACTATTAGGTTTCTCTTATATGTTAATTCCAACGGGTAATAAATCTTTATACTTGCGTCTGTTTTTACGTAAAAACCCAACTACTTCTGGGCTTGTTGGCATCACGCTAATACCACGATCGCGTACTTCATCAAAAACAGCTTTGATGAAAATATCTCTGAAACCTTGGTCTTCTAGATCCTCGGGCATTTCATATTTTGTTAAAAATATTTTACGGTCTTGTAGCGCATATTCTATACGCGCCATGTTATCTCCAATTTCAAGTTCAAACTGGCGTAAAAAGTCGTTATCGGTAATTTCTACATCTTCTATCATAACTTTATTGGTTTAATGTTATTTACTTTTTGAATTAAATCATTGGTACCTCAACCATAAGGACCTTGCTATTTTTTGTAATACTTATGTCAACACTTTGTGTATTCCAGAGTCCTATTGCATCTCTATGTTGTAATGTTTGATCTGCAACCGCTATAGACCCTTCTATAACCATGATATAAACGCCGTTTTGGCTTTGTTGCATATTGTAGTTTGTATGGGTTTCATTACTAAAATTTCCTATACTTATGTATGCTTGTTGGTGTATCCAAATATCATCCTTTAAGGCCTCTTGCTTTGGCTTAACGATGGTTGTAAAAGTATTATTTGTAAGTAAGGGTGCAATTTTCTTTTGCTCATATCTAGGGGTTACATCTTGCCTTTGAGAATGAATCCAGAGCTGAAAGAGTGTTAGCTTATTTTGAGAGCTTGCATTTACCTCACTGTGCTCAATACCGCTTCCTGCACTCATTACCTGAATATCTCCAGCCGCAACAATGCCTTTATTACCCATAGAGTCTTCATGCTTTAAAGCCCCAGATTGTGGGATGGTGATGATCTCCATGTTTTTGTGGGAGTGTTTTCCAAAACCCATTGCTGGGGCAATGGTATCATCATTAAGAACCCTAAGGGCTCCAAAACTCATTTTGTCTGGATTGTAATAATTACCGAAACTAAATGCGTATTTAGCATCTAGCCAAACAAAACTTACAAGGCCTCTCTCCTGGGCAGGGTGTAAAACTTTGTTCATTAGTTTATCTCGAATATTATATTGGCATATTATTATTTGTAAATTTACGAATAATCTATGTGTTTAGCTTACTTTGTGTCGTAAAGCAATGAATAACAAAAAAACCCATATTTATTTTGTGCCAGGATTGGCGGCAGATAAGGAAATATTTGAAAATATAAAGCTTTCAGAGACAACCTATACCCTTCATGTAATCTCTTGGCTTATACCCTCCAAGAAAGAAACTATAGCACAGTATGCTATTCGTATGGCAGCTTTTGTGACAGAGAAAAACGCAGTACTTGTTGGTGTTTCTTTTGGCGGTGTGGTTGCACAAGAAATGAGTTCTTATTTAAAGCTAAAAAAACTCATTATTATTTCAAGCATCAAAACAAAGTTTGAATTGCCTACAAAATTTAAAATAGCAAAAAATTTAAAATTTTATAAATTAATACCAACACGATTATTACTTACATCTAAAAATTACTCTCGATTTGCTTTTGGACCAATCTCTAGAAAAAGATTAAAACTGTATCAAGATTATTTACCTATTCGAGACAAGCGGTATTTAGACTGGGCAATAAAAAACATGATCTGCTGGAATCAAGATAAACCCCTAGCAGGAGTGTATCATATACATGGAGACAATGATTTGGTGTTTCCAATAAAAAATATTGATAATGTAATTACTGTTGCGGGCGGCTCTCATATTATGTTGCTGACCAAAGGCCCCCAAGTGAGCCGTAAAATTGTTGATATTATCTCCTATAAGTAGTTTGGTTTGTTTTTATTCTAGTGGCTATATTGAGTATTTTTATAAAAAATAGTTACAACATGCATTTACTTTCAAAAATTGGTTTGGCTGCGATTGCAGTTTTTATTAGTGGGCTTTTCATTCAGGCTATTCAATCTCCTGTAAGTGTCGGTAAGACTCTAAATACCTCTGCAACTAAGGAGAAGCAAACCCATCAAACCCTTCGTATAGAGGCCCTAGAGCTCCCCAGTGTTATGTCCTTTGCAGGAGAGCGTGTGCCTTTGAAAGATACCGATGTAAGAGAGCGTTTGGATAGAGAAATTCATATCAATACCTATTGGCATTCTAATATGCTGCTTATGATAAAGAAGGCCAATCGGTTTTTCTCAGAGATAGAGCCTCTTTTAAAGAAATACAATCTCCCTGATGATTTTAAATACCTAGCAGTGGCAGAGAGTGGTTTAGACAATGTTAGATCAAGTAAAGGGGCTTCTGGTTTTTGGCAATTTATGAAAGCAACTGGAAAAGAGTATGGTCTAGAGATAAATAGCTACGTAGATGAACGTTATAATCTAGAATTAGCCACTAAAGTTGCGGCACAATACCTTATTAATTCTAAAGAGTTGTTTGGCAGCTGGACAAATGCTGCTGCGGCATACAATGCCGGAAATGCCGGAATTACCAAGCAGATGAAGCGTCAAGATGCTACTAATTATTACAGTTTATTATTAAATAGTGAAACGGGCAGGTATGTTTTTAGAATTCTTGCCTTTAAAGAAATTTTAAGCAATCCAGAGAAATATGGTTTTTATGTAGATCAAGATGATCTTTACCAGGCCATACCTACAAAAACTATTATTGTAGATACTCCAGTTCAAGATTTTTCAAAATTTGCAAAGCAGCAGGGTATTAATTACAAGATTTTAAAAATCCATAATCCTTGGCTAAGAGACACCTATTTAAAAAATGCATCTGGAAAAGCGTACAGTATAAAAATACCGGAGCCTGGGTATTATGATCTAGAGTAGTTGTTTTTTGGGATTATGACTGGGCTTTTAAAAAGGTGCTAGCGTCTTGCTCCACCACGGCCAGATCTTCCACCTCCAAATTGTTGCTTTGGTTGCCCAGCGCGCTTCATTTGATCTTTCATCATTTTTATTTGATCTCCCATCATGTTTTGCTTGTCCAGCTTTTTTGCTTCAGAAAGGAGTATTTCAGCTTCACGTTTTCTGTTTTTTGACATAGCAATACCTGCTAGGTTTAACTTGGTCATTGCCATATCTGTATCCATAGACAAACCAAGAGCTACTGCTTTTTTAAAATATTTTTCGGCTTCATTGATGTTGGTTTGTGAGAGCATGAGTCCGTTCAGATAGTTATAATACCCTTGTTGTTTTGTGACAAGTGATGCTTCTGGATTTTTAATTTTATCCAACCATTTTTTTGCACCAGGAAAATCTTGTTTACGTAATCTAAGAAAGGACAAAAGAATGATTTCGTTTTTGAAATATAAAAATACAAAGATTGATGCCAGAAGTATAAACATAATTCCGTTACCTATATAAGATTCTATAAATTGCCAAACAGCTGTACTTATAAGGAATGCTGTTATAATTAGTTTTAAATTTTTATGGAACATATAACCTTTGTTTTAAGGACTACAAAGGTACTAAAAACAATTAAAAATATTTCACATTTTGATGTTTGACGTTTAAAAAAAGATTGTATCTTTGCAGCCGCATACAAAGTATATATTGTTGTGTGCACAAGTTAATAAGGATTTCAAGACGATTAATATAATATACCATGAGTAAAAGAACATTTCAGCCATCAAAAAGAAAGAGAAGAAACAAGCACGGTTTTAGAGAGCG
>Ga0213868_10003039_pt1 | contig 15798 bp, 19 predicted proteins | sample PICome_9_FD_160087 | JGI IMG/M metagenome (GOLD analysis project Ga0213868, IMG submission 160087) | Coastal seawater microbial communities near Pivers Island, North Carolina, United States - PICO127 | ecosystem: Environmental > Aquatic > Marine > Coastal | place: USA: North Carolina...
TTACTTATTGATTTAAACTTTTCTGCGCCTCGTGAACCAAAATAAGCCACGTAGACTGTTGTTGTTAGAGTTTTTAATAAACCTATCCACTCTTGTTCTACTGTGAATGATAATGCTTCATGGCTATCAACCCATATAAAAGCAATTGTCATTACAGATAAAAATATTAAAGACATTGGTCTTGTGTTTTTACTAAGCCATGAGTCTGACTTCATATCACTTTCCCAACGTTTACTTACCTCTTGCATTTCAATCATATCTTGTTCTAATAATTTTAATGCTTTTTCTTTATCCTCTGCAGGTAGCACAGGATCTTTATGTATTAAATTTTTTACTAAACCTAAAACTCCAGCATCGGGTAATACATCACCGGCTAAATCTAAAATACCTGGTGCAGCTTTACTTAAAAATGCACCTACTTTAGTTTGGTTAAATTTCTTTTTACTCATTATGATCTTTTATATGCTTCAGCTTCCCACGGTAGGTTTCTAGCACCTTCTGCCATACTAGCTCTTGAATATGTTTTACCTTTCCAATAAACATTTTCATTGTCGTAGTCTAAGTCACCACGTTCCATTTGCTCAATGTGTATTTTTTCATGAGCAACAACATCGTCTACTTCGCTTGGATCAAGGTCTTTGTTTATAATTATAGAACCATTATTGTTAGCTTTACCCATAACCCCTTCTTCCATATCTACATGATAAATAGGAGTGCTGTCTACTACGTAAGGTGGATTGTTTAATTTAAAAGCCATATTAGTTTTTGTAAGGAAATATTTTATTTAATGCTCCTTTTCTAGCAGCACAACCACAGGGGATATTTAACCCCCTGCTCATTGTGTCTACTACTTTTTTAATACCAGTAGCTTTAGTAAACTTTTCTATGTCGTCTCCTAAACCTGTTGATTTCATAAGTATTATTAGCTAAAAGCTACAGCGGTGTAAATTACATCTACTTGTGCAGTTGTAACTACAGTTCTACCCTGTGCTCCACTTATACTTGGTTGTTGCGGTACTTGCGCAGTTGCAACAGGTGAACCTAGTGTTGATACAACTCCTCCTGGGTTTGCAGTTAAAGCAGCGTTAAAAGCAGCTAAAACATCTCCAGCTACTAAAGCAGCAGTGTGAGTTATTTCTACAACATCGTAAGCCGCAGCAGCGTCTAATAAAATTCTTGTTTTTGTGGTTGGATTTGCTCCAGGCCCAGCTACATCTCCAGGTATTACAGATACCACTTGGTCGATTGCTATTAATTGTTCTGGTGTATTAGCCACTCCAGTAAGTGGGATCTTTAAAAATTTTGCCATTTTTGTTAGTGTTTAAGTTTATGTTAGTGTTAGTGTTTGGCTGAGGTTTGTACAGTCCTTTCTGTTTTATTTTTTCTTTTTAGGATACATTTTTGTTGGAGCTCCTTTAGCAGCTTCTTTCATAGGCTCAGTTAGATTTTTATCTCCATCTAAATCAAGAAAATCAGGTTTAGCAGCCATTAAAGGTGATCCACCCATTTTTGATTGTGAGTGTTTTGACATCCATGATCCACCGCTAGCTCTTTTGTCTATTGGCATATCATTCATTAAGTCTTTTTTTTCTTGTTTTGCGTAACCTTTGTTTTGGTTAGGTAATGCTGATTCGTAAGGCATGGTTTTATTTTTTAAATTTTTTGTTATCGTATTTTAAGTCTCCAGCTAATCTTGATATATGTTTTTCATCAGCTGTCATGTTTTCATCACTATGACTATGTTTGTTATCATATTTAATATCTTCTTTAAGATATGTCATATGAGCTTTATCGTCTCTTTTAGTAGCATCATAGTTTGATTTAGTTACTTTAGTATCTTTGCAACATCTAGCATTGCCAGTATATTCTCCGTAATGTCCTTTTTCCATTATTCTTCTTTTTTAAATATATTTTTAAACTTTGATCCAACAGCTCTAAAGGCTTTTTGATATCCTTCTGCTTTTTTCTTTTTTTCAGCTTTTTTCTTTTTTTCAGCATCAATAGCAGCCATTGTTGTAGACTTTACTGAACTAAAATAATCTTTCATTACGCCAGTTAAATCTTGAGCTTTGTTTTCACTACCATCAACATACGCATTAAGTGGTGAGTTCATGTGCAGGCTACTTATAGGAACGCTTGCTACATTTTTTTTTTTGATTCGGTGAAGGTTCGTTCATTTCTCTACTCATACTTTTATCTCTTTCAGCTGACTCTTGTTCAGGATCTTTACCGCCTTTGTCTGAGTGTGATTTTTTAGCTTCACTAAGATCTTTATATAGGTCTTGGTGCATTTCATAGAAATCACCTTCTTCTCCTTTTCTAACAAACTTTTTTCTAGCTTTGTCTATTTTATCTTGTATTTTACCGTGCATTGCAGCAGGTGATTCTTTAGCTTCATCAGCCGCTTTTATTCCTTCGTATATTTTTTTATTAGGATTTGTTCCATTTTCTCCAAACGTACTTTCTTGTTTGTCGGTCATGAACAATCCTGATCTTTTATTCAAAAAGCTTTTACTAAATGGTGAACTCATAGTTTTTGTTATTTACATTTTGAAGCAATTCTTTCGCTAAGTCTAGAAAGCTCGTCTTGTTTAGCGTCTGAATTGACAACCTTACCAGTTTTTTTGCTCTCCGCTATCATAGCGTCTACTTCTTTTTTTAATTTATCTCTTTTAACTTTCATTGCAGCGCACTGCGAATTGTCCATATGAAATGGACTATTAATTTTAAAACTCATAATTATTTATTTTTACAACCAAAATTATTAGCGTAGTTAGCCATTTTAACAACCTCTTCGCTATATTTACCTTTACTTGACATTACAGATGATGCCGCAGAACAAACGTCTTTAAAACCGTTCTTTTTAGCCCAAGCCGTAAACTTGCCTTTGTTCTCTGGTTTTATTTCAGGAAATCCTGTTTTATAAAAAGGAGATTTCATTATACTTTAGCTCTCATTGTTATAGGTCCAGATTTATAAGGTGTTTTAGCTTTTAATACTTCCATGCCAGTTATACCTGAACTTGAACCTACACCGTGAGCTCTACCTTCTTGGTTTAATGGTCCGTCCCAAACGTGAGACTCACCTACTATACCTACTTTAGTTCCAGGTTTTAATTTTTCCATTGAAGGATCATACTTTCCGTGATGCATAATTTTTGTTTTTAGTTTGGTTACATATTGTAACCTTCTTTTTTATTATCTATTTGTCTAGCTGTTTTTTCAGCTTTTCTAATTTTTCTATCTGCTTTTTTGCTAGACATAGGTTTATCTAATTGTCTCATTGTTTTAAGAAACTTATTTTCTTTTCTTTCTATATCACCAGGTAGTAAATCTCTAGCTGGAGCACTAGCAGCTCTGTTTCTAGCTAAAGCACTACCATATATACCTTGCATAGCTTGTGAAGCTGAAGGGTTAAAATTGTTACCCATCATGCCTTCTTGAGCTTCTGTAGGATCAATCATAGCATTGTTAGCATCTGCTAAAGACACATTACTTCCACCACCAATACCACTGCTGCCAACTGGAGCAACATTGTTAGAGCTAGGATTTGTAGCACCTAAGCTTTCTAATTGGCTAGCAATACCAGCTAAACCTTTGCTTATATCTTCATTAGAATTATTAAAGCTAGTTAAACTGTTTTTTGGTACGTTAAATGGATTTATCATCTTTGTTTATCTTTATTTACATTATATATAGCTTTTGTCATTACTTTATCAGTATAACTTTTGCCATTAATTAGTTTATTTCTTCTAGAGCTTGTAGGTAAGTCATCTTCACCTAGCATTATTCTATACACCCTTTGTATTAGTTGTTTACATTTAAAAGATACTTCGTATAAATGATGCAATTGTGTTGTTCTATTTCTTTTACGCCACACAACAATCCAACCTTCTTTTAACAACCTATTCCATCTTCTATTATCCCAACTATAAGAATATACACCAGCTATAAAATCTTTTTTATTAAAAAATCCAATACAGTCTAAATATATTAAGAGCTCTAAGTCAGCATCCTTTAATTCATTATTTTTACATGCCCACTTTCTAATTATCCTATAATGTTTCATTAAGTTTAAGTCCTTAATGTCACGTGCGCTTAATCTCATAAAACAACTACAACGTCTTGAGCTTTTATAACGTGAAAAGTCTGCTTGTTAATTTCTATTTTATGACCAGCGTGTCTATCAAAGAATATTTTATCTTCTTTGTTTATACCTACTATATCAGATCCTACAGAAACAATAGTTGCTTCTACGTATCTTATATCTTCTCTTTGGTTTTCCGCCAGAAGTAAACCACCTTTAGTTTTGGTGGTTCCTTCTTTTGTTTTTTGTATGATTAAATTTTTACCTATTGCCTTCATCTATTCTTAAATTATTGATTACACAATCGGTTGATAATATAGTTGTAGCTACTGACGCTGCGTTTTGCAATGCACTTTTAGTAACAAGCAATGGATCTATAATACCTGATTTAATCATGTTTACCATATTTCCTGTAACAACATTTAAACCTTTACCTTTGATAGTAGGTAGATCATAGTCTACAATGCCAGCATTTTCTAATATTGTCTTAAACGGTGCTTTAATTGCTTCTAGCAATACTTGTTCACCTACTGACTTAGATTTTATATGCTTAGCAGCATTTAGTAGAGCTATACCACCTCCTGATACTATACCTTCTTTTACAGCAGCTTTTGTAGCGCATATAGCGTCTTCAACTCTGTCTGTTTTTTCTTTTAATTCGATATCAGAATTAGCGCCTACTTTTACAATAGCTATTCTAGCTGCAAGCATTGCTAATCTTTTTTCTAACTTAATAACTTCGTAAGAAGGATTATCTTTTGATAACTGTTCTTTAATATCTTCAATTATATTTAAAACTTTATCTGAAGTTTCTTTTATCTGAATAACAGTTTCATTATGCGTTGTGACACTCTTTAAACACGATCCTAGATGCTCTATTTGTATTAAATCTAAATCATCACCTAAATCTTCATTTATAATTGTAGCACCTGTTAGAAGTGATAAATCATCTAGTATTTGTTTTTTGTTTACACCGTATGTTGGCGCGTTTACAACGTTAACTTTTATGTTACCTTTGTTTTTATTCATAGCTAAAGCAGATAAAACACCTTGTTCTAAATCGCCGATAATCAGCAAAGGTTTATTGTTTTTTATTACGTACTCTAGCACTGACTGTATTTGTCTAATCGTATCAACTGGTGATTCAATTAACAGTACTAATGGGTTTTCAAGTTCAGCAGTTTTATTTTGCTTATTTGTTATAAAGTGAGAATTAGTAATACCTTTTTCATATTGAACACCATCAACTATTTCAAACTCTGTTTTACCTGATGCAGATGTTTCTAACATTACAACACCAGTATTATCTACAGCTTTAAATGCTTCAGATATAATGCTACCTAGTTCTTCATCATTGTTAGTTGATATAGTCGCTATTTGAGTTATCATATCACCTTTAGCTTCTATAGCTACAGACTCTAAATATTTAACTACTTTTTTAACAGCAGAATTTATACCATCTTTTAATTCTCTTGAATTTGTTTTATCAGAAACTTTATAAGCTTCTTTTAATATTGCATGAGCAAGCACTGTTGCAGTTGTTGTACCGTCACCGGCTTCACTAACTGTTTTACGGGCTGCTTCTTTTATAAGTGTAGCACCCATGTTTTCTACTGGATCTCTAAGTATAATTGAATCAGCTACTGTAACTCCATCTTTTGTTATAACTGGTCTTCCGCTAGCGTCTTCTAGCATTACACACTTACCGCTAGCCCCAAGCGTGGAGCTAACAGCAGTTGTGAGTTTTGTTATACCTTTAAATACTTGTTCCCTAGCTTCGTTGCCGAAGTTAAGGTTCTTGACTATTGAGTCTGACATAATTTAATTAGATTAGATTTGATTTATTTTATTTAAAAGTTTTCACGACTTTAGGTCCATTAGCGAACTCTAGTTTCTTAGCATAGTGAGCAACTGACGAATCAATAGCTTGTTCTGCTCCTTCTAAAGTTTCACGTCTTGTGACGTCGTGCCAAGTATCATTTTCTTTTTGATCTTGGTGTTCGGTTTGATAGAAACCGTTTGGTAATTGCACAATACGCCAATTTGACTTATCAGCAACATGCTTCCAAAGGTCTATGGTTTCTTGTGTAATTTGTGGTTGACTACTCCACGAACTAGTCTGGTAATAAAATGTCATTTGGTTTTGGTTTTTAGTTAGACATTGGTTATTGCTCTTTCCCGAGCCGGTATATGTGTATTATCACTTGTTTTAAGTGAAATTTACCTATTCAGCTTCTTCCTCTTCTACTGGTGGTACCGGTGGAGTTGGATTTTGCCATGTAAAGTATAAGTCTTCGTTTACTGGTGTAATTTGAGATTCTATGTTCGCGGCTATGCTCGCTTGCATTGCAGGTACATCTAATGATCCTTCTAACCATCCGATAACTACGTTTTCAAAAGCTTCTGTATCTTCGTAAGGTACAAAAGGATCTCCAGCTACGTAAGTATAACTTTGTGTTCCAATGTTAGTTGATGAATAAGTTTTTCCTCCAGATTCTTCAGAGCCAGTGTATCTGTAATGTACCGTGTATATTACATTGTCTTCACCCTCTGCTTGAATGTGAGCGTTCATTTGTGGGATGTCCCATTTGTAAGTAATTGCCATTTTGTTTTTTTTTAATTATTATTTATTGTTTATTTATTTATTATACTTCTACACAAAATCTACTGCTTAATTCACCATCGTTATCTATATCAGCATACGCAGTTGCTGTAATACTGCAGGTTGGGTCAATCCAATAAAAAGTATCGTCACCATCAAAAGGTGAACTTAAACCTGCATCTTCATATACAATATCACCATTTGTAATACTATAACTTGGACTTACGCTTGTGTAAACAATTTGAGGTGCTCCTGATATAGAACCGCCATGTATAGTAAGTATATTACCACCATCTACATTATTCACAAACTGTATGTCAGCTTTAGCTACGCCATTAACGTTTCCAATACTAGCGTTTGCAACACCGTTAACATTACCATCAGTCCAACTCATAATTTATTTTTTTTAAGCTACTTGTACCCAAGTTTTATCTGGATCAAAGTATATATAATTAGCACTTGTCGCGTAACCTATTATTCTAACATAATCATTAGTACCAGTCGGTCTTGTGGTTGTAAAAGCTCCAGCCGTGTTAGATATATATAAAGGCAAACCAATTGTAAAACCATGACTTGCTTTGTAGAAAAAACCTTGTAATAACATACCATCTGTCGCATTTGATCCTAAAGCTATAGCTAACATACCTATTGACGTAGCTTCATTATCAGCATCAACTGGCGTCCAAAGGCCATTTGTTTTAACAGTGTATAAAGTACCTGCTGTAGTTGTATCAGAAACTGACCATTTTACTATTGTACCACTACCACTTGCTGTGCTTGCTGTTGGTGTGTCATCTAATATAATTCTAGATGATGGTGATAATTTAATATCTCCGTTAGAACCATCAATTCTAATTAATTCGTTTCTACTTGTAGAACTAGCTCCAGCGTAAAAAACGTGGTCATCTCCAGTATTGGCCGTGGAGTAAACTAATCTAGCTGCTTCTACACCAAAACCATAAAACTGATTATTATTATTTGCCATTTCATACAAAACAACTTTTCTTGTCGTTATGGCATTAGAAAATTGCAATGGAGCGTTAGGACTAGTAGTCCCAATCCCGACGTTGCCGCCAAAAGGATTTAACAATAAGAACTGTGCTACATTACTTGTATTAACAGATTGTATAATAGGTGTATCAGCATCGTAATTTGTAAAATATAATCCGCCTGTTCCGGTTCTTAGCGGTGTTATTGCTAAACCATAATACGCTCTTACGTTAGCTAGCGTTTGACTACTTGTAGTAAAAGTTCTATTTATTAAAACTCCTTTTGCCACATTTGCTCCAACTTCAAGTTTTGCCCCAGGACTAGTTGTCCCGATCCCGACGTTGCCGCTACTATCAATACGCATTCTTTCTATATTGTTTGTAGCAAATCTCAAAGGATTATTAGTATATTGCCAAACATCAAAATTACCAGTTGAATTATTATATTCAACCCAAGATTTAAAGGTAGCGCCTTGCATAAATGCTAATGTTGCAGTACCAGTTCCTGCATTGTTTATTCTTATTCTATGTTGAGTTGAATTATTACCTGCAACCTCTAAAGCATCACTAGGACTAGTCGTACCGATACCCACATCACCTCCATTAGGATTTAAAAGTAATTTATACGCTTGCGATAAATCTGCTTTATCAGTAGCTTGTAGCCAACCTGGAGCGCCAGTAGCGTTTGAAGCTCCGATATCTAAAACGCCGTTGTTAACCCCGTTCTCTATTCTTATACCACCATTTTGAGCAATTCCTGATGTGGCAGGTAATGAGTTTGTTCCTTCAATATGTAATTTTAAAATGGGATTAGTTATCCCGATCCCGACATTGCCGGTTGAAGCAATACGCATATATTCTGTTGACCCATCGTTACCTGAAAACAAAATAGCAGCATTTGCTGTAGAGTGCTGAGAGTCTATTCGTAAATAGCTACCTGTAGAATCCCATTTTATAGTACCACTTGAATTATGCCAATCACCTATTAAAACGCTTGGATCAGCGCCTTCACCACCTGACATTAAAACTCCATAGTATTCAGTAGTAGCATTATTAACGGCTAATTGACCTACGACGTGAAGTTTTCTTAAAGGATTTGTAGCACCAATCCCGACGTTTCCTGTAGAGGTAATACGCATTCTTTCTGAACCTCCAGTATCAAGTGAGAAAAATCCTGTATCAACTGTAAGACTTGTATTTGCTGCTTGTGAAAATAAAGAGCTTCGTAAAGTTCCTCCGCTTTCTAAATCAATTCTACCATAAGTAGATCCATTGATTGTGAGCGTGGTTTGATTACTGTAAGTGTTTGGACTAATCGTTCCAATCCCGACGTTGCCTGAATTACTATTATATATATCGTTACCATTAGCTAGCCAAAGACCTGTTCCTGGCACTGTATTAGCGTCAACCCAGTCTATACCTGTTGAGGTTGTTGATAAGACTTGACCTTCAGCTCCTCTATTATTATTACTGTCTAATAGGTATTTAGTTGAATATGTTTTTCCTGTACTCATTTAATATGTATTTCTTACTATGTTAACCCATTCGTATGTTGAACTACCTGTTTGCATACACATGTCTGCGTAGCTTGCGTCTTCCTCTGTTACTTCTATTAAAGCCACGTTGTCTATAACAAAAACTCCGCTTGTCGCTGCGTTTGTTACGTAAAGATCAATAGCGTTATCGTCTCCAACGCTTGTTCTTACGTCTAATGTTACACTGTGAGTTCCAACCGTAGTAGGTAAACCTGTTAAAGTAAAGGCACTTGCCCCAGTATATCCACCAATTCTAAAATCACCGGCGTTTAAACTATTTGAAATAACCGTATAAGTAAGTTGCACTTTTTGACCACTTAAGCTATTTGCTGGCCATAAGCTTCCTTGAATTATATATTGAGCAGCGCTGTTGGCAGTAAATGTTGCTTGACCTCCACTTATACTAACATTTGATGATTTTGTCCAATCAGTATCGGTTGCAAAGTCACCGTTTGTTATAAAATCAATTCCTGTAACTGCAACTGGTTCATTTGTTGCTGTTCTGTATCGCATTGTACCTACTTTAGCGGCTGAAGCTGTAGCTGTATCATTAGCCATTTGTATACCACCAGCAACTTGCAATTTTGATTGAGGCCCAGTCGTACCAATCCCGACGTTAAAATTATCTTTTATAGTTATAACATCAGTATTGACTGTGCTATTTACAATTCCTAAACGAAGAGTATCTCCACCTCCCACGTATTGTATATACCCACCGTGATGCGTACCAGCTGCGTCTTCATATAATCCTAATCTTGCTGTTTGACCATCTGCCGCAGTAGCTATTCTTAATTCTGGGGTAGTACCAACCAAGTGCAATAAAGCCCCAGGGTTAGTCGTTCCAATACCGACGTTGCCGCCTAAAGGTTGTAATGATAAAGGTTTTAAATTATTACTTCCATCATCCTGTATAGATTGTATATAACCATAATTATAACCATTAGATCCTATCCAATTTGAAATAGCACCTCCGTTATTTATTCTTGCGGCAGGTGTTGATGATGTAGAAATAGTAGATGTATCTGCAGGTCCTTCTACAAATAACTTAGCAGTAATAGATGTTGATCTACCTATCCCAACGTTTTTATTAGTGTCAATAGTTAACGCGTGGTCAGCAACAGTTACTGAAGTATTGCTAACGCTTGAATTAACCGCAAGTATCATTTTTCCATTACCAAAAGAACCTGCAATTCTTTCAAAGAATATTCCACCTTTTATTCTTACATTTGAATTTGATTCACCTCCTTCTGCTCTTAATCCTATCCCCGCTGTATGACCAACAGTATCACTAGCGCCAGAAACTAAAATTTGCATTTCACTTGCTGCGCCTGTTCCTTCAATATGTAGTTTTTCTTGTGGTGTAGTCGTCCCGATACCGACGTTGCCTCCGTGTAAAACAGTAACAGCTTCTCCTCCTACTGTACTTGTCCCGTTATCATTAAGAGGTTTTATTGTATACTTTCCATCATTTACATTTGTAGCAAAAACTCTTTGATTTGCGGTTGTTCCATTGTCAGATAAAATAATTGCTGCTAAAGTATCTCCTTCAATTATCATTTGTCCTCTATCAGTACCACCGTCTATGTGCAGCCTTGTAGTACCGTAAGATGCATTATGTAAAGTTCCAGGTAAAGTCGTTCCAATCCCAACGTTGCCGCTACCATCTATAATCATAGATTGAGTAGTTGTAGTTGTAGTTGATCTATTAAATATTAAACTAGCATTTACACCTGAAATGCCTATTGCGTTTATTACAGAAGAACCTCCACTTGTTCCTAATTCTAAATAATTTGTTGCGGTATTTTGTCTTCCAATTTTTAATTTAGCAGCATTATCTGTATCGCTATTTAACTCTAAAGTTGCTCCAGGACTAGTCGTTCCGATTCCTACGTTTCTAAACTCATCAATAAACATAGCTGATGCTGTTGTTCCTGATTTTCTTGTTTGAAAATCTAAACTTGTGTCGCCATTAGCAGTTTGATCTACAATATCAGAAATTATAGCAGTTCTTTCATTAGATAAATAAATAATACCTTTATCATTATAGCTTGTTCCAGAATTTATATATAAATCACCAGACAAAGGATCACCTGATCCAGCTGTAAGCGGTAAGTAAGGACCTGCGCCAGAACCTGGAACTGTATTTGTTTTTACAATATTTCCTGATGCATCTGTGCCTAGTAAATAAGTTGGAGTACCTATAAAGTTTGTAGAATTATACCCGTTAAATTGAACCGCTTTATTAGAACTTATTTTAACAGAAGCTGATGTTGTTCCTCCTGTTAAAATAGTCACGGAAGATCCATAATCTGTAGCTCTTAAAACGTCCCCACTTCTACTTGTTAATTTCAAAGCATTTACACCGTGATCTGAAGAAAGTTTTGCAAAATATCCAGCAGTATAAGCGCCGTCGCTAGCTATTGCTGTTATAGCACCTGCGTTAACTACAAACTTTTCCTGTGGAATAGTCGTCCCGACCCCAACGTTGCTCCCATCGAGAATAAGTCCTACCCCAGATGTTGTATTTAATTGTACTTTTCCAGTACCACCACCTGAACCGACTGTAACAGTACTCGTCCCTTGTAACACAGTGACGCCTCCTATTTTATATGAAGCAGCTTGCACAATCCCTGCAAAAGTTGCACCTCCTGTGTGTGTAAAAAATATTTTAGGTGTTGTATTTCCGTTGTGATAGAAATTTAATAATGTATTTGAGGCATTTGTTGCTCCAATATCCCAATAACTTGATGCGGTGCCATGTTCTATTACCCTTAATGCAGAATATAAGCCTGTTGAAACTGTTGTAGAATAAGAATTAATACTTGCCGCAGCTGTTGCCCCAGTTCCTACTAATATTTTTCCTGCAAAAGTTGCGTTTTGTGAAGCGTCTAAAGTTAATCCTAAAGTTGGAGTAGTACCTGTTTTAACAATAAATGTTCCTGCTGTACTAATTTCTGCGCCTGACACATTGTTTTCTGGTGTCATAAAAGAATTAGCAGAATATTGTAATTTTTTTCCTGCAGCTAAATTTATATCACCACCTAAGTATAAATCTTTCCATCTAATATTTGAAACTCCTAAATCAACCGTATTATCATTATTTGCTGAAGCAGTAGTTGGACTTATTGCAGAGGCAGAATCATTAATTCTTAAACCAATAGCGCCTTGAGTTATAGCAATATCTCCACCAATAGATGTTTTAATAACTCCTGTTCCGACTGTTACATCACCTGCAAAACTAGCGTCACCATCACCTTGTAACTGTATCTTATCAACACCAGCTGCATTTCTTACAACTATTGCATTTTCACCATCTGTTTGCGATAAGATACCGTAGTCAGTTGTACCGTCTTTATCTACTTTTATACCCCAATCACTACCGTCGTTAGTTACTAAAATACCAGCATCACCAGTACGATTACCTGTATAGTCAACTGTCAAACCAGTACTAGTAACATCACCTGCAAAAATTGCATTGTTACCTGAAACAGTTATTGGTGCATTACCTAAAGTTTCTGAATCTGTAACAGAACTTGCGCCTTCCCACAAAGCTACAGTTTGCCCTGTACCTACGCCTGACAATACAGATGAGTTATCTATTTTTTGCCATTCACCAGAAGCACCAATATCGTCATTCCATATAACCCAATCACCAGTGTTCCAAGTGTTGGGCTCTGTAGCTGTTCCATTTGGAGTTGCAGCACCGTCAGCACTACATATGTAATAATAACCAGAAGTTTGTGTAACTGTATTTAGATTTGGATTACCATAACCAGAGTTTAAACTAGCATCTGGATCCCACGTTCCTCTATATATTGTAGCACCAGTAATTAAACTGTCTACATAACCTTTTGTTGTTAAGGTTGATGATGGATCTCCTGTAGATGTTGCGGTTGTTGCAAATGCTTGAGTTCCAAAAGTTGAGTTTCCAGAACCCTGAATAATTAAAGCTGTTGTATCTAAAACAGCTGAATTACTAACTCTAAAATTAATAGTTGCTCCAACCGTAGTGTGGTCAATAAACGCTGTACCTGTAGAATTAAATCTAAGTACATCTTCAGCAAATATTGAATTACTAGTTCCTACTGTAACTTGTCCACTTATGTCAGCATTTCCTGTTACAGCTATACCTGTGCTTGTTGTTGCTATCTTTGTGGAGTTATCAAAATACAATTGAACACCTGCGTTTACATCTGCGTTTATTAGTGTTTCAGTACCATCAGCATTATAAACCTCAAAATCTTTTGCCCAAATTTGTAATGAACCACTACCTAGTTCTTTTATGTAACTATTATTGTCGCTTGAGTCGTGATATATTTGAAGATCATCACTATTACCAAATTGAGCTTTTACACCATCGTTATGTCTTGTATTTTTTTGAAATCTTGTTTCTCCACCTCCGCCATTTATAGTAAAATAATTAGTTACAGCAGTTCCACTACCATCATCACCTTGAAAAAGTATATCCCCGTCAACGATACTGTTTTTTATGTATAAATTCCCAGATACATTTTGGTCTATGTGACTATTAGTACCATCGTGATATATTCGAAGGTCCTCATCAGTGCCAAAAAATGCTTTTATACCATCATTATGTCTTGTATTTTTTTCAAATTGGGTTCTAGCTCCATTATTAGGTCTAACGGAAAAATATGTTGCATTACCACCAGAACCATCGTCAGCTTGAAAAAATATATTATTACCATCGGCTTCTTGCCTAATATACATATCACCAACTTCATTATCTATAAAACTACTAGTACCACTTGATTGCAGTCTTAATCCAACTAAATTACCTGATGTTAAAAACCTTACTTGTTGTGTGTTTTCTAAAATAATATCACCAGTCATAGCTGTTGCAGTAGTGTTACCAGCTAGTGGTAAGTAAGGGCCACCTATAATACTTGACCCTGAGCCATCAATCCAATCAGTACCTGTAGCTGTAGATACTAAAACTTGGTTTGCTGTGCCTGGTGAATTATTTGAATCGTAATATGCTCCTGTAACTCTTGCATTGCCAACTACGTGAAGTTTTTGAGTAGGAATAGTTGTGTTAATACCTACATTACCGCCATCTGCTTGTAAAGACATGTTAAAGGTAGCAGAATTATTTATTTGTTGCCCTTGTATATTTAAATAACCTGTAGAAGTTACTCCAAGCTTTAATTCTAAATTAGATCCAGTATTTTGAAAAGTAGCTACATATTCACCAGCTGTAGCGTGTGTAACGTCGAGTTTTAAATCAGGACTAGTCGTCCCGATACCTACGTTTCCTGTTGGTTCAACTTTTAATAAAGCTGTTGTACCATTCGAAATATAATAATTTACATTATTTAGATATTGCACTATATCTGTACTATTTCCTACACTAGCCCATTGACCCATTCCTAACCCTCCGCGGAAAATACTGCCGTTATAGAATCTAAATGCGCCAAAGTCTGGCGAAGCGTCTATTTGACCTGTATTGCTAGTTGCGCCAACCGCTCTTATACCTCCATTAACTTGAAGTTTTACCACAGGATTATTCGTCCCGATCCCGACGTTGCCGTTGTCGAATATTGCAGCGTAATTAGTTGTTGCGCCTTGAGCGTCCGCATACAAACCTACGTTTTTAGTAGCCCCAGAACCTTCAGCGGTAAATACAGCTCCGTAATTTGTTCCAGAGGTTGCGCTTTGTATACCTTGAACCGCTCTACCGCTAGCTGTTGAATCAGTAATATGTAGCTTATACAAAGGATTAGTCGTCCCGATACCAACGTTGCCAGAAGAATTAATTTTTATACCAGTAGTTCCAGATAACCCACCATATGTTAAAGAAACAACATCATCACTATCATCATACCCAACAGCTCCTTTTTGTGTTGTTGATTGATGAAAAGTTAAAACATCATCTTGACCGTCATCCGCTTGTAATCTTATTCTAGTAGGGTTACCAACTCCTCCGTAAAGGTGTAATAGTTCTATAGGATCATCTGTACCAATACCGACGTTTTCAGAAGAATCTAAAGTAATACCTCTATTACTAATAATACCACCGCCGCCATTCTGTATTTGTAATTTATTAGTTGAATTATCTAATATTATTTGAGCATAATTATCGTCATCAGTATCTCCTAAGGCTAGTTGGGCTAAACTTGATGTTGATGATGTGATAGCTATAGCAGTGTTGGCTGTTCCTTTAACTTGTAAATTTCTACTGGGACTTTCTGTTCCAATACCTACCTTGCCGCTATTGTCCATTACCATAACATCAAGTCCATTTCTGCCAATAAATAATTTACCCGCAGAACCAACGTTTGTTATATTCCAAGTTCTATTTGTATATGTAGTATCTGCCGTATCTAATATAATAGTAGGTCTGTTTGCCGCTTGTAAACCTATAAGAACATTGTTTACAGTATCTGACGCTCCACTAACAATTGCGCTAGTGACAATTTCTAAGTTACCATCAGGACTTTCTGTTCCAATACCTACCTTACCGGCGAAATATCCATCATTTAAAAACTTTAATGCCATTTATTATATTGGATTAAATTAATATTATACGTGTGAAAGCAGTACTTGGTAAGCGTCATTTGCTATAGAG
>Ga0213868_10003043_pt1 | contig 15787 bp, 7 predicted proteins | sample PICome_9_FD_160087 | JGI IMG/M metagenome (GOLD analysis project Ga0213868, IMG submission 160087) | Coastal seawater microbial communities near Pivers Island, North Carolina, United States - PICO127 | ecosystem: Environmental > Aquatic > Marine > Coastal | place: USA: North Carolina | collected...
ACCCACTGAGGTTTCAAAAACACACTAAAAGAAGGGAAAAAAAAAATAACAATGCAACGCTCTCTCTTTTCCTAATAAAACTCGCCTTTGCGTGAAAAAAGAGTAGGTTTTACTGTATAAATACGGAAAAGCGACCTTCTTTCCTCCGCGCTCTTCCTTCTTTACGACGAAGAGGACCGAGAGGAAGAGAGGAAAAGGAAAAGTTGTGCGGAGATTTTAGTGTGGTGATGATGAGATTCCTCTTTTTTTTTAATTTTTTTTTTCAAATTGTGTTTTCTCTCTCGCGTGAAAACTCTTCTCTCCATCATCATGAGCACGGTGATGTGAGAGAGACGCAGCAAAAGTGTGCCCAAAAAAGACCAAAAAAATAAAATTTTGGGCAAAACACATAAAAAAAAGAGATAAAATTTCCCACAGAACAACGCACAAACACACACGGTGCGTATATATAAAGACAGCTTTCTTTGTGTTCTCCGCGCGAGAAGAGAGGGAGAGACAAAAGACGGAGAAAAGAAATAAATGACTTTTGTTGCAGCCGCGACGAATACGAACGTGTTCTTGAGGAGGAGGCAAACGACGACGACGACGAAAAGAAGACATTTTTTTACCAATACGACGATGATGATGACGACGACGACGACGACGGCGAGACGACATTTAAGCCGCCGAAACAGTTTTAAGGGGTGGTGGTTTCCTTCTTGCGGGTGTTTTTCTTCGCCCGCGATTACGTCGTCGTGTACGAATACGTCGTCGTGTACGACGTCGTCGTCTGCTTTAAATTCGACGCCCGTCGTCCCGGCGGCGAAACCAATTCCTTCGGTTTCTTCGTTTTTCAGCGCGTCGTCGACTATTAGGGAGAATGAAAACAGGAAAACGGGTGGTGGTTTTTGTGGTGGTGGTGGTAAACGTTTCTTCTTTACCCAAACGTCGTTTACGTCGTTTACGTCGTCGGTCGTTACCCGCAGCAGCAGCAGCAGCAGCGCGGCGACGTCAGGTGATGTCGCCGACGCGATTGCAAAACAAGGCGATTTGATTAAAGCTTTGAAAGCGTCCGGGAAAACGAACCAGGACGAGGACGTGAAAGCAGCCGTGGCGGTGTTGAAGGAACTGAAAGCGAAAGCGGATCCGTCGGCCGGAGAAGCGAAAAAAAATAAAGAAGAGAATAGCAGCGATAAAAAGAAGAAGAACGACGGCGGCGGTAAAGGAGGGAAAGAGGCGGAAGCGCAAGTGACGCCGCGCTCGGAAGACTTCTCCAAGTGGTACCTGGACGTCATTCGAGAGTGCGAACTGGCCGATTACGGACCGGCGAGAGGGACTATGGTTATTCGCCCGTACGGGTTTGCCATGTGGGAGACGACGCAGACGATTTTGAACGAACAATTTGGAATGCGAGGGGTGGAGAATTGTTATTTTCCGCAGTTGATTCCGTATTCGTTCATTACGAAGGAGGCGTCGCACGTGGAAGGATTCGCTCCAGAATTGGCCGTAGTCACGCAAGGAGGTGGGAAAACGTTGGAGGAACCGTTAGTGGTGAGACCGACGTCGGAGACTATCGTGAACCACATGCTTTCGCAGTGGATTCAAAGTTATCGAGATTTGCCGATTAAATTGAACCAGTGGTGTAACGTGCACCGATGGGAGATGCGAACGAGGCCATTTATTCGAACGTTAGAGTTTTTGTGGCAAGAAGGACACACGGCGCACGCAACCGCGGAAGAAGCGAACGCGATGGCCATGGAAATGATTAAAGTGTATTCAGAATTCGCGGAGAAGACGCTCGCGATGCCTGTCATCGTTGGAAAGAAATCCAGCATTGAAAGTTTCGCGGGCGCGAAGGCGACGTTTACCATGGAGGCGATGATGGGTGATAAGAAAGCGTTACAAGCCGGAACTTCGCACGATTTAGGCGATAACTTTGCAAAAGCTTTCGAGACGACGTTTTTAGATACCGACGGGAAAGCAAAGAACGTGTATCAAAGCTCCTGGGGCGTGAGTACGCGAATGATGGGTGGCGTGATTATGACGCACGGCGACGATAAGGGATTGACGTTGCCGCCGAAATTAGCACCGGTGCAAGTCATCGTGACGCCGATTTGGCAAAAGAATAAAGATAAGGAATCGGTGATGGCGTCGTGCGATGCGATTACGAAGATATTGAAAGAAGCGGGCATTCGCGTGAAGATTGATGCAGACGATACGAAATCGCCCGGATGGAAGTTCAACTTTTGGGAGATGAAAGGCGTGCCGATTCGTATTGAAATCGGTCCCAGAGACGTCGAGAAGAACGCGTGCGTTGTGGCCAGAAGAGACGTGCCGGGTAAAGAAGGCAAAGAGTTTGGCGTTTCCGCGGAAAAAGCGTCGTTAGTGGAGAAAATCAACGTGATTTTGGACGAGATCCAAGACGCGATGTTGGAAAAAGCGAGAAAGTTTCGAGACGAAAACATCGTCGATTGCGCGACGATGGCGGATTTAGAAAAAACGATCGAGGACGGGAAGTGGGCGAGGTGCGCTTGGGAAGGTTCGGACGAGGAAGAGAAGGAGATCAAGGAGAAAACGGGGGCGACCATCCGATGCTTCCCTTTTGAACAACCGAGCTCGGTTGGAAACTGCATCCAAACTGGAAAGCCAGCGAAAGAGGTATGCATATTCGCCAAGAGTTATTAAGAGAATGATTAGCTTTTTGTAATTTTGACCATGATTGGCATGCATGTAGTTTGTCTATTTCCTAGTACCAACTGGTACGTAATTTTGGCGCTTATTGTGTTTTTTATTGCTTTTTATTGCTATTTGCTATTAATACATCTGGTGCACCTGAGCGAGTGTTTTCGCATCTTTCTCCAGTTGGTTTCGATGCGAATCAATCGCGATTCTCAAAGCACCTGATATGTGTTTCTTTTTATTTGAGAACGCGTCGTCATCGAGCGCAATTTGAACCGCGTGGAAAGCATCCATGGGAAGCCAAACGGCGTTATGTTTAACGCGTTTCATCGCACTCGCGCGCGAATAAAGCTCCAACTCTTTCAGAGCCACCCGAGCGGCGCACGCCGGACGATTCGCCTTCAAATACAGCGAAATGAGCTTATCGCAATGCACGTTTTCTGTGAGAAATAAAGGTAACTCGAGATCTGGGTTCACGCTTAAGGCGCCTAAACACGCGGAATGAGCAATCATCCCATTCGTTTCCACGTTTTCAAACTTGTCCACGATTTTTCTCGACGCCACCCACGGGTTCTCATTGGCGAGGGTATTTGAGCTGTTCGATAACGAGCTCGAAACTTTCACACATTTAAAACCAATCGGTAACTTTGCCGAATGATGACTCTCGCTCGAATGCTGAATCGTTTCTGCCGCAAACGCACCGGCGCAACATGATATTTGACTCGCGACGTCGCGCAACTCGTGGTTTGAAAACCACAAAGAAACCAAATCCGAACAGTCATCGAAGAATCCGCGCTTTAACAAACTCTCGCACACAACTTTTACCGCGCTCTCATCGAATAAGGAAGCTATGTTGGTGAACTTCTGCTTTTCAATCGCGAGCTCTTCTAAATAGGCATCATTTTTTAAAAGAAGAAGACGCGCTTTTGTGAGCGCGACCATTCTCGCCATCGCCGCAAGAGGCGAACCAACGCCAATCTCGTCGTCTCCCGTTGGAGGATGGAGCTTTTTGTGTCGTTTCGGTTTTGGTGGAGGCGCGCGGTCGTTCGGTGGTTCTTGATTCTGACGTGCAACATCGTTGCCTTCGTCGTTGTCGTCATTATGAATGCGAAGTTTTTCAAATACGATCTCTTCTTGCGAGGACTCTGAGGATCCTTTTTCGACGTGCATTTCATCGTCCGTGCTTTCTTCTCCAAAATCGTCGTGCGTCGGTGCAAAAAACACTTCGCCGTCGGTACCGCACCTCTCGTCGCTTCTTGTCGCGGTCAACGCGGCTAAAGACTTTTCTAAACCGTGCAAATGACGTTGAACTGACTCGATGGCATCGTCTCGAAGTTGCGCGTTTTGCGGGTCTTTCGCGGCTTCGCAAACTTTTCGTCGAGCTTCGTCGCCGAAGCGGACGGCGTCTTGGGCAGCGACTAACGCGGCGTCCTTCAACTCCCAACGATCGACGAGCATGGAATATAAAATCTCCGACGGAGAAACGATTGTAGCAGTTCCTTGGTCTTTGTCGTCTTGAGACTGGTGATTCAACTTGTGCGTTCGAGATTTTCTTTCAAGCGTTTCTCTCGCCGCGTAAATCGCCTCTCCAAACGGCAACGATTTAATCACTCGACCAATATCCGCCGTCGCACCACAGTTCACGCCCATTGCGTCGCATGCCGATTCGACAAGTGCACGTACACCTGAAAAGTTCGAATGTCTCGCCGCCGCCGGGGAATTGTACATGAAAAGTGTAGAAACGAACGCAGAAACGAAATCGTTTTCGTCGCAAGCGCGTCGCAGAGACGCGTGCCAAAGTCTTTCTTTAGCGTCGATGAGCCTAGCTGCATCTTCCTGCGATTCAAATTCAGTGACGAGCTCGGCTTCAGAGATTGCCGCCATTGTGAATTTCAAAGAGGCGTGAGAAAGACGCGAGGAGAAGACGCGTTCAAACGCTAACGCGACCGTTTCGTGATGCTCAAGCGCATCGTACGTGCGCGGATCTTGCGCTCCTCTTCCTCGATCTTGCGCGTTCTTGGCATCGTCGTCATCGTCACCAAGTATCGAAGTGCGAATCGTTCTTGCCGTTTCCGCTAGGATTTTATTCTCGCTGTCGTCAACTTTCTCTAAACGCAAAGCCGCTTGGAAAAACAATCTCGAAGCTTCTTCGTCCGAGTGACTCGTTTGTGCAGCTCTTCTCGCCAACATTGCCAACGCACGCGCGAAGGCTAACGCCGGTCGCTCGCCTTCGTAGCACAACAGACTTTCATCCTCTTCACTTTTCTTCTCGTAATCACCCGGAATGGCGCTGCCTAAAAATGCCAGCGCAATCTTCTCTGAAGCTTCGATTTCGCCTCGACGAAAAAGATCAACTACCACCATCGCCGGATCGCCTCTTTGTTTCGCGAATGCTTGGATAGCAATCGTATCTGGATCCAACGCACAGACGGAGGAAAGCGCGGAAGAAAGCGCAAAAACTAAGAGAACACGCGGTAACAAAGTAAATGCATCGTTCGAAACCTTTTTTGGCGTTGAACAGGCGCTGCCTTTTGAGGCTAATCGGAGCAACATGGCAAACCCGAACGCTTTGTGTGCTAGCATGCGCAGCTTCTTCGCCGACGTGAAGGAAGAGGATGAAGAAGACGCAATATCATGAACGCTCTGAGATAAAGCTGCTTCAATACTTTGTGCGCACGCCGCCAAATCTTTATCGTTTACAATCAGCGACTCCCACGCTTTTCGAACAGTCAAAATCGTTTGGCGTTGGAGCAAGCGTCTTTGGTCCCTGAACAACGCATCGTGCGCACTGCTCGAGGAGCTTCTACCAGTCATACTAAGGCCACCAGTACCAGTCGCTTCACACGTGGCAAGGTCGAGCCAATCGACAGCTTCGCGATTCTCGAGACCGCAGAAGTTACACCCGAGCAACTTTGCCATGCGTTCGACAGAATTCCCCGCCGCTCGAGAAAGTAACGAGGTCGCATTTTCAACCGCGTCGTTTTGGAACCGCATGTGCGCTCCAGACGATGAAGCGTTCTTTCCACTCGTCGCGAGTGCGCTGATACCACTTTTTCTCAAGAATAATAGTTCTTCTTTTTCCGCGCCCGTGGACGATTTCACAACGGAAAAAGCAACCCCGAGGTTCCCTAGTTTCCATTCAGCGACGTATCGTTTCACGAACTCTCCCCAATTCTGAACAAGATCATCGACTGTTTCCGAGGATGAAGCTAAAGTCGCGGCTATATCATCAACAATCGACGTTCCATCGCTTTCAAAGTCCTTGCCAAGTGCTCGACGAAATCCTGCCGCGCTCACCCCTCTATCTAGACCAATCTCTGAAATCTCCGAGGCTAAAATCTTTGCAAACGTGTGCATCTCGCTTTTATCGACTCCAACATCATTCAAATCTCCGAAAAACGATATTCTCAAAGCGCTTAAAGCAGCTTCGGAACCTACACCGTTGATGGCCCACGATTCAAACTTGGCTAAATCAGATTCTAAAGTTTCAACGACCCTCAACGAATCCGCTACGGACCATTTCGAAACGCAGTTACTCGAAAAGAAGACGAAGATCTCCCCACTCTCGGAGTCGAAATACACGTCTCGAACGCTATCAGCACTATCAGTGATAGTAAACGTAGACATGCGTCGGATTTCGTTCGTGCTCACAAACGTATACGCGGTAACGTGTTCCCTACCTAAATCTTCGTTTCCAAAGACCACTAAATTGCCGCCAGCTGTCGCCCGCGCTCCCGTAACGAACCAGTTTTGGGGAGCCGAATTCGTTGTGTCATTTTCGCGACATGAAGAAGTGATCAACGCATCACTTTTCAAAGCTCCTTTTGGTAACATCATTCGAAACAATACGCGTCTGTTTGCTTGCGAGTTTGAGCCAAACGCCCCCTTCGTATTCGCTGTCGACGAAGTAACGCACGTCACCGCCCCATCCCCGGTGACTATCACTGTCACCATCGACCCATCTAATTCGATCAGTCTGGGCGATACGTGCACTACTGGCGGCATGGTTCCTTTTGCACCGAGGCTAATCCCAAACTTTCCCAACAACGAACTCCCAATAGCCGCAGCCGAGGAAGACGATATCGATTGGCTCCCAACCGCAATCTCCGAAAGCGCTTCGCCGGATAAAACGTCCACGAAAACGACTTTTCGCCCGTCCGTACCACCAACACACACGATCGGCGACCGTTCGCCCGCACCGCTCACCAATCCTGCGCACGTCACCGAGTCTCCCAACCCCGCCGTTTCCAATTTCACCGCTTTCTTCGCCACCGCGCCTCCTTTCAATCGCAACGACGATTTATCCGCAGACTCCTCCACGGTAGCCACGTACATTTCCAAAACTTTCCCGTTAGTCTGCACCGTTCGACTACACGCGATCACGCGAAACAACGACGCGCCGTCGTCGTTCACAGATGTCGGCGCCAAAACGACGCTTTTCGCGCACAGCTCGTTTTTGGTGTCAGTTGGAAACGTGATTTCAATCGTCTTCACCGCTCTGCTCGCAGCATTCTCTCTTCGTTCCCCATCGCGCTCTTCCCGCCACAAGACGATTTCGACCGCATTCTTTCCGCTCGTCGTTCGCCAGGACAGTAAACTCCCATCTCGCAATCGAACGATATCGCCGGAGCCGGAGGAAAAGTCATTCTGTTGTTTCTTTTCAATTCGCGTTCGATCTTCTTCTTCTTCTTCTTCGTTGTTTTTAAAATGAGCAGTAATGTTTCGAGTGCTCGCATCTTCCGCGCGTCCTCTTTCGTTCGCGAAAAGAGCCTCGTCGTCGTTTAAAACGAACAGCGGCGTTTCTTGCGCCGCGAATAACATCCCCCTTTTTTCCTTTGCGCCTGCTTTAATCTGAAGAAATTTGAAACAGAAAACAAACGTTCGTTAAAAAAGAGAAACAAGTGACTTGTGAGAATCGATGAGAAATCAACAAAACGCGAGGAGTAAAGCGCGCGACGAGAGGAGAGAGTATGTTTTTATACTACGCGCGAATGAATGAATGATGATGATAAATCGTGATAAAAGTCAAAGTTTGCAAATTAAAACATGTTGCTATCTCGTCTATGTAATAATATTGTGTCTCTTAAAAATGTAATAACGTCTCTTTCGCGAGAGGAAATTTTCTTTCCTTTTCGCTTTCGGCTACGGCGCATATATAATACTCTAATTCATCCAAGTACACATACTTATTCCTTGCCAGCCTTCTTTGCCTTGGACGGGTCTTCCCCGATGTAGACGTCCAAGTCCCAGTCGGAATCGGTGGTCAAATCTTGGCCGGCGGCTAACTTGATCGCGCGAGACTTGGCCTTGGCCTTGATATCTTTTCTAGACAACTTCTTCTTCGGGCCCTTGACCTTGACGGTGTTACCCATCGCGTCGATGGTGTCCTCTTGCGGTCCATCCCAGTCCGTCTTTTCAGCCTTACCCTTTTTACCTTGGCCCCACCTGTTACCGGTGATGATGACTTCACCGGTACCCGGAACGTCCCAAGTTTCCTCCTTCAACGCGTCCGCGAATTCGCAGTTGTGCGTGATGAGCAAAACGCCGCCGCCGAATTCCTTGACCGCGCACGCCAAGGCGCCTAACGCATCTCTGTCCAAATAGTTGGTCGGTTCGTCCATGACGACGATGTGCGGTTGCTGCCACATGGCGGCACCGAGAACCAACTTAACCTTTTGGCCGCCAGACAAACCCTTGATTCTGTTGTGCGTACCAAATTCAGCTTCGAGACCAAAGTCAATCAAGTGCTTTTCGACGTTGGCGGTGGTTAGCGGGCGCGCGTACAAGCCAGCGCGCGCGGCTTCTCTTTCGTCGACGCGTTGGATCAACTTGGTGAAACCACACTTTTCGAGCTTATCCTTTTCCATCCACGTCGTTTGGTCCATGGACAAGTTCTCCCACTTGACTTCGTACTCGTACTTGTTCTTCTTTTGGCGACGAGAGATGATCTTTTCGACAACCAACTTCATGACCGTGCCATCTTCTTTGGTGACGTTGATCTTTTCCTTCATCAATTTTTCTTCTTCCGGCGTGTATTGCATGGTGACCTTGGTCAAGTTTTCCTTATCTTCGCCGGTTTGAAATCGCCATCTGATGTACTCGTTCGGCGTCTTCTCCAAGTGCTGTTCGACGTGGTGGAACGCGTGCTGCGCGACGTACGCGTAACGCATGTTCGGGTGTCTCCAAACCGTACCTTGGTCCGGTTCAGCTTCACCAGTAAGCAACTTGATGAACGTGGACTTACCGGCACCGTTCGGGCCTAAGCACGCGACTCTGGAAGACAAAGAAAGTTGGATCGAGGCGCCTTGGATAATTTGCCTCTCCGTGTTCGGGTACTTGAACCAACAGTTGGTCGCCTTGACGATGGCTTTATCCTTGTTCTTTACGCCTTCTAAGAAACCAGGCGCCGGGAAGATGAACTTCAGTTCGTCGTTGGACAACTCGGTGTACTTCTTCGCGGCTGGGCACTGACGGATGAATTCAGTCAAGTTACCCTTGTACGTAACAAGCTTTCTCGTTTCGTAGTGGATGATGTGCGTGCACACTCTGTCCAAGAAACCGGCATCGTGCGAGACAATCATGGAAGAAATAGTCGTTTGAGAGATCAAATACTCCTCCAACCACGCGACGTTCTTAACGTCCAAGTGGTTAGTTGGTTCGTCCAAAAGCAAAATGTCCGCCTTCATCAAAATCGCTCTCGCCAAGGCGAGTTTCATCTTCCATCCACCAGACAACGCGGTGACGGCACCTTCTTGCATCGTTTCCGTAAATTGGAAAGTCGTCAAAACCTTCTTGACTTCATCTCTGCTCGTTCCGTGCTCCTTGATGACATCATTGGCAGAGATGAAGTCGACGACGTTCATGTCCCCGACGTCGCCTTGGATGTCGTGTTCAACGTACACCGTTCTCAACTCTTCCGGTGGCGGGAAACCGTCCACTTGACCGTTGTTGATGGCCTTCATGAGCGTCGACTTACCGCAACCGTTCGGGCCGCACAAACCGTATCTTTTACCCTTCTTCATGTGCAAAGTGGCGTTGTTGAGCAAAATGAGCGCACCGTACGCCAAGGAAAAGTCGCACTTGCACAAGTCTTCGCCTTCTTCGTCTTCAACTACGAAGACTTTCTTCGTGGACAAGTACAACTCTTCGGCCTTGGAAACCAAAGTTGCCGTCAAGGCATCCGCGTCGGCGTAAAACACTTTCATGTACGGCGTCGCGCACGACTTGGTCCACTGGTCCTTGTCAAAGTTCTTTTGCAAGAGCGCGTTGACGGACAAGGCGCAAATGTGATTAAAGATCGGCGCAACCGCCGGATCTTCGACAAACTTCGCAACGTCCGCGTCCGAGGCACCAGTTGCGGTGACCATGAGCGCTTGTAACTCCTTCGAAACCATGGATTCATCGTAGTGAGTAGAGGCATCTTCGGCTTCCGCGGCGGCGGATTCCGCGGTTTCGCCGGCGGCGTTCAACAACGTCTTGTACGCTCTCGTACAAACCGTTCTGCATTCCGGATCGGCAACTTCGTCCATCGCTCTCTTCAACAACGGCAATAACTTCGGGACAAACGGTTTGGCATCCATCGGATCTTCGACCAACTTACACATGTTGTCGATGATAACCGCGGATTTACGCTTAATCGCAGTCATTTGCGAGTGCGATAAACCTCTCATCAAAAGCGGACCGAGAATGGACAAGGTCGGCGACTCGACTTGTTGAACAAACGTCGTCGCGGCGAGCTTGTGCACGCACTCCGGCACTTCGTCAATCTTGACGATGCACTCAATCAACGTCGGTACGAACGGCTCAATGTCCAAGTTACCAATCGTCGACGCCGCCTTGGCCATCGTATCCGAAGACTTCTCCTTGACTTCATCTCTCATGTCAACCATGACTTGCGCAATTTCCGGAACCAATTCCGGCAACGCCGCGGCGACCGACTTCGGTGCAGCTCCGACGAAAAAGTCAATGACTCTCAACGCAGCCATCTTGGATTGCCAAAACGGACTGGCAAAACCGGCGAAAATAGCTTTTTGGCACGCTCTGATGGCAAACGGCGACAACTTGGACAAGATGGCATCCACCGCCGGGTCCGCCGCTTCTCTCACGTCTTTGGACTTGTTATCCCCGGCCAAGGTAATAGCCACTTCTAACAACTCAATCATGAACGGTTCCTCTTGAGCGCCCGATTTCGTGGCCAACTCCCCGATTTTCTTCGCCGCGTTCGCTCTCGTTTCCGGCTCTTTCTTGTTCGTGGCGTCTTTTTGCAAAGACGCCACGACTTCCGCGGTCACCACGGAGGACGGTTTCGGTACGGTGCACTTCGCGGGAGCCATTGTGTATTAAATAGTTCTGTTGTTATGCGTGAAGAAGAATAAGCGAAGAAGTCGTCGGTTAGTAGTGAACACAAAGAAAAGAAATCAAATTGGAAAGAAGAAGAAGATAAAACGTGTCTGGCCGACAAAGTTCCAAAAAAGCGTTCACACGGAAAAAATGTTCCATCATCTGTTTCGGAAACCGAACGAAAAGAGCACCGAAACATCCACGCATTACGAGTTAAGATTTAAATCTACTCGCAACGAAAACATCTCGACGACATTTTCGCTCCTTTCGCTCCAAAAATCGCTCGCAACGGGGTAAAAAGCGCGCGGATGTTCCGTGGGGGTGTGGCGGCATAAAATGCTTCCTCTTTCTTCAGCCGCCTAAAATTTTTCCCTTTTCCAATCGCGCGCGAAGAACCAACGATGAGAGACGCGAATCGAAACTTGCGAGAACGACGTTCGAGAATCGTTCACGAATATGTTCTGCGTGCGAAAAGAGAGTCAGTCACTTTTGCGCGCAGTTTGCGTACCTTTTGAAAAGATAGATGTGTGGTAGTGCGATGTGTGCGTTTGTGTGAAGAACTTTTCTAAAGTTTGATGAGCTTCGTTTCTGGCCGTCGGTTTCCATCTCGCTTACGAAATCAAGGGGCTTACGAAATCAAAGGGGAGAGCAAAAAAAAGAACAATTCTGCTGCGAAAAAAGAGAAGAGCAAAGTTCTCTTTTTGCAGAGAGAGAACTACTTGACTCAAAATTCGGGAAACCTCGCTCCACACACACAAAAGTTGTCCCTCTTTAATATACCAAAAACGGACAAAACACATTTATATGGCGAGCAAGAAGAGAGCGATCGAACGCGCGTTTCGCGCGATCATCAGTAGGAGTAGTAGTAATAGTAGTAGCAGCACGACGTCGTCTTTGAGATCTTCTTCTGCGTCTCCATCATCACTCTTTACTATCACGAGGCGGAATGTGTCCTCGACATCATCATCGACATCGTCGACGACAGCAACGGCTTCTGAATCATCGTCTTCCCCATTGGTGAAGAATTTCGACGTCTACCGGTGGTCTCCGGAAGCTCCGAAAGACTCGAAAGACTCCAAACCGCACTATCAATCGTACTCGGTCGATTTGAACGACTGTGGGCCGATGATGCTCGACGTTCTCTTGAAAATTAAAGACGAACAAGACCACTCGTTGAGTTTCCGCAGATCGTGCCGAGAAGGCATCTGTGGATCGTGCGCGATGAACATCAACGGCGTGAACACGTTAGCGTGCTTATCTAAAGTGGAGAAATCAACCGCCGCGGAGACGACGAAAGTCGCGCCGTTACCGCACATGTTTGTCGTCCGAGATTTAGTCGTAGACATGAGCAACTTTTACGCGCAGTATAAATCGATCAAGCCGTGGTTGATTCGAGACGACGAGGAGGAAACCAAAGCGAGCGGCCGAGAAAATTTACAATCGAAAGAAGATCGCGAAAAATTGGACGGTTTGTACGAGTGCATTTTATGCGCGTGTTGTTCGACGTCCTGCCCATCCTACTGGTGGAATTCGGACAAATATTTAGGCCCGGCGGTGTTGTTGCAAGCGTATCGATGGATCATCGATTCGCGCGACGGGAAAAAGAAGGACCGGTTGATTCAAGTCAACGACGCGTTCAAGTTGTACAGATGTCACACGATTATGAATTGCACCAAGGTGTGCCCGAAAGGCTTGAATCCGGCCAAGGCGATCGCGAAGATTAAGACGATGGTGAAGTAGTTGTAGGTTGCCGCCGCTCTAAGAAGAAAGAGTATAGCGATGGTATTCGTTCGTTTTTATCATCAGAGATTGAAGAAAGCCGTTCTTGCAGAGTTAACGAGAGAGCGAGAGAGAAGAAGAGAGAAAGAATAGAAGAGAGAGAGTTATTTTTGTACATTTCAAAACACAGTCAAATCATACACACTATTACTTACTAAGGGAAAATCCTAAAAATACACACAACACGGGAAAAATATGTTCAAGAAGCTGTGCAGTTCGATCGCGACGCCGCCGACGACGACGACGACGACAAGGAGCAGCAGCGGTGGCGGCGGCGCCGTCTCTTCTCAAAAGCTTACGCGCGAGAGTACTCAGAAACCTCCTCTTCTAAAAGCAGCACCAGCAGCAGCGATAAAGGCAGAAAAAGCTCCTGCAGAAGTTTTTGACCCGAACCCGAACAACGTTTCCATACACCCGAAAACACCCATCCGAAACTTCGAGCTGGGCCCAATCATAGGCACCGGGTCGTTCGGGATCGTTCCGATTGCCAAACACCGAGACTCGGGCTTAGTCGTGGCGATTAAAATCTTATCTAAAGCGCACGTCGCCAAGACGAAACAGATCGCGCACATCGTTCAGGAGAAAAAAATACTCGAGAGGTGTTCCAAGAGCGAGTTTATCGTGCGATTGTTTTCGTACGCGCAAACGAGGGAGGAAATCCATTTAGTGATGGAGTTTGTTCCAGGAGGAGAATTGTTTAATCAGTTGAGAATCTATCGACGATTGAAAAATGACATCGCGCGATTTTACGTCGTTGAAATCGCGCTCGCGTTCGAGTACTTGCACGAGATGTGCGCGAAGCCGTGTCGGGTGGCGTATAGAGATTTGAAACCAGAGAATGTTTTGTTAGACGGATACGGGTACGTGAAGTTGGCGGATTTCGGATTTGCGAAGCAATTGGGGCCGAAAAGTATCGGTAAGAGGAAAGATGGCGGCGGCGGCGGCGGTAGTGGTGGTTGCGGTGGTGCTATGGAAGAGTTGCGCCAGAAGGTTGGATTTATTGAAAACGAAAAGGCGTACACGTTGTGCGGGACGCCGGACTATTTAGCGCCGGAAGTTATTTTGAACGGAGGTCACGACGAGTCCGTAGATTGGTGGGCGCTTGGAGTTTTGCTCTATGAACTCGTGAGAGGTATACCGCCGTTTCAAAGCGAAGAACCGTGGGCGACGTATCAGAAAATTTTGAAGAGAGAGTTTACGTTTGGGCCGAAAGAACCGAAGAAAGCGAAGAAGACGAAGCATAAGAGCGGTAAAAAAGAGACATCGACGACGACAACGAGTGGGAGTAAGAAGAAAAAAGTCAAAACAGACGAAGGCAATGGAAACCAAAACGACAAAGAAGGAGAGGATGAAGAAGAAGAAGAAGAAGAAGAAGAAGAAGAAGAAACTGAAAACGCGTTCGGATTTACGAAAGAAAGCCGAGACTTGATACGTAAACTCTTAACCGTCGAAAGCGCGAATCGTCTCGGCTCGACGTATGGCTCGATTGAAATCAAAAACCATCCTTGGTTTCGCTCGGTCGACTGGAAGCTGGCGAGTGAACGCAAATGGAGGAAACCTCCGATTGTTCCACAGTGTCCTCGATCGGAGAAGGAGTTATACGCCATGTTGCAGAAAATCGCCGAGGAGGAAGGTTTCGACGAAGAGAGCAGCGCGAGAAACGATACAAACTTTGTCGAACTTTCTCAAGAGGACGAGGCGGCGTTCCAAGCGCTTGAAGACGACTACGAGGGCGCGAACGATAAAAATGAAAACGAAATCGATAATATTATCACCGTCGAAACGTAACGTGTCGACGATGTGCACTTCTATAATAATTATTTATGTATGCGAGAGCGCGCTAAACCGCAAACAATACATCTCTCTCTCTGAACTTTTTTAAAGTCTAAACGCTATGAAAGCTACCTACTTTTTAGAATATAAATACTATCTGCATCACGTGCTCTTCTTTCTCTTCTTTCTTCTCCACGCGAAATCGTCGTTTTCGTCCGAATCATCGTCGTCGCTACTCTCGTCCTTCTCTTCGCCTTTCCGCCAGTTCACTTTCTTCGCGCCGTCTTCTTTATTCTTCTTCTTCTTCATCATCAAAATCTCCATCGCCTTCTCCCGCAAGGCGTCCACCTTATCAAACCCAGCCACGGTATCCGCTATGACCTCGTCCGCCAACTCTTTCGCATGCATGGCCGCCTCTTCCTCTTCTCGTTTCATTCGCTCCTCCTCTTCTTTTTGTTTCAAGTATTCTTGCCCGCTCGTCTCGTCCGCAACGGTTTTTTGTGTGTTGTCAATACTCCTCGTCGTCGTCGTCGCCACGCCTCCCTTCTTCTCCTCCTCCTCTTTCCTCTTCTCGCGTTCCTCGTCCTTCGCATCACGCGCCGTCGCGTGCTCGTCGAAAAAACCCGCCGGCAAAGAAGAAGAAGATAGTGCTACTTTCTTCTCCTCGCCTTCTTCCCTCCGATGGCGCATCATCTTCTCGTTCGAAATCGCATTCATTTTCGTCGTCCCCGAAGCGCCTCCTCTTCCCTCTGGCGCTTCATCCTCTCCGTGAATCGTTCTTTGCGTCTGTATCTTCTTCGTCTCGTTCACTCGCTCCACTTTCGCTCGAAACGCCGCTTGGAATTTGTTGACGTTATTATTGGTTGTTGACATTTTCCCAAAGAGAGGAGAGAAAAATCTGCCGTCTTTTTTGGCTTCTGTTTTCGTCGAATTTTGAGCAAAAAAAAATGTCGAGCAAAAAATTTGAAAACCCAAGAGAGAAAAAAGAACCGAAGTCGAGAGTCTCTCTTCTCTCTCTTCATAAAAATCACAAATCTTTTATATTCTCGGAAAAAGAAGAAGTTAAGAAGACCATGGGTTACGCGTCCACGATCAACGAGTGCTACGAAAAGCTCGAAAAGATCGGGCAAGGGACGTACGGGAAGGTGTACAAAGCCCGCGAACGCGCGACTGGGAGATTGGTCGCGCTGAAGAAGACACGATTGGAGGTACGTTTTTTTTGTACGGGTGGTTTCCC
>Ga0213868_10003045_pt1 | contig 15785 bp, 10 predicted proteins | sample PICome_9_FD_160087 | JGI IMG/M metagenome (GOLD analysis project Ga0213868, IMG submission 160087) | Coastal seawater microbial communities near Pivers Island, North Carolina, United States - PICO127 | ecosystem: Environmental > Aquatic > Marine > Coastal | place: USA: North Carolina...
AAGTTCTTCTTCAACCGCGGGAATAGCTTTCGGGCGAAGGACAACTATCGCATCGCCTATCCGGGAGGCTTTCGGGTGATGAACTTTACAGCGTGTGCTTCCCCTTGGGTGCCGGCAAATCGTGGGATGGCGGGCCTGGATGAAACGACGGCCTTTCGTCTCCAGGCACTTGCGGGTGCTCCCACACCCAAGTTGCATCACCTGCACTTTCGGGTGATCGATGATGCTGATGAAGCCCCTGGCAGTGATCAATATGGTGGGGATCTCTGGGGACTCTATTTGGTTCAGGAGACTCCGGATGGACGGATGTTAGATCGCTTGGGTTTGCCTGACGGAAGTACCTACAAGATCGAAGGTGGCAATGGTGATCAGAAGCACCAAGGGCCTGTGGAGAGTAACTATGGCGCGTTTATCAGTCAGGCACGGCGAAGCCAGCCTGTAGAGTGGTGGCGGGAGAACATGAATCTATCACATTACTATGGTTTCCGTGCAATCAATCGTGCGGTGGGAAATATTGATATTCGTGAGGGGTGGAATCATTTCTTTTATCAGAATCCCAACGGGGTGTGGTCGCCGGTGCCTTGGGATTTGGACATGACGTTCATGCCGGAGACGCATTGGAGTGGGACGATCGATGCGAAGGCTTGTCTGAATCAGGATGAGATCGCGATCGATTATGCGAACTTCTGTCGGGAGCTGCTGGATCTGCTGTTAGAAGATGGCACGGCGGGTGGTGGCCAAGTGGGATCGGTGGTTGAGGAGAATTTGCAGTGGGTGGGAAGCCGAAAGGATTGGATCGATGTGGCGGCGATCACTAAGGCTGGAAGTAAGGCAACGGTTGTCACTGCAAGTGCGCATGATTATGCGACGGGGGATCTGGTGTCGATTATGGGTGTGGCCGCTAGTGGCTACAATGGCGATCATGAGATCACGGTGGTGGATCCGACGATGTTTACGATCAAGGTATCGATCTTCTCTTCGGCGCCGAGTTCGGTTGATGGCGTGCAGGTGGGCGCGTCTGCAGGTGGTGGTTCTGTGTGGGCAGAGATCGATCTGGCGATGTGGAACAATCATCCACGGACGACAGGCGGTCACATGGGCAACTTCTACGCGAACCCGACGACTCAGGGCTTTCGGGGAGGTGACTTGACGCGAACCTTGCTGACGGCGGATGTGTCAGGATTTGCTGAGTATCTTAAGGCGTTCACGACAAATACCGATCCCGATGATTTCAGCGTGGGAGATGGAGATCAGCGTGGCTATGGCTATAATCATGTTAGAGAAGAGGGGGATGATGGCAATGCGCCTGATCGGCCGACGATCAGCTACACGGGGGCGGATGGGTATCCGGTGGAGGGTCTGACATTCATCTCAGGCGAGTTTTCTGGTGGGACGATTTTTAAGAGTCAGGAGTTTGTGAGTATGCAGTGGCGACTTGGGGAGATCTACAATCCCTCAACGCCGAATTATGAAGTAGGGACTCCTTGGCGCTACGAGATCGAGGGTGTTTGGGAGAGTGATCTTGTGGACGAGATCACGGAAGAAATGACGATTCCTACCAATGTGGTGCGTCCGGGGTATACATATCGTGCCCGGGTGCGCCATTTGAATCAGCGGGGTGGTTGGAGTCGCTGGTCGGAGGCGGTGGAGTTTGTGGCCGGGACACCGGATCTGAGTGTGTATGATTCTCTGGTGATCACGGAGTTGATGTATCATCCGGGAGCGCCAAGCGAGGCGGAGCTGGCTGCGGGATTCCGTCGGGAAGACTTTGAGTTCGTGGAGCTCTACAATGCGGGGAGTGTGCCGCTGGATCTTGAGCCTGTCCGTTTCACCAAGGGTGTGGACTTTGACTTTGTGTCGGGGGCTGTAGTGACACTGGCACCTGAGGCGACGGTGTTGGTGGTGGGTAATGCGGAGGCCTTTACGGCGCGTTATGGTGCTGATCCTTTGGTGGCGGGTGTTTACTCTGGCAGATTTGCTAATGGTGGGGAGCGGGTGAAGCTTTCCTTTGGGGCAGGTACGCCGATTGCCGAGTTTAGCTATGATGACAGCGATGGCTGGCCGACGGAAGCGGATGGCGATGGGCGATCGTTGCGTTTACGCGATGTGATTGGACACGGCGATCTTTCGATGGCGGACGCGTGGTTGGTGGGCGAGGTCGAGGGTTCTCCGGGGAGTGTGTCAGAAGGGCCAACGGCACCGAGCATGGATTCGGATGGCGATGGCGTTTCTGATGAGAGCGAAGCGCTTGCGGGTACCGATCCTAACAATCCGGCAGATTATTTCCGTCTCACTTCGGTGCAACGGTCAGCTAGGGAGATCGATCTTCGATGGTCGAGTGTTGAGGGAAAGACCTATGAAGTGAAGTATGCGCCTGCTCTCGATGCAGATTGGCAATCTGTTGGCACGCTGATGGCTGTGGGTGCCAAGTCGACTCTGAAGGATGAGGACGCGACGAGGGTTCAACTTGGCGCGGGATTCTATCGCGTGCAGGTGCGGTGAGCGTTACTCAAGGTCGATTCGCAATCGGGCGTAGTGTGCGTTGGTTGCCCTGGCATTGCTGCGGAAAACTAGGGTTTCATTTCCGTTTTCAATGATACTTTCAGGGGAGCTGTCGCTGCTTTGCCAGGTGATGAGCTCTTGGCTTAGTTCCATGGACCAAGTGGCGGTGCGATTGCTTAACGCGCTTGGGCGTGTCCATTGGATTTCAATGATGTTGTCCTCTCTTACGAGTGCGGTGATCCGTGGGAGGGCGCGCGGGTCTTGGGGATCTGTACCTGAGAGGAATTCTAGGATATTGGCCATGCCATCGCCGTCGGGATCGGCGGTGCTGCCGGAGATGCTGGCGTTTGTGCGTTCTGCTTCTGAGAAGTGGGTGTGTTGCCAAGTCTCGAGTGGGGTGAGATTGCGAGTGAACGCTGGTCGCACTGTGAAGTTGCCGGTCATGACGAGGTTGGCGGGATTGCTGGTGCCTGATAGTGCTCCGGTCCAGCCGGTGAACTGAAAGCCGTCTTCCGGAAGGGCTGTGAGTGTCACGCTGGTGCCGTCGATGTGTTGGCGTAGGTTTGGTGACAGAGTCACAGTGCCACCCGTGGTTGGTTCTAGGGTTAGGGGCCAGACGTTGACGAAGGTCGCGGTGACTTGTTGGTTGGCATCTAGTGTCAGGGTGATGGGGGATTCGGTTCCGCTCGCGGCGCCGCTCCAACTTTGGAAGATGGCGCCAGTGGATGGCGTGGCGGTTAGCGTGATGGTTTCTCCGAGGGCGTAGTCGGCTTGCTGCGGGTTTGCGTTTACGCTGCCATTTCCGATGATCTCGGTGGTGAGTGTGAATCGCGGTTGTTGTTTGAACGTGGCGGTGACACCTGTGTCAGTGTTCATCGTGACGATGAGTGGGGCCTCCGTGCCACTGGCGTCACCGCTCCACTGCTCGAACTCCCAGCCGGGGTCGGCCTGGGGAGTCAACGTGACCGTTTGGCCAGCAGTGTAGCGATCGGATTGTGGAGAGGCTGTCAGGGTGCCTTGGCCTACGGTTTTGAGGTTGAGTGAGAAGTCCTCGATGGGAACCTCGGTTTCGAGGCGGCCGGGTGTGCCGCCGATCTCTTGGCTGGCCGTCCATTGTGTTGCATTGGTGGGGGCGTCTGGGGCCAAGGGATCGATCAAAGTGAGGGATTTACCTGCGCCGTCCGCTTCGAGGGGCCACGGGGCTTCGTCCACGTAGGCAAGACTCTGGATGGTCTGACCATTGCCGCCGCGCAGCTCGATGGTTTCGCCGGCGTTGGAGAGTTGGGTACCGAGTTGGAAGGTGCCGACGATGGGGATCTCCGAGCCGTAGCGGTTTTTAAAGGCCGCGCGGTCCTCGACCAAGACGACACTTTCTCTGGGCCCGATTTCGAGAAAATACGCATGACGATCGGTTTCAAACTCGACACCGCTCGCGAAACTTGTGCCTAGCAAATGCACGTTTTCCGTGGCGCTGATATTGGTGATTTCGATGAACTCGAAATCACTCTTCCGTTCATGACCCGCAGCCATTTCAGCATCGGTTGGCGCGCTTGGATGGTAGTGAACTTCGGTGATGCGCAAGTTTGCCGAGTTGGCAGCCACGCTACCGACCAGAAACGCACCCTCACTCAGCGGTGACCATTCACCGTTGCGTAATGTCCTGGCCCGAATTTGTGCCGATTCGGTTAAGGTTATCGGCGTTTGATAGATTTGGGCTGTTTCTGCAATCTCACCGGCGCTGGCATCGGGCTCATCGGAGACGATGAGTGTAGGCCAGATTAATAGGTCGCTACTGCTCGTTCCACGATTCAGGCCATGGATGGCCAGCACATTGGTGCCATTTCGCAAGGCACCCAGATGCTCGCTGACATTGAAGCTTGCGAATTCTACGGCATCGTTGTCGCTGTGACTCGTGCTGGCATTGGTATCATAATCCAGGAAGGTGCCCACGTTTCCTGGCGCATTGGCGCGGGCAATCTCGGTGCCATTCAAGTAGGCGACAAAGCCATCGTCGTAGCGGATGCCTAGCTCAAGCGAACCGAAGCTTTCCACGGCACTCGCATTAAACGGCACGCGTAGGTAGAGCGTTTCCTGTCCGTTATCATTGACCTCGCCTCCGAAATCCAAGGCGTTGTCTATCAAATCTACATAGGCGCCATTGTTGCTTTCTTCATAACCTGCTCCCTCAGTGCCACTGGTCCAGCCATCGTGATTGAAGGTGCGGGTCATCCAGGTGGATCTCTGGCTATTATCTTGCGGCACGGCGGCAAACTTGGTCGCCGTTTCGGTGACTAATCGGGTGGTCGTGCTGGGATCGGCTTCTTCTAACAACGGTTTGCGAGGGTCGCTTCCATCGAGTGTGTAGTAGATGACGCCTCCTGAGCTGCTGGCGAGCTGCAGCGCGGTGTTTTGATCCACCAATCCGGGGCTGGGCGATAGCATGGGTGGCTCCGTGTCTGGATACCAACCGCGATTGCGAAATTGTTCTAGCACAACGCCTGTTCGGCGAGGAAAGTAATTGTAAAAACTGTTCCCCGTGGCTGTTCCGAGCAATTGATCGCGCACGCGCAGCCAATCGAGCCGCGTGTAGGGATTCGATCGGCCATTGTCGCCCCAGCGCGCGGATTCGATCCGGCTCAATAAGTCGACGACATTGGCGCGACGCATGTAGGCGGTCACCACGTTGGCTGGTGTGAGGACACCGTCTCCGTGGAAATGCTGATGCACGCGATCGGCGAAGAGTAGACGGAATTCAGGATTAGCGATGAGATTGTGGAAGACTTCGGTTGGCCCATTACTATCATTACGACTAGTGACATCGTGGTTGGTGCTCTCCATGCAATGCTCGGGATCCCAACTGTGGTAATGCCATTTGCCATCGGCCGACACCCGGTTGTAAGAGGCATACCAGTTCTGATGTGCCCAGTCCGTATTGCCTACGTAGTAGTTGGCTAACATATAGGCGATGAAGTTCTCGATATCCAGCACTTCGGTCACGGCGATGTAGTTGGCAGGGCTGCTCATCGAGCGCCTGGTGCGTGACAGCATGTCACGGTAGTTTGCATTGCTGCCGGAGACCACGGTGCCGATCCGATGCTTCATGACGTCGTAGTCGCCGTTGTCGCCACCCAGATACTCAGCGGCGAAGTTGTCATCGGGCCGTTCATGCAGCTCGGTGATGCCCCAGAGAACGCCATTGATGTAGAGCAAGCAGTGGTGGCCTTCTGGAGAAACGCCGCCCATCAAGATGTGCAGGTCGGCCGGAAACTGGTCGTGCGTGTATTGCGCGCGATCCCGTTGATCGGCGCGTCTGTTGTAGTGCCAGACATTGTTTAGCCGATGATCCAGTATTAAGGTGTCAAAGCGATCGGTGCGCTCATTGCCAAATAGTGGGAAACGTAGGTCCTTGGTGAACTTTAGTCGCATAGACAGCTTGTCCGATTTCCAACGGCCTGTACTGGAACCTCCTACAATCCGGACGGTGCCTTCTATTTGAAAACCTTCGGCTTCATTAGGGTGGTCTAAGTCACTGTTAGGATTGAGATACTCTATCGAGGTTGGTCGGTCGACGCCTTCACCGGCGATGTAGATGCCTCCATTTCCGAACATGCTGTCCCAATCCATGGTCAAGGATACGGTGGGCACGCGAAGGAAATCCGCGGTCTCTGGCCGAATCTCCGGGTTGCTGTGATTCACAATGCTAGGGTCCATTTCGAAATCTGGTCCGGCATGACCCCAGTTTGCATGGGCGGGCACGGTTGCGTTGCTCTGCTGCAAGACGGCGTCGCGGAAGAGGTAGGTGTGCGTGTCGATATTGCTAGATTCGAAACCTATTTGCACAGCCATCGCGCGCACGTTGGTCGTGGTGGCAATGTCAATGTTTGCAATGGGTGGCGTGTTGGGATTGGCGGCCGCTACGCGGGTGCCGCGACGTGGTGAGTTCGAAGGTGGGCTCCCATCAGTCGTATAAATGATAGTAGAGCCTGGCGTGGCGCAGGCGATGGTGAGTGTGAATGGTGCGTCGTAGAATCCGCGATCGACCGAGAACTTAGTGTCGCGTACAAACCCCGCGACAGAGTTGGCGCTGTTCGGTGCGCCCGGGGTGGGCATGCGGAAATAGCCGTTGGTGAATGGAGGTTCTGTGCCTGTTAGCCCAAAGGAAACATCTTCGCGCTGGCGATCGAGGTTCTCATAGGCATGCACGACTTCCGCTCCTCCCGCGGCTATCGGCTTGCTGAGAGCAATAAACCCGCCGGCGGCACGATCGAGCCGGAAGTTCGTATGCCAATCCGCGCTCACTGTGCGGTCTTTGCCTGAGGCAGAGATAACGAAGAAAGATCTTGGAGCCATGGTGAAGCCTGGCAACGACCATTTGGTGAGTTGGTTAGCATCATTAGAAAGAAACCATCCCGAAACGTCAACCGGTGCTTCGTTAGGATTCCACAATTCGATCCAATCCGACGAGTCGCCGTTCTCATCTGTGCGGGTGGTTGCATTGGACGCCATGAATTCGTTGATGACCACTTCTTGTGAGGGCTTGAATTCGGGCTGACTTTCCGCATTGTTAGGATCGGATCCTGCGCTGACTTCGACGCCATCACTGAAGCCGTCGCCATCCGTATCCGGCTTGCTGGGACTGGTGCCATGGGTCATCACCTCGGCGAAGTCATCGAGCACATCCTGATCCGTGTCGTGGGCCAAGGGATTCGACCCGTGCAAGTTTATTTCGGCGCCATCTGTCAGTCCATCTTCATCGGTATCGACCAGCAAAGGGTCCGTCTCATGTTGATTCACTTCCTCGCCATCGCTCAGGCCATCGTTGTCTGTGTCTGATAGGTTTGGATCCGTCTCCTGACCATACTCCTCATCATTGGCTAGACCATCACTGTCTGGATCGTCGCTGGCGGACTGGCTCAAGTTGCCAAATTGAGTCTCTTCCCAGTCATCCGGTAGGCCATCGTCGTCGCTGTCTGGCCCAGTCGGCCCCACGCGCAAACTTGGTGCCACGACCAAAGAAATCATGTTAGAGCCACCCACGCCATTGTTGCGCACGGTCACACTGGTGCGATTTGCTAGCAGAAACACCGAATAGAACTGGTTCAAGCCTTGTCCAGCACCGACGGAATCCCCGCCCTCATCGACTCCCGTGTAATCAGCAGCTCCGCCAGGCGAAATGCTAGTGTTTACACGCTCCCAACCGCCATCGATCACCCATTGCAGGGTGCCGCCTAACGAAGGATCTGTCCCATTCGAGCTCGATGTGTTTCCGCTCGGTCCATTGACACGATTGTCGACCAAGAGGTAAAAGTGCGAAGTCACATCGGACACCACTTCTGCGCTGTAGGTGCCCTGATCCCTTGCGTTGTTGGCGAAGCGGACATAGTCATGCCCTACCAAGTATTCTGGCAAGGCCAAGAAGGTATCACCGCCCGTGGCGAGACCAGACCCGTTGAAGGCCGCGCCATTGTGTTGGTGCGTGCGATCCGAGAAGGACAACGCATCCTCTCCAAAGTTTGGTGCGATGATCGCCGCAGCATCGCCTCCTAGTCCAGATTCATTGACTTCCGTGATACTAGCCTGAAGAAGACTGGCTGGCAGAGCCATGGCCAAGAGTGCCAGGCAGCGCGGGGCTGTGAAGTTGAGGGGCATGCCTTCAATTTCGGCGCAACTCGTCTCAGGGTCAACGGGGCATGAACTACGTCGCTGGTTTTAACATTTGCAGCGGGAGCAGGCTGCTCTTGTTGACTATGCGCTGGGTTGTGTGCGGTTGCGCCCCCGCCCGTCGCTCGAGATTGTTGGATGCTTTCTCGGTTTGGTTTCTCGAGCGATTTTTAGGAGTCCATCATGTCACGTGAAGATCACATTAAGTATCCTCGTACACCGTATCTGCCTTGCGGCTTTAGTGACGATACTTACTTGTTTGAAATCTCGCGCTGCGATGGTGGGCAGGTGGAGGTGACGGAGAAGATGGGTGGTGAGAAAACGACGCTTTATCGCGAAGGGCGGCATGCGTGGTCGGTGGATAGTCGGTAACATGTGTCGCGGGGGCGGGTGAAGCACTTGCATGGAGGGCTCGCTCATGAGATTCCGGAAGGATGGCGTGTTTGTAGGGAGCATGTGTATGCGCGGCATTTCGTAAGCTATGAGTCATTGGAGAGCTACTGCTCTGTGTTCTCGATCTGGAATGAAGCGTTGTCTTGGGAGGAGACTGACGAGTGGGCCGCGATGTTGGGATTATCGTTGTTGCCCGCGTTCTATGAGGGCGCCTGGGATGCGAAAGAGACGCAAGTGTTGCGGGTCGATACGACGGCGTAAGAGGGCTATGTGGTTAGGCCGGCAGAGCGATTTACCTTCGATGCGTTTACAGATTCTCTCGTGAAGTGGGTTCAGCGTGGGCATGTGCAGACGGATCAGCGGGATGTCGTTTGGGGCGAGACAAACATCCTTGCGGATGGCCGATCGATGATCGTGCCGTTGGCGAGGGGCTATCATGCCTACACGAAGTTGGTCGTTTTCGCGACTGCGCTAGGCCACGTGAGAAGTTGCAATCGTCGGCGATAGGATGCCATTCTAACTAAGGTTTTAGCTTCTTAGATAGAGAGATTCCGATGGCTGGAAATCAAGCCCAGTTTATGGAACCTAGTGATAAAATGGAATGTACGACGACCTGATAATTCTCTGTAGGAGTGAGCCTCGAGCGTTACGGCTGACGAACAACGGTATTGCGCCGGTGGCGTCACGATCGGATTTGCAGATAGGCAATCAGAGTTCGGAGTCTCAAGGGCTGGTGCTTTGCGGGCGTCTCTTGGCGAATTAAGACCACAGCTTTGGGCTGCGGAGTTTTGCCTATCGATTCATCGTATGCTCGGGCCCTGGTCTGGGCCGAAAGAGCTGGACCGAGAGACGGTGGGTGGAGGGCGAAGAATCAGGGGGGGTTTGGCGAACGGAATCCGGACTTTGTGAAATATTTCACAAATTGATCTTGCTAAGGAATCAGCCGTGTTTTAAACGGGAAAACTCGATTGCGCATCCGCTTGGGAAACGCTGTCAAACGCCGAACCGACCAGAGCTTTTTAACGCATGTTCTCTTCCTTAGGAGACCTTCCAGTCACTGCTTTCCAACTCGCAAGCGTGCCGATTTCGGCCCAGCCACTTGTTGAGCAGACGGGTTTGTTCGCAGCGCTAACGAATTCGGTGTTCGTGGCGCTGATTGTGATGGCGATCATTTATTTCTTGGTTCGCGCCGGGACGAAAAGCCCCTCGCTGATCCCTGGTCCGGTTCAGAACGGCGTCGAGTTCGTTTTCGAGTTTCTCTACAACCAAGTCGAGCAGGTCGTGGGGCCGAAAGTGGCTCCGAGAGCGTTTCCTTTGCTCTGCACGATCTTCGTGTATGTGCTGATCGCCAACTGGTTTGGCCTCATGCCTGGGGTGGGGACGATCGGGTTGGGGCATGAAGGGACGCAGATGGGCTTCTTTGGTCTCTCTGAGGAGCCTAAAGTGCCTTTCCTTCGCCCGGCGACTGCTGACATGAACCTGACGTTGGGGATCGCGGTTTGTGCGATGGTCGTTTGGTTTTACATTACCATGGTGGAAACGGGCCCTGTGGAATTTATTAAGCACATGTTTGCCCCAAAGGGTGGCCTCACCGGCCTCATGAAATGGGCGTTGGTGCCGATCTTCCTCTTCGTGGGCATCATTGAGGTGGTTTCCATAGTTTTCAGGCCGGTCACGCTTTCCTTGCGACTCTTTGGAAATGTCTTTGCCGGGGAGAATCTGCTCCACGCCATGTCGACCTTGGGCGAGAGTTTCGGGCTTGGGCCAACTCTAGCGTTCCTTTCAAAGATCGCTTTTACGCTTCCGTTCTACTTTCTAGAGATACTGGTCGGGGTTCTTCAGGCCACGGTCTTCGCTCTCCTTTGTGCCGTTTACATTCAGCTCTCCACCGCACACGACGAAGAAGAGCACTAACACACTTTTCCGGCGTGACCATGCGTAGTCAGTGGGCGTCGGAATCAATAGAACAAGCAAGCATAACGTTAGAATAACTTAACACGAACATGACAAACTTACTCTCAAGCATCACGCCAATCGTGGCCGCAGCAACAGAAGCTGCTGGCGGCCTCGGTGGTTCACTTTCCTTGGGTCTCGCAGGTCTCGGCGCCGGTATCGGTGTGGGTCTTGTTGGGATGGCTTCCGCTCAGGCGGTCGGCCGCAACCCAGGTGCATTTGGTAAGATCCTTACGATTGGGATTATCGGAATGGCATTGGCTGAGGCTATCGCTATTTATGGCTTCCTGATGGCTCTTCAAGGCAACTAGGATCCGACTCATTCATAACCGCTGGCGAAGGCGACTTCGTCAGCGGTTGTCTTCTCTCTTTTCTTCTTCTTTCTAACTTCAAGCGCTTCCGGTTTCCATGGGTAAGGTTCTCTCAGACTTAGGTATCTACTGGACGAATTTCATCGCTCAGATTCTCATCTTCCTGATCGTTTATTCGATTCTGAAGAAGTTCGCCTTTGGTCCGATCCAGGCGATTCTCGATGAGCGTCGTAAGCGCATCGAGGATGCAGAAGCGGATCGTGAGAAGGTCAAGGCGCAGCTTGCGGATTCGGAAGCTGCTGCGGAAGCGAAGATAGCTGAGGCTAATGAAACGGCAGCGCGTCTAATCGCGGAAGCGAAAGCCAGTGCCGTTGCTGTCGGCGACAAAGAGAAGGCGAAAGCTAGCCAAGAGGCGCAAGACATCGTGGCCAAGGCGACGGAGGCGACAAAGGTGGAGCGGGAGAAGCAATTGGCTTCGCTCAAGAATGACTTTGGTAAGCTCGTTATCAGTGCCACGGGCAAGGTAACTGGGAAGGTTCTCAACACCGAGGACCAAGACAAGATCAACAAGGAGACGGCGACGCAATTGGCCAATTAAGGTTTCTGTTCGCTTTATTACGTTTCCATGAAAGTTTCAAAAGACGCGCTACGCCACGCTCGGGCACTGTTTCAGTCCTGCGCGAGTGAGGGTAAGCTGGATATCGATCGTGTGAAGATGATCGTGAAGCGCGTTGGCGAAGAGAAGCCTCGGGGTTACCTCGGCATCCTCACCGCTTTCCAGCGTTTGATCCGTTTGGATCTCGAGAAACGACACGCCATCGTCGAGAGCGCTGAGGAGCCTTCGGATGATTTAAAAGACGGTGTGTTGAAAGATTTGAAAGCCCGTTACGGCGATGACGTGACGAGCGAGTTTAAAGTCGTGCCTGACTTGTTAGGCGGGATGCGTGTGCGTGTTGGTAGTGATATTTGGGACGGGAGCGTGAAGACGCGTCTCGACCAGCTCAGCCAAGCCTTTTCATAATTACACTTTAGTTAGAACAACTGAACACAACCGGAAATGAGTAACATTCTTCAGGAACTGGAATCGGAAATCGGCGGTCTTAAGACTGCGGTTTCCAAGTCGAACGTCGGCGTCGTTCGCGAAACAGGTGACGGCGTGGCCAAGATTGAGGGCCTGACGGAAGTCATGCTCAACGAGATGATCGAGTTTCCCGGCGGCGCTTTCGGCATCGCATTGAACCTTGAGGAAACCGAAGTTGGTTGCGTCTTGCTCGGCGATGGCCTCGACGTCAAAGAAGGCGACGAAGCCAAGACGACGGGCAAATTGCTGTCCGTGCCGGTTGGTAAAGAATTGTTAGGTCGTGTGGTCGATACTATTGGTAAGCCGATCGACGGCAAAGGCGACATCAAGACGACCGCTACTTATCCGGTTGAGAAGATCGCTCCTGGTATCATTAAGCGTAAGTCGGTGAGTCAGCCGGTGCAGACCGGCATTCTTTCTGTCGACGCCATGGTTCCCATCGGTCGTGGCCAGCGTGAGTTGATCATTGGTGACCGATCCACAGGTAAGACGACAATCGCTGTCGATACGATCATTTCCCAAGCTCGCCAGAATAAGGCTGCTGAGAAGAGTGGTGAGAAAGATTTCCGCCCCATGTATAGCATCTACGTGGCGGTTGGTCAGAAGCAGTCGAATGTTGCTCGGACGATCAAGGTTTTGGAAGAGACCGGCGCCCTCGAATACACGATCGTGGTGGTGGCTTCGGCTTCTGATAGTGCTACGGCTCAGTATCTCGCTCCGTATGCTGGTTGCGCGATGGGTGAGTGGTTCATGGACAATGGGATGGACGCCCTCATCGTTTATGATGATCTTTCCAAGCAGGCTGTTGCTTATCGTCAGTTGGCTCTCGTTCTTCGCCGCCCATCCGGTCGCGAGGCGTATCCAGGTGACGTCTTCTACCTCCATAGCCGTTTGCTAGAGCGCAGTGCGCGTTTGAGTGAAGATGCTGGTGGTGGTTCCTTGACTGCTTTGCCGATCATCGAGACGCAGGCTGGTGACGTGTCTGCTTACATTCCGACGAACGTGATTTCGATCACGGACGGTCAGATCTTCTTGGAGACGGACTTGTTTTACCAAGGTATCCGCCCTGCAATTTCCGTGGGCCTGTCCGTGTCTCGTGTGGGTTCCGCTGCACAGACGAAGGCCATTAAGAAAGTTTCTGGAACGACGAAGCTCGACCTCGCTCAGTTCCGTGAGTTGCAGGCGTTTGCGCAGTTCGGTTCTGACCTGGACGAAGGCACGAAAGCGAAGATCGAACGTGGTCAGCGCATCGTGGAGCTCTTCAAGCAGAACCAGTACAATCCTTTCTCGCTTGAGATGCAGGTTGCGACGATGTGGTCGATGCAGAATGGTTACCTCGACAACATTGAGGTGGATCAGGTGAAAGACTTTCAAGCGAAGCTCGAGGAATACCTCACCACGCGGAAGGAGAGCTTGCTCGCTGACATTGCGAAAGAGAAAGCGCTGACAGATGGTATTGTCAGTGGTCTCAAGTCGGCTCTCGACGATTTCTCCAAGTCTTATAAGTAACGTAGCTTCCCTAGCCTAACGACTTTCCAATGGCCACTACCCGCGACATCCGCCGACGCATCAAGTCGGTTAAAAGCACCGCTCAGATCACCAAAGCCATGCAATTGGTGGCGGCTTCTAAGATGAAGAAGGCGCAGGATCAGGCGTTGTCGGGGCGTCACTATGCGGAGCTCATGAACAAGGTTCTGGTCAACCTGCAAGAGCAAGCTGACGACGACAGTCATGCGCTGCTTGAAGAGCGAGGCGAGGGGAAAGAGCTCGTTATCCTGGTCTCAACCGACAAGGGGCTTTGCGGTGGCTTAAATACGAACCTCCTCAAGGCGGTGTTCAAAGAGCATCCCAACGCGTCTTACGTGACGGTGGGTTCTAAGGGGCGCCAAGCGGTGGCTCGGATGAAGGGGGATCTCCTGGCAGACTTTCATGTCACTGATCCTGTCGATTTCGGGCAGGTGAAAACGGTTTCGCATTTCGTTAGAGAGAAGTTCCTCGAAGGTGATTTTGCTAAGGTGACTGTGGCGTTCACCAACTTCGTCAACACGCTGAGCCAGGTGCCTTGCGTCGAGACCTTGCTCCCGGTCTCGCCCGTGACGTTGGGTAAGCCGAAAGACTACGAAGGTGTTGGCATTGAAAGCGAAGCGGATGCCGGGGATGTGCCCGACACAGGCTACGAGTTTGAGCCAAATGCCAGTGCCGTCTTAGATAGTATTGTCCCGCAATACGTAGACTACCAAATTTACCAGATGGTGCTTGAGTCTCGCGCTTCTGAGCACAGCGCCCGCATGGTGGCGATGAAGAGTGCTACGGACAATGCCGAGCAGCTCATCAAAGATCTTTCGCTTGAATACAACAAGCTGCGCCAAGCGGCTATTACGAACGAATTGCTCGAAATTACCACCGCCAGCTTGGCACTCGAATAGAACATCCCTTTCCCGACCCGCACACCTAACACAATCATGGCTAACAACGAAGGAACTATCGTTCAGGTTATCGGACCAGTGATCGACGCCGATTTCTCCGGCGCGGACAAACTGCCCGCAATCTACAACGCTCTCGAAATCACTTACAAAGTGATTGATGAAGACGTGAAGCTCGTGCTCGAAGTGCAGCAGCACCTCGGTGACGGCTGGGTGCGAGCGGTGGCCATGTCCTCCACGGAAGGTCTTCGTCGTAACATGAAGATCACCGATACGGGCAATCCAATTTCTGTCCCTGTGGGTGAAGGCGTCCTCGGTCGTATCTTCAATGTCACTGGTGACGCTGTGGACTTGAGAGGTGACGTCAAAGCCGACAAACACTATCCAATTCACCGTCCCGCTCCGACTCTGATCGATCAGGACACTTCCGCTTCGATTCTTGAGACTGGCATTAAGGTCATCGACCTCATCTGCCCGTTCACCAAGGGTGGTAAGGTTGGCGCTTTCGGTGGTGCTGGTGTGGGCAAGACCGTGGTCATCATGGAGCTCATCAACAACATCGCTAAGAATCACGGTGGTTACTCCGTGTTCGCCGGTGTGGGTGAGCGAACTCGTGAGGGCAATGACCTTTACGAGGAAATGAGCGAGGCTGGCGTTATTAATCAGGAAGACTTGAGCAAGTCCAAAGTGGCTTTGGTCTACGGCCAGATGAACGAGCCTCCAGGTGCTCGTCTCCGTGTGGCGCTTTCCGCACTCTCCATGGCGGAGTATTTCCGTGATGAGAAGGGCCAGGACGTGTTGCTCTTTGTGGACAACGTTTTCCGTTTCTCACAAGCTGGTTCTGAAGTCTCCGCACTTCTCGGACGTATTCCATCCGCTGTGGGTTACCAGCCAACGCTGGCTGCTGAGATGGGTGCGATGCAGGAGCGCATTACTTCGACAACGAAGGGTTCCATTACTTCATTCCAGGCCGTTTACGTTCCTGCTGATGACCTGACTGACCCTGCGCCGGCAAACACCTTTGCTCACCTCGACTCCACGGTCGTGTTGGAGCGCTCCCTTGCTGAGCTCGGTATCTACCCTGCTGTGGATCCTCTAGCATCCACCTCAAACGCGCTCGCCCCCGACGTTGTTGGTGAAGAACACTATCAAGTCGCTCGCGGTGTCCAGAACGTGCTCCAGCGTTACAAAGACTTGCAGGACATCATCGCCATTCTCGGCATGGATGAACTCAGTGACGACGACAAGCTTACGGTGTTCCGCGCTCGTAAGATTCAGCGTTTCCTCAGCCAACCATTCCACGTGGCTGAGGTGTTCACCGGTGTGAAAGGCGTGTATGTCTCTCGCGATGACTGTGTAAAAGGCTTCAAAGAGATTCTCGATGGCGAGCATGATGATGTCCCCGAAGGTAACTTCTACATGAAGGCCGGCATCGATACCGTCGAGAAAGCTTCCTAGTTC
>Ga0213868_10003052_pt1 | contig 15772 bp, 21 predicted proteins | sample PICome_9_FD_160087 | JGI IMG/M metagenome (GOLD analysis project Ga0213868, IMG submission 160087) | Coastal seawater microbial communities near Pivers Island, North Carolina, United States - PICO127 | ecosystem: Environmental > Aquatic > Marine > Coastal | place: USA: North Carolina...
ATAATATAAGTTCTTAAAAATTATCTATGACAAAAAATTCGTTAAAAACAGGTCCAGATGAGCTAGGTTATTACGGCGAAGGTGATGCTGCTATGGGTGGAATGGCAGTGGGTGAAACACTTATGCCTGTATTGCATGAGTTAAACCAAGGCTTTGAAGATGCAATCAAAGATCAAAGTTTTTTAGATGAATTTGATTACCACTGTAAGCATTATATTGGTAGACCTTCCCCATTATATTATGCAGAAAATCTTACAAAGAAATTAGGCGGAGCTAAAATTTTATTTAAAAGGGAACATCTTAATCACACTTTAAGCCACAAGGTGACCAACTCATTGTTTCAAGTATTGCTAGCAAAAAGAATGGGTAAAAAAGCATTAATATGTGAGTCAGGAGCTGGACAACATTTTTCAGCTACAGCTGCAGTTGCTGCTAAATTCGGAATGCCTTTAACCGGCGTGATGGGCGATATTGATATAGCTAGAGTAAACCAAAATATAATTAAAGCTAAACACTATGGAGCAGAATTAAAAAGTGTACCTGGGACATTAAAAGAAGCTATTACTGAAGCTATCAAAACTTTCTCAAGTAATCCAGACTATGCATATATATGTGGCTCAGCTGTTTCTAGTGCACCTTATCCAAGAATTGTACAATTTGCTCAAAGTGTAATTGGAAGAGAAATTAGAGAACAATCAATGGATCAGGAGGGAAGATTACCTAATATGTTAATTGCGTGTTGTGGTGGTGGTAGTAATTTGATTGGGATGATTCATGAATTTTTAGATGAACCAGAAATAATTAAGATTGGCGTAGAAGCTGCTGAAACTGCTGCACTATCAAATGGTACACCAGGAATTATGCAAGGGATGAAAACGTATATGCTTCAAACTGATGATGGATCAAAATCTCTAGGTGGTTCGTCTCTAGGAGCAGGCATTCAATATTTTAGTGTTGGCCCTCAACATGCATTTTTAAAAGATCAAGGAGTTGTTAAATATACAAGTGCAACTGATAAAGAAATTTTGGAGGCTTATAAGCTTATAGCTTCGACTGAAGGAATTTGTAGTGCACTTGAACCAATGGCTGGTGCAGCTGAATTAATAAAACAAGCAAAGAATAAACCTAAAGATTATCTTATTTGTTTGAACTTATGTGGGACCGGCGAGAAGGACCTTAATACAATTCAAGAACATATTGGTAAAGATTTTGAGTGAAAGATTAGATAAAATTTTTAAGTCCCCTACTCCTAAAATAAAATTAGTTTCTTATTTTGTAGGTTGTTACCCCACTCCTGAAATAAGTTTAAAGTTAATCAAGGAAGCTATTAATAATGGTGTATCTATATTAGAGATTGGATATTGCACATCTGAGGCATCCGCTGAAGGGCCTATAATTAAAGCTGCTCACGATCATGTTTTGAGTAATGGTCATAATCTTGATGACATTATTAAACTAGTTAAGGGTATAAGAGATTATAATCAGGATGTAGGAATTGTATTAATTGGCTATATTGCTAATTTATACAAGTACCCTATTTCAAACTTTGTAGATGATATTAAAGTTGCAGGTGCTGATGCTGTGCTTGTAGTTGATGCTCCTCATGAACTAAAAGAAGAAAATCAATTAAGGGAAGCTTTAAATAAAAATGGATTATCACTTATTAAATTAGCTGCACCTACTACTGATGACAACAGACTTAAAGATATTGTTAAAATAGCTTCTGGATTTTTATACCAGGTTAATGTTTCGGGTGTAACTGGAGTTAAATCAGCAAATGAAGCTGATGTTACAAATTTTGTAAAAAGAATCAGAAATTTAACTGATATCCCAATTTGTTCTGGATTTGGAATTAAGAGTCCTGAAGATGCTAAAAAAATGGCTAATAGTGGTTGTAATGGCGTTATTGTAGGATCGGCATTTGTAAAATATATTCAAGACAATATTGAGAACAAAGATTTACCACAAAGATTAGGCAATTTAGTAAAAAAATTTACAGAAGAATTAAAATAATATGAATTGGATAACTAAAATAATTAAGGCAGGAGAGAAAATTAAAACTGCCTTTCACGAACGTGCCTCTAAAGAGGATATAGCTAAGTCAGATTGGACAAGCTGCTGCCGTGGACCTATGTTAAAAAAAGATTTAGCAGAAAACTTATGGGTCTGTCCAAATTGCTCAAAACATCATAGAATAAAACCTAACCAAAGATTTGATATCCTGTTTGGAAAAAATAACTATGAAGTTTTTAAAACTCCTCTTCCAAAGGATGATCCATTAAATTGGACTGACAGCCAACCTTATAAAAATAGATTAAAAAATGCAAGAAAGAAAACAGGACTTGATTGTAGTATGGTTGTTGCTTCAGGGTCTATTAATAATATAAAAATTACTACAATCGCTTCTGACTTTGATTTTATGGGTGCAAGTATAGGTGCTGCTGAAGGTGAAGCTTTTTTATTTGCTGCTCAACATGCAATAGAAAATAAGCAACCTTTACTGGTAGTCACGTCGGGTGGAGGAATGAAAATGCAAGAATCTTTAATATCATTATCACAAATGACACGCACTACGCTCGCAATAAATGAAGTCAAAGCAGCGGGCCTTCCCTATATTGTTTTATTGACAGATCCAACTGCAGGCGGCATAACGGCCAGTTATGCTATGCTTGGTGATATTCATTTAGCCGAACCAGAGGCCCTTGTGGCGTTCGCAGGTGCTAGGGTGATTCAGGGTACTGTAAAAGAAGAACTTCCTGAGGGGTTTCAACGGAGCAAGAAAGTTTTAGAAAGTGGTTTCATTGATAAGATTATAGAGAGAAAAGATCTTGCATTAGAAATTGGAACCTTATTATCGATATTACTAAAACGAAATTCTGCTATAAATTCTGAGCAAGATGAAACTTCAGAAAATACTCAATCACTTTCTAAAACTGCATGATCGTGAGATAGATCTTAGTCTAGATCGTATCAAACTATTGTGCTCCAAGCTTGGTAATCCACAAGATGATATCAAATGTATTCAAGTTTGTGGTACTAATGGTAAAGGTTCTACAATTTCTTTTTTACGGTCAATTCTTAAAGAGGCAGATTTAAAGTGTAATGTATACACTTCACCACATATCAGAACTATCAATGAAAGGTTTGTGTATAATGATGAAATGATTAGCGATGATGATCTTGCTGATTTATTAAATGAAATTCAAGAAGTTAATAATGGAGAACCACTAACTGTCTTCGAAGCACTTACGGCAGCTTTTTTTCACGGATGTAGAAAATATAAAAATAACATAGTACTTGCAGAATTTGGACTTTTCGGCAAAGCAGATGCTGTAAATATCTTAAAGACTAATCTTGCAAATATAATCTGCTCAATATCCGAGGATCACCTTGACTGGTTGCCAGTAAACGACAGAACTATTGAAAGGATAATCTATGAAAAAACTTCATCTTTACTCAATTCTAATATTATTGTTGCCAAACAAAGTTCTGATGAAATTACTAATTCTATAAAAAAAAATCTTTCGAACAATTCTGCGTATAAAATTTTTTATGAAGAAGATTATAATTTTGTTTCTAAAGAGAATGATTCCTTTTATTTCGAAGATAAATTTGGCAGATTAAAAATACCAAAACCTAGCATCAAAGGTGAATTTCAATTAGAAAACGCTTCAACTGCAATAGCTACATTAAGAACATTAAAAGACCTAAACATTAAAGACGCACATATAATTGAAGGTGTAAAAAAAGCTTATAATGTTGCGCGACTAGAAGAAATTAAACAAGGCAAACTAAAAAATTTAGTAAAAGATAACGTGTTAATATGTGATGGATCCCATAATCCAGGAGGTGCTGAAGTTTTAAATAAATATCTTAAAAGTCTAAATTGTGATGTTCACGCTATAATTGGGATGATGAAAAATAAAAATCATGAAAGATACATTAGTTATTTTAAAAAATTAAAATCAATAACAACTGTTGATATTCCTAATAATCCAAATGCTATTAGTGGAAAAGATTTAAAGAAAAAATTCAACAGTATTCATAATACTCAATATAAAGGAAGCATTGAGCTAGCTATAAAATCTATACCTCTGAAAAAAGGAGATATTGTTTTAATTACTGGTTCTTTATATCTAGCTTCTGAAGTTTTAAAATTAAATTAGATATTTTCGTCAAGAAATTCTTTCATTTTTCCCTCCGGCACGCCACCCACTAATCTATTAACTTCTATTCCTTTTTTATAAATAATAACCGTAGGAACTCCTCTTATACCGGCCACCGAGGCGGTATTAATACCATTTTCCTCAACATCCGCATAATACATAGAAACATTTTTATCTTTATAAGTTTCAGAAAATTTATCCATAATGGGTTTCAAACTTTTGCATGGCCCGCACCACGCTGCCGAATATTGAATCACTGACACTTCTTCATTCTTAATTTTAGTTTCAAAATCTTCGTCTTTAAAATCTATAAGCATATTTTTACCTTTTAAATTATTTATTTAAGTAATAGATTTTTTAACTTTAATGTCAATTGCACAATTATGAAAAAATATAATTAAACTTATTTAAGTTTATTTAGTTTTGTAGATCTTTTTTCATTTAAAACTCTTCTTACTAATTTTCTATTACAGGGCACACCCATAGAAATGGAGACTTTTTCAGCAATAGAAGTTCTTGATTCTTTTTTGTTTTTTGAATTATCAAATATTTCTAAAATCTTTTTCTCTTTTTTTTTGACGTTTTCTTTGCCTAGTTCACTATTATTATTTTGAAGCAATTTTCCTTTTATTTTTTCTAATAATGTCTTTGTTGGAATTTTATAGATGGTTGGTACTGAGCCGCCAGACCCCTCTCTTTCAATTTTAGCCATCTGAATATTATTATTATCTGCAAACCTTGGTAAATTATCAATTCTCACTGATATTTGATTTTTATTTAAAAAAGAAGAAAACTCCTCTGTATTTAGATAATCTTTAGGTTTTTCTTTTAATAATTTTAAATTAAATGGGTTGCTTTCCATAATAAGTTGCTAAATGTTATCAATTAAGCAGACTCAAATCTAGCCTCAATTTCCATTACATATTGATTATATTGCTCAATTAAATCAAGAGCATCCTGATCATCTTTATATTTTGTTTCTCTTAAGGTATCTGCTTCTGAATAAAAACTAGGGATTGTTTCCCATTTTTCTTTATTTTTTGATAATAATCTTTCTGCAAAACTTCTGTTTATTTTATTATATATTGTTTTTGGAAGTATATCAGGATTTTCTTCATATATTAAACATTCTGCAAAATACTGAAACCTCTCCTCTGAAAATTTTTCAATTAAATTTAATTTTTCTTTCCAATCAACTTCATGAAACTTTCTCATTACAGATTTGTCTTTATCATTTGCAAATCCACCTGCATAAATTGTTTCTTCAAATAGTAATTCAGTTTGATCCATTGACATTTTTTGCTGGGCTTTTTCAGATAAAATTTCACTAATCAATTCTATGAATTGAGGGTTATCCTTTAAAGTTTTAACCCTTTTATTTATTTCTTCTATTCCAATCTCAGAATATTTCTGAGTTTTCAATGCATAATCTGCATTAAGTAAAACTACTGATTTATTACATTTAACAGTTCGGCAAATTTTTGGTGAAGCTTCGAGGGCTTTTGCTAAGGTTTGTCTATCCATTTTTAAATAAAGTTCTGGATCAACTTTCATGTCCCAATTAATTGACCAATTATATTCTGGGTGAAATAGAATATGATGACACAAGAAAGGATGGGTATTTCCATAATAATATTCTAATGAGGTATAAATTTTATTTTTAAGAATAAAATTTTCAGTGTCCTTTTTGGTGGTTAATAATAGTGCATCATTCCAAACGTTATTAATTTTCTCATAAATAATTTTAGCTACATCAATTGTATTAGAGCAATCAGTTATTGCATCGTGGCTCGTACCGTTATCGATATTATTAGCAATCGATAAGTCACTTAATTTAAATGAGTGTCTGTTCTTATCATTTAAAATTGTCTTGATAGCATCATCATTTGCAAACTTTGCAGCTCTAACTACATTTAAAATATCAAGATGTTTATTACCATTAGTATTAGTTTGATAAACGTCAGGTATTAATGATTTAAAAAGCATTCTTCTATAAAATTCTAGATCAAATGCCACTTGATTAAAGCCCATCACAACAGTTGGAGTGTTATGCTTAATTAAATTATAGTGCTCTAAAACCATTTGATAGTGAGATTTATTGGAATTTTTTAAAATATTTACTGGAATTTTATGAACCATACATGCACCAACAGCAGGGATTACATTGGGTTTTAGCCTGCATCTCATTTCATGTTTTGATTTAACATTCAATTTATCATCCGAAATAATTATCCCTGCCTGTAAAACTTGACCATGATTAACACGACTATCTGAAGTTTCGTAGTCTAGCGTTAGTATATTTGACATTTTGAAAATTCCTACTTTCTAGATTTTATATTTCATCAATTGAGAATTAACCAGTTGTATTTGATTTCTTAGTACTGTCAATTCCAATTCCTTTGTTTCTAATTTGATTTTTAGTATTTCTAATTCTTGATCTTTATTGAATTCATTTTTTTTATAAAAATTTTTTATCATTGACCAAGTTTTAAATAATAAACTGAAAAAAAAATGTCTTAAATGATTGTGCTGGGGTGATCTTATTAGATCTGGAAAATTTGTTTTTTTAATGTTTTGTTTCATCATCTTCCTCTTCAATCTCATCTTTCACATTATTTGGGATTTCTTTTTTAGGAGATAGTCCTCCAATTTTAACCATTTTTATAATTCGAGACAACAGACTACCTTTACCATCTTTAATCTTGCCCATCACTGAGTCTAGCTTTTCCATAGATTTTTCCATACTATCATGGGCTGTTTGCGCACTATCATAAATTTCAACTGCTTGAGAACTAACTTTATTTGCTAAATCAATTATATTTTGAACATTCTTTGATTGTTTTTCTGTCTTCCAAAAATACTCAACAGTCTTTAATGAGAAATACAACATAGATGGACCAACTAATGTAATTTTTTTTGAAATAGCATAATCCATCATTTTTCTACTTGTATCACCTAGTGAGGATATTGACGGTTCATTAGGACAAAACATAATTACTGTATCAAGTGAATTTATATCTTTAATACTTTGGTAATTTTTTTTAGCCAAGGAATCTATATGGTTTTTAATTGATGTACGGTGATCACTTAAAGCTTCTTTTTTTTCTACTTCATCAGCAGAATTTACATATCGATCCCAGGCAGTGAGAGAGACTTTGCTGTCTATAACTACATCTCGACCATCTGGAAAATGCACTAATACATCTGGAATTAGTCTTCCATCATTTGTGTTGAAGCTTTTTTGAACTTCAAACTCCTGACCTTTGGTAAATTGAAGTTTATTTTCTAATATATGTTCTAAAATTAATTGACCCCAGGCACCTTGTTTTTGACCTCCGCCAGTAACAAGGGTTCTCTTAATTTCTCTAGCAGCCTCTCCTACTTGCTGTTCTGCTGATCTCATATCAGTTAATATTTGATTAATTGAACCACGCTCAGTGTCTGCCTCAGTTTTAAATGTTTCAACTTTTTCTCTTAATGTTTTAATTTCTCCAAAAACATCATTTTTATCTTTATTTTCCGATTGATCCTCGCTTAATTTAAAATAAATAAACATTCCTCCAGAACCAATTATAATCCCAACGAATAATCCAAGACTTAAATCTACAAAATCCATATTATGCTACCTTACTTTTAAATTGTGGAATGTTCATATCATCCTTTAAAAAGCCTGAAAAATGAAGCATTTTATTCTCAAAATACAAACATGAGCCAACTACTTGGTCACTATTAAATCGAATCTCTTCTCCCAAACATCCAGATTGTGTTTTATGCATTTTTTTTTCAGATTGTTCAATCAATCTTAGAAGTTTATGCACATTTTTTTCGTTGATAAAATTTTGATAATAATTTTTTTTATAGCTATCCAAAACAACACTTCTAATAATTTTGGATAAATAAACCTTTAGAAGATTATTATTAATGAAAATATCTAACGAAACTAAACGACTACCGATTGCTATTGCAACTCCGACATCATTTTCTTCAGGTTTAAAATATTTGACTATTTCTTCAAAATTATCTTCTTTCATATTGTAAATATCTTCGAGTGATCCTGTAAAAGATTTGGATTTAAATTCTTTCATTTTATCTGAAATTTCATCCCAAATCTTAAATTGATCTGTCTTTTGATTTTTAAATATATCAACAGAGCTGCTTGTTCTTCCTTTTGAGAAATAAAGTGATTTTGAAATAGACAATGTATTAGCTATAGCTGGGCTCCATCTATTTTTTTCACAACAGCTTACTTTTAACATTATAGTTGATTTTTCTGGAATTAAAGTTGTTGAATCAACTACCCTATTTTGTTTTATAGCATCACCTATAATTTGTTCTGATTCTAGGATTAATAATTTTTTTTCACAATTGTTGGTAACTTTAAGATAATTAATAGCGCCACTGCAATTAATTTCTTTTATCTCAACTAAATTTTGAGAAAAAGCATCAGCTAGAGTCGAATAATTATCGTTTAATTTCTGAGTTGTGCTTAGAAAAAAAATTACAATATTGTTTTTTTGTTTTGGTTTTGAAACATTAAATTGAAAATTAAAATTTCTGTCTATTTTCATACTCTGTACCTCGTCCAGTTTCTTGAATATTTAGAAATTACAGAATTTTTATCAACAGCTTGAGCAATAATATGTGTTAGTACGTCCGAAAATTCTCGTTCTCCATCTTTACCAAACACGTGCCCCATTTCATGTGTCATTATTGCAAAAAATTTACCAAAATTAGATTTAAATAAATCTTTATTTAAATATATCGTTTTACCATCATAATCTCTTGAGTCTTTAAGCTCACCAAGCAGATCCTTCGACTCGATTGTTTTAAAATCAAGTTCATAAATTCCCTGGTCTTCTTTAAAGGTATTGTAAAGAGATGAAAAGTTTGGTGCTACTTTAGAAATACACTCCATTGCGTAGTTTACTGCTTTTTTTTGTTTAGGGTTTAATGGTGCAGTTTTTTTTGTTCTAATTCTCTTTTCTAATGCCTCTTTATTTTTAACAAACATTTCAAGAGATGAGATAACTCCAAATCTTACAAAGTAACTTGGGAGCTTAATTTTACCTTTTTTTTCAAGCTCTCTATCTTTTTTGATAATATAGGTTTGAGTTTTCTTGTCATACCACTCACTCCAGGTAATTCCTCTTGAATGATAATGGGCAGAATCGGCGAAGTATTTACTGCCAAATAACTTTAACAATGACTTGTCATCTTTTATATTCCACGCGTTATTTGCTAGCGCTGCTAGTAAAGGATGGCCTTTATCCCATATTTTTTTTGAAGTTTCTAAGACATATCTAATAGCAGGATTATTTTCCATACCATGATAGTGAAACCCAGATCTTGCCCATATGCTTAAAAAACTATTTACAAGCTTGTTATCAAATGAGTTTCTGTCTCTATCTGATTTAATTTTATTTTCAATTTGAGCATATTTTTTTGGGATATTAATCACTAGAGGGATATGGGAAATTTTACCTCTCATTACACCTCTGTAAAACAAATATCCTTCTTTTGGATTTTTACTTTTATAACATGCTATATCATTATAAGAATGAAGCTCTTCTCCAACTAATGGGTTTTTTTCAAACCAAAAATGTGCCATCCCAAAATCAAACGCTGCTTTTAATTCTTTATCGTATGTATGAATCATAAAAGTTGTTTTATTTTGTTTGTTAACTTTAAAAAAATGATAAACAAGTGGTCTTAAATCCTCAACCACTTCATCTCCAACATCGATTACAATTGCCGTATCATTTGAAACTGACACTGGTGCTTGGATTCCTCTTTTTAACATTGATACTACTGCAGCCTTAAAGCCTTCCCCATACTCACCAACCGTCGTATCATCACCCGCTTTGTTAGATCCTACAAAAAAAAGTTTTCTTAAATCAAAACAGTTTTTACCTTCGACAATAATTTTATCATTTTTTGTATTTACAACTACTTTTTCAATCTCACTTAAATTTGAATCTCGGAAGTTTTGTAAGATATCTCTTGCTATAAAATCAGCATCCCAATTAACTCCCCAAGATGTAGTTACTGAGCTTTCTACAGATTTATCAAATTTTACAGTATTTACACCAGGCACATCTAGTATTAAATTTTTATATATTTCTATTTTTTTATTTTTTTCCATTTTTATCTCCTATGTTGTTTGTATTATTTTCCACCCAATCAATAATGTTTTTAGGTGGGGTAAAGCCTATTTCTTCAGTTTGATGTCCTTGTGATTTTAAATAACCTTTTGACTCTCTAATTTTACAATTAACTAAAAAAGTTACAGTTTTTGATATAGATAAAGGAGTATCCCCAGGTAAAATTTCTTTACTTAACCTTTGAAGTGAAGAGTAGGTTTCTTTTGAAACACTAATATTTGAATACTTTGTTTTATCAGTCATTTTTTCCTTTAGGTTTGTTGTTTTGAATATTAGTCTGGAGCGCTATAACAAAAGGACAGAAAGAAAGGATGCGCCCCAGGCTAATATTCAATTTGATTGGTTGTTTTTTTCTCATAACCAACAAATAATTCATTGGCTCATCACTAAGTAGGGAAATAGATATGAAAGTTTTAGACAGAATTATTTAACCCCACTAAAAAACAATAAACACATAAAAGGGTAAAAAGCCCCATATAATAAGGAATTTTGGGCCTTTTCATTAATGATCCATGTAACTTTTGTAGTTATTCTGTAGTTCGTATTTATGTTTAAATACTATGTATCCTCTACCTTCGCAGTACTTACAAAAATCTTTATTAATAAATTCATATCCCCAATTCCATATTTGAAAGATTATTTGTTTTTTATTAAAAAACCCTGTGCAATTACAATGATAACAATAATATCGTTTTATCTTAGTTTTATTTTTTTCTTTTACCATCAAGTTACTTCTTTCTAGCAACCTTATTTATGATGTAATGAATTTTTTAAGATAGTTTTTCTAAGAACTGACTTAATAATCCGAATACATAAAAAGGTTAACTTTTTATTAAGTTGACCAGAATGTAATTATTATAATTTAAAAGTCAATACTAAAACTTATCCAATATTTTATAGGATAAAAAATTATTTACTTTTATCTATGGATAGTTTGATTTTTAAGATCTTATCTTCAATTTTTTTTATTGAATCAAATATTTTTTTTTTTTCTAAGTCTGTCATTTTTTCACCCCCAGGACTTGATGGGTCCGTTGCCTCTATTACAAATTTATTTAATTCTCCTTCAAGAATACTAAATTTAACTAACATGCGACTTACATCGTTTAATTCATCAGAACTTAATTTAGATTTTTCCTGATCAATTATAAATTGATGTGCTGTTAAAAGTGGTGGTGCAAATCCTTTACTTACACATGCTCTATCCAATTCTACAGAGTCTTTGTGATCTATATTTCTTTTTATACCGTCAGAATCTGGATCTGGATCGCTGCACTTACGAATATAAGATGCACCTTTGTTAATAGCTTTTTTTATTTCCTCTTCAGTTAAAACTCTAGTAATTTCCTCTAGGCCCTTTTCAATTGATGCTAGTTTTCTAATTTTAACCATTTGTCCTCTAATATTCTATATTAGTTCAATTATAATATTATAACAATCCCTCATTAGTGGCTTTAGAGCAGTTATTTTTACTAGGAGTTTTCTTCATTGCTTTGTCTTTTATGATTTGAGGAGAAACATTTCCTAATCTTATATTTTCGTAATAAAAATTCTGATCATTATAGATTGTAAAATAATGTAGAGGCCAATCATAATCTTTATCAGGTAAGGTTGACATTATTTTCATTGTCTTAGTATCTTCTAGAACTGATAGCTCTTGGTTCGGTAGAGTTTTTTCGTCATTCTTTAGTTTTAAATTTTTAACTAAAAAAACTCTTTTAGGCTCTTTTTCCATTAATAATGAAAAATAAAAAACTTCGTCTTTATTACTACAAACAAGTAAAATCTTATTGTCTTTTGTTGGTTTGCTAAAATAATCAGAATTATTATAAATCTTACCTATCCAATTTAATATAATGACTTTCTTGAAAATACTGTTTGTAGATGAAGAGTCGTCTTCAAAAAACTCTAACAAATCATTATCTATAAATTCATCACCATTTTTTCTTATTATTTTGATATAGTCATTTCTTGAAGTGTTCTTTAGATTTTTCAATTCTTTAACATGTGCTTCTGCACCAACTTTATTCATAATTAACGTTTCTTGAGCAGATCCTGGATTAATATTCTCAGTTGAATTTTTGATACCCCTAATTGCATCGTCTCCATTTTTAATTAGGTCATCTCCACCACTCTTAAATAGATTAAATATGTTCTTAAATATTCCCCCACTTATTGAAAATGAAGGAGAAATAAAACTGATATTAAAAACAAATATAGTGATTAATAAATAAATAAATTTTCTCATCTAAACATCTAAAAAATTATAAAATTTTGGACAGATCTAAATAAACCACGTTTTAACGGCATAAATTTATAACTGTCCAATATCCTATAATCTATTGGACTCCTATGAAATAAAAAAGAGTGATTTACTCTCCTCATGATTAACAACAAAAAAAAGGAGAAAAACATGAAAAACAAAGAAACAACACCAACATTTTGTATTACTGGTGCATTAGAAAAATATAAAAGAATTGATGCAATTGTAGAAATACATAACAAAACAAATGCTAGATTTGTTAGCGGTGTAAGCAGTCAAACTGATTATTTAATCAGTTCAAGAAAAGATACAAGCAAAGCAAAAAGAGCTAAGGCTTTTGGAACTCAGGTAATTGATGAAAGTGAAATGATTGCCTTTATTAAAGCTGGTAGTTTCCCTGTTAAAAGAGTTTAATAGGGAAATTTTAAATATTATCGAACTATAGAATAATATTTTTCAACACGTTCTAAAAACTTATTTTGATATTCAATTAGTTTTTCACCTTTAACTCTAAATATTTGAAAGACTAAATCAGTTGTTGCTAAAAGAATAACACCTTGAGTAATATTTGATCCATATGTTTTATTATGAGCCAAACTGTAAGCTCCACATTGTGTAAAATAGGTTTGTAAAGACTCGTATGATTCTTTCATTATTGAATTTTTTTGCTTAAAATCTATTACGCTCTCAACACCCTCAAATACACCTATTAGGTCACTAGTCCCAGAAAATCCATTAGAGCCTGAATAGTAACAAACACACTCCACTCCATTTATCTCGCTTAAGCTTGGCTTTAATCCTTCGTCAATTATAAGATCAGCCATTTTTTTAGCTTTATTTTTTTCGTCTCCCTCATCTTCTTCAAACAAATTAAGGTTATCTCTAGATAAAAGAAAATCTTCAATTTTTTGGTGCATCTCTGTACCACGCGCTGCTGCAGTATTCTTAATTCTTAGACTCTCAGACTTTCCTACTCGCTCAGCCCAAGCAGCAAGTGAAGCCTTTTCTGAATCACTACGAGTAAGGCTTAGGATTGATGTGACAGAAGGTAAAATTTGATTACTCACATTGTAATGCCTAGAACCATTTAAAATACTTCTAGAACTTTTTGGATAATTATATTTTTTATTCCATTTCATATTTTTCATCTTTATATCATTAGTGTCGAGGGTGCGATTAGAAATTGTAAATACTCTGCTCCTGAGTTCCTAAGTAAAAATATGGGGGTACTGCTCTACTTCTTCTATTTTAGCTGCTCTACTCCTGAGTTCCTAAGTCAAAAATATGGGGGCACTGCTCTACTCTATATAGGATTTTAAATGATTTTTATTAGTTCGATTTAATTTTAGATAGTATCTTAATAGTATAAATTTTATGTTATGATTAATAATCAATGTCTCAATATGGATACAAATTTAAAGGTAAATATTTTATTCTTGGAGCGATAGGAATTCTTGGAGTAATTTTTACTGAGAGCTGGATACAAATAATTTTTGGTATTTATACTTTTGGTTGTATAATTGGTGCTATTAAGGGTGACTAGCTACTTTTAAATGGCTGATAGAAAAAAAACACATAATGTAATTAGACCAGTTAATCCTTTTGAGCTTGAAGGAAAATACAAAATTGTATTTTCTACACCTCAAACTAAAAATACTAACATACCTTTAAAGTTTCAAGGATTACAAATTTTTAAAAATAAACAGGAAGCAAGTAAAGCTTTAACAGAGAGAAAAAATCTAACAAAAATTCTTAATAAAAAAAGAGCCCAAGGTATGAAAGGTAACAAAAGATTGGTAGGAAATATTGGTGGTGATCCATCAAATCTTAAACAAAATGATCCTGAGGTTCAAAGATTAAAGATTGATAAGTCAAAACGTGCTCAAGAATTATTTAACAATGGTTATAAAAAATCAGAAATTCTTAAACTAATTATTAAAGAATTTAAGCTTAAAAGAAATATTAATTCAAGATCTTGGCCTAAATGGTTAACAGAAATTAATTAATCAATATAAACATGTGCTGCAGTACAGGCATAATGTTCTAAGAATTTATTGTTTTTAAAGTCGTACTTTGACATTACCATTCGGGGGTTTTCTTCTCCTTCAAATAAGATAATTTGAAAACCCAGTTCATAATCATCAAATTTTACAGTAAAATAATCTTTACCAGTATCTAATTCACTACTCTTGATGGTTTGAAATTGACCTTTTTGATCATCAAAATAATGAAATGCTGTAGCTTCCAACTTAAATTTTAAAGGTTTGTACTTTCTTCCATACAAAGCTGATTTTAAATTAAGACAACTAATTTCAAGACCCTGGTCTGCTAACGAAACATTGGGAAATAAAATTAAAATAAAAATGATTATTTTTCTCATTTATGAAAATCATAAAAATCACTGATCTCTCTATATTTCTTAGTTTCTTTTCGCCATAAATAAAAAAAAATTAAGATTAATAAAGGTTGTAAAATAACAAAAATAAGTATGTTTATTAACTCATAAGATATACCCATTGCTTCTGCCATAATTTCAAGAACTAACACACACCAATTAAAAAAATCATTAATCATAATTTTTTATGTGAAAATTCTCTGCATAGCTTATTAGCCTCTAAAACTGAAGGGACTAGTTTATCTAATTTCCAACTATTAGATCGAATATCAAAATATTTAGCAGCAGAAAAATTCAATCCATCAACAATTTCAATTTCATATTTTTGAAACTCATCATAAAATTCTTTTAAAAAATAAATATATTCTCTGATAGGATAAGAGCCAAGACTGAGATGATATCGAAAACCCATTAAAAACGGTGTTATATCTTGAACTTTAGCTGTGATCTCTTCACCATTTATTTTAATTGGAATATTTTTATCCAATAATTGTTTAGTATCCCCCGGTTTCTCGTAAGAATACACAGTAAATGTATTATAAACTTTTTCACAATTGTCCTGTGTTCTTATCCAAAAATTTAATGCATCTCCATGTGTGACCTGACCAAAAACTCTAGCATAAGCAAGAGTTTCATATGAGTCTATTGACCATTCCTCCTCTATTTCAGAAGATTGTGCTTGATAACCAATAACTAATAAAAATAAAAATAAATGTAAGGAAATAAAGATTACAAAGCGCTTCAAGATTTAAGCTCCACCTTGAAACCATCACTTTTTAACAGTGAT
>Ga0213868_10003053_pt1 | contig 15769 bp, 14 predicted proteins | sample PICome_9_FD_160087 | JGI IMG/M metagenome (GOLD analysis project Ga0213868, IMG submission 160087) | Coastal seawater microbial communities near Pivers Island, North Carolina, United States - PICO127 | ecosystem: Environmental > Aquatic > Marine > Coastal | place: USA: North Carolina...
GACTACCCCTAATGTCACGATTTGAAATGATAGAAGATGATTCCGATCGAATCCATCCTTTAGGGTTGGAAACCACGATTGATTGTTTGATTACTAGTTATCTCCTTTCACAAGACCTGGAAGGTTATCGATGAAACTAAAAAGATCTCATTTCAAGCGCCGAGAACTGAAGGGATCATCTGTATCAACTATCTTCTATCCAAATCGAAAGCAACAACCAATACCACGTAAAGTACACCTTACGAAAGGTAAAATACATAAATTGATTCATAGATATATATAATTGAGAGAGAGAGAGGGTAACAGATGCAAAGACAAGGGGGTCAAAGTCAGAGCTATGCGGCTCGATCTGCGCAGGCATATGAGAATTTCAATAAAACGAACCATTCTCCTCCTCCAGTTCATCAGCAGCAGCAACCACCAACTCCACCGCAACCACAATTTTTGTATCAAAATCCTCCACCAGTAGCACAGAATTTTGGATATAATACGAATACGAATGTAGGAGCATCAACTATGCCAAATGTTCCTCCCCCTGTTCCCTCGGTGAATGCTCAGCCCGTTCCATATCCACAGTTTCCTGGAAATAATGTCAACTCTTTCCCATCACCCACGTACAATCCACAGCCACAGCCACAGCCACATCCACAGCATCAACAACAAGGGTATCTTTCATCTCAACCACAATATTTCCCACAACAACAACAACAACAACAACAACAACAACAACAGGTACCACAGCCATACAATCAGCAACAATCCATTCCATCTTCTCCATTGCCTCCAAATTTCATGCCTTCTCCCATGCATGCACCTCCAGCTCCCACTCGAATCCTTCCAGGAGTATCAATCGAACAGCAAATACTCAACGATGCCATTCGAAGAATGCAAGAATCCATACACATCATGAGAGGAGCAATGGAAGCAAATGACTTGGCCACCACTCTCGATCGTGCATCTGCCATGCTCGGAGAACTAGGTGATCCAAAGCATCATGCACATCATCATGCACATCATCATAATCCTAAAGAACCACAGGCAGTCAGTAGCCCAAAACATTATTATGAGCTTCATATGATGGCATTGGAAGAACTTCCCAATCTTGAAGAATATCTTCTCCAATTGTCCATGGGGGGGATGGCAGGTGCTGGATTTGCATTAAAAGCTCAATTTACAATGAAGGAACTTTATGATATTGTTCAATATTGTCCGAGAGCTGTTCCAAGGTTGTATCTACAAATTTGTGCGGGTAGTGCGTTGATGAGAAGTATTATGAGTGGGGATACTTCTCAAGAGGTAGACGGTGTTTCTATCAAGAGTGTGCTCCTCGATTTACAGGAAAGTGTAAAATGTGTGCAGTGTCCTATTCGTGGGTTATTTCTTAGACATTATATGTTACAAGCTGTCAAGGATAAATTACCAGACGATGTACCCCGAGTGAAGAGGAGTGAAAGTCCATCCAAGGATTCTGTGGCAGTGGACGAAACATTGATTGCTTCCAAGCCAACCGATGATGTGAATAAGTTAGAGGCTGCTCAACACAATCGTGAATTGCAGCATCTTATGGAAGATTTGGGTATCGACGTGCAAAAGAATGACATGGAAAAAGAAGATCTTTTAGAACACAACGAAAAAAAGAATGCGTTAATGGGAGACTTGGGGGTTCCGAAGAGTGATTCAAATGCACTATTTGAAGATATTGGATTGGATGATGTACCGCCTTTACCAGAATGTCCACCTCCTCCTTTACCACCTTCCGTCATAGAGGCGAATGGAGAAAGCGGAGTTTCTGGAGAAAGGGCAGGTAATGTGATGGACACGGGATCAGGATCCGTGAAAGACTCTTATGAATTTGTGCTCTCTAATTTTATTGAAATGAATAAACTCTGGGTCCGTATTCAACATCTTCCAGGAGATTCTAAATCCAAGGATGTCAAAATGAGAAGAGAACGAGAACGCAATGAACTACGTATGATGGTTGGAACCAATCTAGTTCGTATATCAGAACTGGAGGGAGTAACTTCGGCAATGTATGGTACAGTAATACTTCCAAAAATCCTGGATCAAATCGTTGCATGTCACGATCCACTTGCACAAGCATACTTGATGGATTGCATCATTCAAGTTTTTCCTGATGAGTTTCATATCCAGACACTAGAGGTTGTATTGAGTGTGTGTCCAAAATTGAGAGAAAAAGTCAATGTGCGCACCATTCTTCAATCAATCATGGATAGACTCGCAAATTATTACGCAGACGAATTATTGTTGAATGATGAAAAGGATACTGAAGGTGTGAAATCAAGCGTTATGTTGGACTCATTCCATATCTTTGATGAGTGCATCCTGTCGGTGCTAAAAGCCAGAGGTATGAAACTTACTGCAAGAGAAACGATAAGGCTTCAGAGTGCTCTATTAGACTTTTGTTTAAAGTGTTATCCGGGTAGAAAGGATCTGATTGATCATTGTCTCGGAACGTGTGCATCGGCATTACGCGGAGACATTGCTGTTGGAACTGTAAATCCTGAAAGTGGAAATATAGTTCCAACACCAGTTCCTATGACATTAGATGATACGGCAACGAGAGAGTTGGAAAAGATGCTATCACTGCCATTGGAAGAACTTTCCCTGCGTGTACTGGGACTTTCGAACTACTCTGTATTGCTTTCGTTACTCCCTGGTGAAAGCTCAAAAACAATTGCAGTATCTTTACTCGAAACGCTGGATTCTTCTGGAGAAAGACTAACTGATATTACAGAGCTGGACCAGCTTTTCTCGATCATGAGCCCATTGATAAGGGAAAATACAGGAAATACAAACTCTATGATATTATTGACAAAAGTTATGCATCTCATTTACAATGAGAATACTGATGTGCACTTTGAATTGCTATTCAAGGCAAAACATCATCTTGCTGCTGGTGGAAATTTTTCCAGTTTCATTCCTTTATTCTACACTAGCCTCAGACTTCTTGATAGGGTTAAGGTCCTTGAATTTCCCAAACCAGAAACGAATGAGTCCGAAAAAGTACAAATTGAAGAAGAAGTAGAAGCTGTAGATGTTCAAAAGGTTGCTACAACTGCTTCCTCGCTGAATGATTCGATTGATGGCGAGATAGAAGCGGCCCAAAGTAGTGAGTACTTCAGCTCAGAAGATGAAATAATTCCGGAAGAAAGCATAGAAACCACTTCGACACTCGCTAAAATTTCGTCTCCGTCAGCCCTTTTTGATGATACTCCATTACCCGAGGACAGTTCCACTTTGCATGAATCGAATGCTCCCATTCCTTCGCGTCAAATTACGTAAGTTTTTAGTTTGAATTGCTCGTCATTTTAAAAAATACTCAATATGCTCATATGAATTCCCTTTCATAGTTGCAGAAAGATCTTTTTATTCGCTCAAAAACTCATCTCCACGCTCAAGACTGATGCCCCATCACAGTGCTTTGAGTTATGTCTGCAGGCTGCTGGTGCTGCGAATTCCTTATCAATCTTTGTATCAGAAAGGGGTGGAAACGCGAACGAGTATGCCCCTGTGACTTATGAGTTTATCACTCAGGCATTTTTAGCGTATGAAACAGGGGTACTTTCAGAGACCAATGTTCAAGAAAAGGCAATTATATCCATGGTTGGTATTTTATGTGCAATATCCACTTTAGATGAAAGTGATTATGAGGTGCTGATCACTAAAGTTACACAGTACGCAGCAAGACTGTTAAAGAAAGCGAGTCAGTGTAGAATGGTTATGTTATGTTCTCATCTATTTTATTCTTCGCAAGAGATGGGTTACCAAAACCCACAACGCGTCTTGGAATGCCTTCAGCGTGCACTCAAAGTAGCTGATATCTGTGTAGGTGCAAGTCCTTCGGATTTACAGCTATTTGTGGACATCCTCGACTGCTATCTGTACCATTTCGAAAAAAGAAATCCTGTGATTACTGAACGTTATATCTCTGGTCTCATTGCGCTGATCAATGAACACATTGTAACCATAGGAGTAAACCCTGTTGTTTCAGAAGCCAAAAAACATTTTATTCGAACAGTTCAATACATCGAGGCGAAAAAATGCAATGATCATACTTCTCAACAATTTGAAAAGATTGTTTGTAAGATTCCGGTTTAATGCAAGATGTAAATAAGTATGTGATGACTCGCTTTTAGTTAACGAGAATAGGATTATGTGATGAAAAATTTTATGAAACCTTTCGAACTTCCTCATTTTTTCGCGCCCTCTGCCCTTTCCATTTTTCTGTTTTTTTTTTGTCCATCACGATTTTGTTTCTTGTTTCTGCAGAGAGAGTAACTCTCAGAGTAAATAGAACGTTTTAGATCGTGGTAGAAACTATTGTATGCTTATTCCATAGAGGTGCAAGAAAAAAGAGGATAAATGGACATTTGTGAAGACGGTATGTTTAACTTCATAACAGGACTGTGTGGAGAAAGTAATCTACCGAAACGAAACATTTATATAATATCTGATGACGATGAAGAGAAAAGAACGATTTCATTTCTGGAGCGTGCCATGCCGAGACTGATTGAAAATATACAAACATCATCACCACGTTCTGTTGCTAACTTCAATGGAAAAAAAGATGCTCTCGACGAATTATACGAACTTTCAAATATAAAGTCGAACCGAGTTCCAATGATTTGTACAACCAAATGGGAATTAATCCCCGCTCTTGCAAACTGCATAACCCATTTGGATAGTTATAAGTACCAAGCGGATGGTGGGAGCCGAAGAATTGCGTGCCAAACATTGAATAATTTATCAATACCCTTTGAAAATCAGAATATGATGATACATGGACCGCATTCTTCCCTTTTACTTGAAAAATTGACTCATGTCATTCAATCAAGGCTTCCTGAATCATATTTATGCTGCCTGTGTTTGATGAATCTAAGTTCCTTTCCAGATGCCCCTGAGATTATTTTAACATTCACACCAATGTCTGAAAAGGAACGTAATAGAACACACCAACGACGGAAAAATAATTCTATAGATGCAAGAGAATGGGATGATTTTGCAAACTTGAATCGAACATCGATTCGTAATCCAACTCCTCCACGTCAAATGAGGTCTGATTTAGATGTAACATGGAATTCAAATTTTCTGCTCAAGTGTGTGGAAAATTTGATGAAAGAGCATCGATCGTTCCTGTTGAGTAGATTGTTGTCTGTTGAAGGTGAAGCCATCAGATGGAGTATAGGCTTACTTCGAAATTTAAGCAAAACAAGACGGCATTGTACGATTTTGAGTAAAACAGAGATTCCTTCTCTCATTGTATCTTTCATCGAAAAAAGTCCACACCAACCCATCGGATGGAATAAAGATAGTTTGGAGGAAATGTGTTTTACGGTACTCCTCAATTTGTCACAGTTTCAAGAAAGTCGACAAGTGTTGATAGAGCTTCAAACATATCAAGTATTAGAAAATTTAGTTCAAGGGGTTAATGGTCAACTTCCACTCGGTCTCAATGACAATCTGCATGAGATATTGTCACTCTTAAAACAATGATTATCGACTTAGAATGTACTACAGGTACAAAAACTCGATTGAGTTTCATAGAAGAGCGTTTTGTGACTAGCAAAACAAACCATTATTTCATGCCTGCACTCAATCCACCATCCACAACCAAATTGAATCCTGTGGTGTAAGAAGAGTCGTCGCTCAACAAAAATGCCACTGCCTTTATGACCTCTTCTGTCGTTCCAAGTCGTTTCATCGGAACACTTCCAATCTTATTCTTTGCCACTTCATTTGCATCACGAGCGAAATACGGCGAGCCTGACGATGCATGTAACTCATTTTGTCTGTCCCACATATATCCAGGTCCAATTAAAGCGGGAGAGACGGCATTGACGCGAATTCCATGTGGAGCCAAGTCCTTCGAACATGAGACAGTCATTGCTATAATAGCTGCTTTACTTGCGCTGTAGGCACACATAGCAGGTGTCCCTCGGAGGCCTGCAACACTTGCTGTATTCACGATAGAAAAAGTCCTTGTGGAATCAAGTTTATAAGCCTCAGCCATGTGTTTGGCGACAGATTGTAAAACAATGAACATTCCCGTGACATTGATATTCATTACCCTGTAAAAGAAACGTTTGTATTTTTTCAGAATGTTATTTGAAGCCTCCACGATTTTGTGCAGTACATATTCTCTCTGACAGTCTTACCTAGAAAAATCTTCAACGGGGTATTCTAATGTTGGTTTTATTTCACCTTGATAGCCTGCATTATTCCTATATCATCAAAGAATTAGAACTCATAACTCATAAGTACAAATAATGAACCATTCATTTCCCCTCTTACCAAAGCAAATCCGGCGCCCCAAAGGATTCTGATGCATTTTTAATAGCATGATCCACATCATCAGATTTACAAATATCACACTTGAAGCACAGAATATCATTTGATACTAATTCAACTTGTCGTTTTGTATCTTCCAAAGCATCTTGATTCAGATCCAACGCTGATATTTTGCACCCTCTTGATGCAAAAAATAAACATCCCTCCCTCCCAAAATTTCCACCCGCACCTGTGATAACGATGTGTTTTCCGTTGAATCGATTATCTTGCATGTCTATCAATCGAAAAGTAAAGAAACGAAGAAGTGCAGTTTGATAATTGATATACTCTCTTCTGTCTTCTATCTCTCTGCTCTCTGATCTCTGACGACTGACAACTTCTGGGAGGGTTCGGCTTGGTAAGCCAAATTAGCCGAAATTGAATTCCGTCAATTCCTCAAAAAATAAGAAGTCTTCTGTCACATTTTCTCACCTTTCGTGTTTTACTGTGTGATTCATTAATAAATGTAACCCTTCTTATAATAACAAAATATGCTTTAAAACATGAACTATTCTTTAGATCAAACTAGGAAAACTAATAATGGTTCAATATCAACTTATGGTCGTTAGTTGTTACAGGTAAGATTTTTTTGAAATGGATATACAAAATTCTAAAAAGGAAATAAGATTGATTGAATCTAATTCTCTCCATGGATAGCAACTTTGACAAACTTGCGCACAAACCGCATGGGACTATTGCTCGACACTCATTCTATATATTTAAGTTTGATCCATCTGATGGCTCGATGACTCTTTTAAATGTAGCTGGTGACACGACAGATATTGTAAATCCAGCATTTTCACGATTTCATCCTCATCTAAACGTCATTTATGTATGCACCGAAGATATTGAAGAAAATGGAGAAATCATTGCTTATCGCATTGGTCGAGATGGTGATTTGATACAACTAGGACGAGTTGATGCCGGTGGGACAAGTACTTGTTACATCACACTCGATCAAGATACAAGATATCTATTGGCGGTAAATTATTGGGATTCAATGATAGTTACAATTCCACTAAGTTTAAAAACGGGAAATTTCACTGGCGGCATAGTTTCAATGCACGATCCAAAACGAGGTAAAAGCATTGTAACTAGAGCGAGGCGGTCAGGAGGTGTGAATCATTCCAATAATGATGCCCGTACAATCGCGGCGCGACAAGCTGACCCTCACTCTCATGCAATTGTCCTTGATCCTTACAAGGGATGTATTGCTTATGTACCGTGTCTTGGTAAAAGTGTCGTCCGAGAATTCTTCTATGATGCGACACAGGGAAAGATTATGATAGATTTGAACTATTTTCCTTGTATTATGGCTTCTGGAAAACCAGATGGACCCCGATATCTTGTATTTCATCCATATTATGACGTAATGTACGTTGTAAATGAATTCAGTTCTACGGTTACTGTGTACTCAGTCAACAGACATCTCATTAGTGAGATCTATGATGCCTCAACGAGTGGAGAATGCATAGAGCGTTTCAAGGGAAAATCAACTTTGACTTTCCTTCAATCTATATCTACAATACCCAACACATTCCCTAAAAGTAAAAATTGCTGTGGACGTATATGCATTCATAAGAGCGGACATTTTGTCTTGGTCTCTAATAGAGGGCATCAATCCATAACTGTATTCCAAGTGAAGGAACAAGGTGACGATATCGGATGTCTTTCACAAGTTGGATTCTTTCTTACACGAGGGAAAACACCTCGTCATTTTAAATTCGATGAAAGTGGAACATATTTGATTGTAGCTAACCAGGATTCTGATAACATTTCTATCTTTAACTTCGATCGATCTTCAGGGAAGATGACATACACTGGATTTGAGTACAGCGTTCCAAGTCCAAACTTTATATGCCGCTGCATAATATCCGAGGATGAGTAAATACTTTCATAGGTCTATCAGCTTTTAATAAGTTACACTTTAATTTTCCAATGTAGTTTGTTTTCTGATCAACTGCCGTATTATATTAGCGTAGAGTACTTGAAAAGATCATCTCCAAGCTCTTCATTTGAATTCAGGCCTTGGACCATCAAAGAAGACATGATTCGTCACTTGGATTATCATATCCTTGGTTAAAGCCCCTTCAATTTTTTCCTTTAAAACTGCCTTTGCTTGCCCTTCCTTTCCATCTTCAGCTTTTAACTCATCCAAAAACATAAGAGTAGGCAACCCCATGATATTCAATCTTGCAGCCATTTCCGGTTCTTTATCTGTATCCATCTTTACAAAACGGACTTTTCCTTTCAATTCTTTTGCTGCTTCTTCAAAATGAGGGGCCATAAGGAGACAAGGGCCACACTTTAAAAGTAATATGAAATCACAGCAGTAGATTGAAAAGTTACAACATAATCACCGCAGAAAAGATGTTTGTGAGAAATCATGCGATGGACATACAGCATGCCGTATTTGGAATGAATCTTACCCAAGTGGCATATGCATCCAATACAAGAGGTTGTTCCCAGTCTTCAAGCATAAGTTCGAGTTCTTCCCCTGTTACTTCCTTTGCTGCTTTGTCAGCAAACAAAGAAGTACCAGTTCCAGATCTGACACTTTTCAAGGAAGCTGGCGCAAAGCCGTTGATCCCAACTAAGAGTGCTAAGGCGAAAACCAAATGTGTTTGAAACATCGTGATATATTTAACTAATTGTAAAAGAAATTGTTTCAGAAGATTACGCGAATAAAGGAGTTCCTATGAAGACTTCAACTTTTCATAACTTGGGATGCTCGATGCTCGATGCTCCACTGCGGCATGCGGCATGCGCTCTGCAATCTGCAGAAGTATTATCTATCCTAGGCAGCTAGGTATTTTGGACACGAACCTGATTCGCGCGTACTTTCGAGTTTCCACTCATCATTCTCATCTCTCATCATATGCGTCACGCTCTCACGGCAATTGTCTCTCTAACTAGATGATTAACTATTAACAAGTTTGAATGACTATGATAAAAGGTACAATTTTGAAAATTAATATAAAAATGATTTATAATAATTTTATAAAAGTAATTCTCTTGTGGCTTGTGACACACCAAATGTCACGCTTGCATTTTTTCTCTTATATAATTTTTTAAAGAGTTCGACGTACTGTTTGGTTCATTGGTCTAAGAACAATCCAGTGTTCGACGCTTTGTTCTGAGACGTTTTGCGTTTTCTGCTTGAGGGAGTTCTTCTAGTTATCTCTGTTAGGAAAAATCAGTCGCGAGTCATCAAAAGTCTACTTTTCATTTCCTCCAAAGCAAAGACTTGCATAACGTTCAGCTGTCGAGCATAATGCTGATTCATTCTTTGTTAACATGCAGTGATCAAACATCTCTCTCACTTGATTGCAATCATTCATCATATTAGAGTTCAGCATCGCCGCAACGACGGGATTGCTAAGATTCGAACCTCTTTTTGTGATGATGACAGGGGAACAAGCAGTGAAGCTCTTGTTAGTTTGGGGAACATTACTATTTGATGTCATTTTGAGACAGTAACAAGTTAGAATATAAGTTTGTGATGTGCCGCGCTTTTTGATAAAAAAATGTTCTTTTGTTTTTGTTCTCTCTGCAAAAATTCTGTTCCAAAAGACTACGACAGATGGGCTTATCCTAGAATCTTTTACAATTAGGCCAAGTTAGAATAAGAATTCTTTTTAGGATTTGGATTTGACATTTGACACACTTCTCTTTTTTCTTCATTCTACATCAAACATCACTTGTAACAGTCTTTATTTAAAACCAAATAAAATGATGATCAACTTAGAAATCATATCTGAACCGTTATGCATAAAACTTCTCTTATTTGTTCCCATCATATTTCTATTCGTCTTCAGGATCAGACCTTTGCGTATTCAAAAATCTGTGCCAGGAATTAAGTCCTACCCAGTCATTGGGTTCCTTGGATATGCTGTAAAGAACTGGAATGAATGGCCTACCGTCACTGCAAAACTTTGTCATAAGTACAATAGGACCTGGGGTGGTCCCGTGCCTAATGTTGGTGGTTTACCAGGCGCTTATTTCTACATCCATCAAGAGGAGACATTTAAGCATGTTCTTAGTGATATTGATACGTACGTTAAAGGGGATATATGGAAAAGCGTTTTGGGGGAACTGCTAGGAAATGGAATATTTGCGAGTGACGGAGAACATTGGAAAATGCATAGAAAACTTATGAGTAACATGTTTTCGAGGAATCTATTACGTCACCATGCTAAAGTCACACAATTGAAATTGTTTGAGATTGTGAGACAATTTGAAGACAAGATTCATGCCAATAGCAGTCCCATAAATATTGACATTCAAGACGTCTTCTTCCGTCTAACGTTTGACATAACCACATTGATCACATTTGGAATAGATCTGGACAGTGTTGGCAAAGAGGTGCAGCATGACTTTCCGTTGGCTTTTGATGAGATCTCATTTCTTTGTCAGAAACGATTCCTTGACCCATTTTTCCAAGTAAAAAGGATGTTTCAAATAGGAAAAAGAGAACGAAGAATAAAGAAGCTGAAAGATGTGATTGATCGATATGCATTGACCTTTATTCAAGATAGAAGGGTGAATCATGATCCTGTTTCGATGGATATCTTATCAAGATACATTTATTATTCAAACAAGACAGGCCATCACATTTCGAATGAAGATCTTCGTGATGTAGTGATGAATATTATGCTTGCCGGTAGGGACACAACAGCATGTGCTCTATCGTGGACTTGGTATGAGCTCAGTAGAAACCCCCACATTACCAAGAGAGTGATCGAAGAAGTCAATAATATTTGTGGGCCACCTGAAAATGCAGATTACTCATACGACAGTATCAATAAGCTGCGTTACTCGCATTGTGTTGCTCTAGAAGTCATCCGACTGCATCCTCCGGTATGCCAAGATCCAAGATTCGCCACAAGAGACACGGTTCTACCATGTGGAACCAAGATCCCTTCTGGTGCAGGAATTGATATGTGTTTCTTTGCCTCAGGAAGGAGCAAATCCATATGGGGGGATGATGCATTAGAATTTATCCCAGAACGTTTTCTTCATGAAAAAGAACCGAATCCGTTCAAGTTTCCCATGTTTAATGCTGGGCCTAGAATGTGTTTAGGTCGTCCTTTGGCATTAACGAATATTAAGCTTGCCATGAGTATATTGCTTCCTTTGTTTTGTTTTGACGATGTAAATGGACATTCTGGTGATTATAAATGGAATTTAGTGGAGTCCATTAAAGATGGTTTTGAGGTCCAAATTTCAGAAAAGAAAAGGCAATATTTGTAGTTCTGTTAAATCGTCTTCTATAATAATTCTTTCTCTAGCACAACTAATTTTTCTTGAATTATTTTTTTCAAAGTCTCGAGTGCTTTGAAAATTTCAGCCTCCTCGTCAATGCGTGAAGTAAAACCATTGACGGCTTCGTTCAAGACTCTATTATCTTTATCATTCTCTGATGGTGAAACAGCTTCAACAGATTTGGTCAAATCTTGAACCAAAGATTGCACTGCGTTTCGGGCAGCGTCTATATCTATTGTATCCTCTTTTTCACCCTCAAAGAGAGGATCCGAATATTTGAAATAGCTTGTAAAAAGGAGAGGACTCAACACAAAACTTTCACAAATTGCTCCTACAGCATCGAACCCTTTGTCTTTTCCTTGAATCTCTGGACTAGTGGGATATACGGCTGGATCCTTGTCCAGCGGTGGAGGGTTTTCTTCTGTGCAGTTCCAGACTGCGGCGTTGTATTCAATTTTTATCATCTCGTCCATACGATCATTTGCAGCCTTAATAGCTAATTGAGCGCCTACTGCCCATTCAGGTAGATCTATCCCAAATACTTGGCGCGCCACACCGTCATTGGCATTATCGGGGTTGTCGAGTAATTTCTTTTTTGCTTCTTCTTTTTCAATTTCTTCTTTCACAGAATCCCATGTTTCTCCGGCTAGCTCTGATGCAAACACACCAATCAAGACGCTTACTCCTAGTGCAACGAGTAAAATAATATCTTGCAATCCACCAGATTCTGAGAGAGTGCCATCCACAACTTGTTTACCAAAATATCCTAGATATGAGTCTAACAAATAAGGCTTGAAACTTCCAATAAATATTCCAAGTGCAAAATCTGAGTAACCAACATTAGTCACTCCATAGATGTAGTTGTAAAAACCAATCGGGATGGGAAGTACAGGCGCTAATCGTAGCGTAAGAATAGCTTTCAACCCATCTTCCGCGACGACTTTCTCAATACCTCTTAAAGACGGATATTCATCCAATAAATCCAAGGCTTTTTTCCGTACTGGAGAATCAATCTTTGCCAAGAAGTATGCCACACTGCTTCCAATGGTCGCAGAAAGCGCTGACGCAAAAGCTCCCTGCAAAACACCTCCAAACAAAATACCAGCCGAGAGTGCTAATACAACTCCACCTGCATCAAAACATAAAACTTTTACCAATGTCCAAGCTAGGACAAAGAAAAGTGCCTCTAGTCCTGGATTCAGCCCATTGGCATAATTCAAGAACTGATCCATATTTTCCTTCAATTCAGGATTCTGACCAGCAAAGTCCAATCCAACAGCTGACACCAGTGCTGCTCTTCCACCCACACGAAGAGTAACCGCTGCTGCTGCGACTACAAATGCAGTTAGAGTAATCGCTGCTTTAGAATCCGATTTAATCGGTTTACCCGTTTCAGGATCGATTTCGGGGACCAAACCTTCGCGTATCCTATAATTTTTCTGTTGTTCTGCAGCTTTCAGAGTGGATCGAATAAATTTACGTCTTGAATCAAGAACTTTTAAACGAGTTTCTTCTTCTTGTTCCTCTATAGTCTTTCCATTCAATGACGTGGTGGTTTTCCCAAATAAATAATTGGACGATTTGAAGGAAGAGGAGGATGAGTTTAGTATCGAATTTGAATGAACTCGGGAAGATGCCCCAGGCGAAAATGATGACACCATGGCGCATCCTAAACAAAGAATCAAAACACTAATGATTGTGCATTTCATTATGGCTGCCAGATATATATCTATTGTGTTTGAATTATGGAAAGAGGGAAAGAAAAGAGAGATGGGAATTTGAAATGGGTTATCAGTTATCATCCGTTATCCGTGTTCTTGCAGAGAGTCTGCCCCTTCTTTCTTATCAAGGGATAAGGTTAGTACTGTCTACACAAAAAACACAAAACACAAAACCGTTGATTGATCATATTCAAAATAATACTTTCTACTTTCGTTCCTGCCTTTTAGTCAATCGATATACATATGACCACGCACAACTGTCTATTCCTCATTGTCCTTCTAATAATACACACATCATGTGTCAGTTCACAAGGTGCAGAAGTTCCACTACAAAAAGCTGAAAGACCACTCATGTCCCCGAAACCTCCTGAACCTGTGATCACGGACAAGGTATTCTTTGACATTGAAATAGACGGTCAAGCAGCAGGTCGCATCATCCTTGGTCTGTTTGGAAAAGTAGCTCCTAAAACAGTACTTAATTTTAAAAGTTTGTGTGCCTGTGATAAAGGGCAGGGGAAATTGAGTGGGAAAGACTTGTGTTATAAAAATACCCCCATTCATCGCATTAGTGAGTTTCATCTTTGTGTATATAAATAAATATCTTTATTTTTCATGCGTCCTAAAAAAGAAACTAATAACGAATACAATGTGGTTTTTTCTGTATAGTTCCAAACTTCTTAATACAAGGAGGAGATATTACACATCATAACGGAGTTGGTGGAGAGTGTATTTGGGGAGGTAAATTTGAGGACGAAACGTTTGAATTATTGCATAACAAAAAGTACCTCTTGGCAATGTCAAACCATGGACCAAATACAAATGGAAGTCAGTTCTTTATTAATACTGTGAAAACTTCTTGGTTGGATGGGAAGAATGTTGTATTTGGAAAGGTCTTGGAAGGTACGGACGTTGTCGATGAACTTGAGCATTTGGGCACAAACTCTGGAATGACTCGGAAGAAAGTGATGATTGTCGACTCTGGTGTTCTTTAAAAAGTGACTACTTTGATCAACATTATCCAATTTTTTATTTTGTTTTACACTATGTTTTTTTAGATAAGATCCGCAACGTTCATGGGCATCTCGGTAATCTCGGTAGTGTAGAACTGTTCGATATCACGCAAGTAACGAACGTCTCCATCAGTTAGGAAGTTGATAGCAACTCCCTTACGTCCGAAACGTCCAGAACGACCGATACGGTGGATGTAATTCTCACGATTGGTGGGAAGATCAAAGTTGATAACGAGGGAAACTTGCTGAACATCGATACCACGAGCCAAAAGATCAGTAGTGATCAAAACACGAGATGATCCGGAACGGAACTCACGCATAATGATGTCACGCTCACGTTGATCCATATCCCCATGCATGCAAGAAACAGTGAAATCACGCTCCTGCATCTGCTCCCTGAGCCAATCAACCTTGCGGCGTGTATTACAGTAAATGATGGCTTGAGTAATGGTGAGAGTTTCGTACAAATCACATAGAGTATCAAGCTTCCAGTCTTCCCTGTCAACAGCGATGTAGAATTGCTTAATACCCTCGAGGGTAAGCTCATCTTTCTTCACCAGGATACGAACGGGATCGCGCATGAAACGCTGCGTAACCTCCAAAACATCAAGAGGCATAGTGGCAGAGAATAGGCACACTTGGACGGTTTCAGGGAGGAACTTGAAAATATCATAGATCTGATCCTTAAATCCACGAGAAAGCATTTCATCGGCTTCATCGAGGAAGAACTGACGAATGTTGTCAAGACGGAGTGCCCTGCGGTTGATCATATCGTATACACGTCCTGGAGTTCCCACAACAATGTGAACACCTCCTTGAAGAGTACGGATATCATCACGTACGGCAGTTCCTCCGACACAAGCGTGTACAGCAATGTCCATGTAATCACCGAGAGCAATTACTACCTTTTGAATTTGCTGAGCAAGCTCACGGGTAGGAGCAAGGATGAGTGCCTGACACTGTTTGATGGAGGGATCGAGCTTGGCAAGAGTTCCAATGGCAAAAGTGGCAGTTTTACCCTATAATTTTAAAATATATCAACATCCGAAATTAGAAAAAGAATTATGATTGAGGTGGTTCATGAAAAGGGTCAGATTTCGAGTTTTGGTTTTGTCAGACACGTAGAGGATGACTCGTTTCAGACTCGAAAGATGGTGTATTTTCAAAATCATCATTCCCTAAACACTTTAAAGTAGAACAAAAACTTACAGTACCAGATTGAGCCTGTGCAATTAAATCTTTTCCAAGAATGGTAGGCTTAATGGCGCGTTGCTGAATGGCGGAAGGCTTTTCAAAACCGTAAGCGTAGATACCACGAAGAAGTTCTTCTGGAAGATCCATGGCATCGAAAGCTTCAATTGCCTCCTCCCAGTTGGACTCGATATCAGCATCTGTGATACCGCCTGGCAACTCCTCGGCGGGTGC